>Ga0207416_1001383_pt1 | contig 32826 bp, 41 predicted proteins | sample PaiPotPPM11metaG_FD_184107 | JGI IMG/M metagenome (GOLD analysis project Ga0207416, IMG submission 184107) | Iron sulfur acid spring bacterial and archeal communities from Banff, Canada, to study Microbial Dark Matter (Phase II) - Paint Pots PPM... ...
CGCCCGCCCCGACCGGACCGCTGGCCGACCTCCACCGCCGGATCCGCGCCTGCACCGCCTGCCCCCTCCACGAAAATCGGCGCCACGCCTGTCCCGGCGAAGGACCGGCGCGGGCCGCCGTGATGATTGTGGGCGAAGCCCCCGGGGCGGAGGAGGATGGATCAGGCCGCCCATTTGTCGGCGAGGCCGGCGGGACACTCACCGACCTCATGGAACAAGCGGGAATCCCCCGCAGTCGCGTCTACGTATCCAACACCGTTCACTGTCTTCCCCCGAAAGTGAACGGCAGCGCGAAGCCGTCCGCCGCCGTCGTCAAAGCCTGCCAGCCGTGGATCGAGCAGGAGATCGCGCTGGTCCGGCCGGCGGTGCTGGTCGTGGCCGGCGACACAGCACTCCGAGCGCTGCTCTCGCCCACATTCGCCATCTCGAAGGAGCACGGCCGCGTGCACTTCAAGGACGGACGGTGGGTCTATCCGATATTCCACCCATCGTATCTCCTCCGAAACGGCAACGACCCGGTGCTGCGCGGCACGTTCGAGGAAGACCTTCATGGCCTGGCGATCTTGATGCGGGTCCACGCCGCCACCCTGCGGTCGCCGTGGAGCCTGGAAGCGGTGGCGCATCTCTACCGGAGCACGACAGTGCCCCACACTCCCAACGGCCACAGCAAGGCCATCGCCTGGCACGTGCACGACCAGTTCGCCCTCCCGATGGTCACCGCACCGTCCGTCAGTTGGGACATCAGAGGCATTCACACCATGCTCCACACACCGTCTGCCGTCCAGGAGCTGCTGCACCGGTGGGTCGGCCGGCCGGTGCGGCTCGAGCTCGAGAACTCGTTCGTGCGCGACGGGGTCAGCGCGACCATCCTCGGCCATGCGGACTAGCGCGCGCCGTCGGCGCGGAGGCCACCACGAGGTGATTCCCATGCACAGTGTCACGGCTCGCATCTCCGATCTGCTCGCGCACGGACCGCGGCGCTACCGGGATCTGTGCGCCGCACTCGCCCCCACCTCCGACGGCTCAATCGCGCGCACGCTTAGCCAGATGGAGTCTGACGGCCTCGTGCGGCGACACGGAGCCGTCTGGGAGCGCGTGTCGTCCGCGGCCATGGCCGTGACGAATGGCAGCAGCAACGGCCATGCCACCCCCACCCGCCGGGGATTCGCCTGCGCCGCGTGCTCATTCGTCGGCCGCACGAAGGCCGGACTGGGTGTGCACGTCACCCGGAGCCATGCGCAGAACGCACGAGCCGGACGCGCGGCGGCCACACAAGAGCGCCCTACGGTTCAGGCTCCCGCGCACGATCCCGCGGTCCCACAACGACCGGCCGATCCGCTGCTCGACCGACTCCGTCAGGTGCGGGAGTCGGTGACCCAGGCCATCACCGGCTTGGAGGCGCTCCAGGAGCACGGCTTCTCGTTCTAAGCCCCACACTGCTCAATCCGCTCCATTCCAGCCGGAGGACCCCGATGAAACTCACCTGCTCGCAGGACGCACTTCACAAGGCCCTCCAGAACGCCGCGCGCGCGATCTCGCCGTGGACCTCGATGCCGATCCTCTCGCACCTCCTGCTCGCCGCCGACGGAGCGGCGACCGTGACCGGCACCGATCTCGAGCTCGGGATCCAGAGCCGCCTCGACGCGTCCATCGGCGAGCCCGGCGCCGTGGCGCTCCCCGGCCGTCTCTTGGCCGCCATCGCGGCGCAACTGCCATCCGGTGCGGTCGAGATCACCGTGTCCGATGGAGGGTCCACCGCGACGATCATCGGGTCCGGGGTGCAATTCGAGATTCCCGGCCTACCGCCAACCGACTTCCCCACGATGCCGGACGATGCGGCCGGCACTCCCGTGGCGACCCTCAGCGCCGACACCCTGCTCACCCTGATCCGCTCGACGGTCTTTGCCGCGTCGAACGACGAAACGCGTCCGTTCCTGACGGGCGTGTACGTCGTCATCAAGGACAGCGCGGTGGAGTTCGTGGCCACCGACGGCGGGCGGCTCGCGCGGCGGACCGCGGCCCTCACGGGCGAGGTCCCGGAGCCCATCGCCGAGATCCTCCCCGCGCGCAGCATGGCGGAACTGGCCCGGGTGCTCGGACACGCGGAGGACCAGATCGCGATCGCGCAGGTGGACCGCCAGATCGTCTTCACGCTGCCCGGGGTACGGCTCGTCACCCGCGTGATCGCGGGCAAGTTTCCGGCGTACCAGAACGTGATCCCGACCGAGTTCAAGCAGCAGCTCACGGTCGACACGAGCGCGTTCATGCAGGCGCTTCGACGCGCGTCCATCACCGCGCGCGACTCCGCACGCACGGTGCGTCTCCGCAGCGCCGACGGCGTCCTGACCATCACGTCCAACACGCACGACGTCGGCGCCACCGAAGAGCGCGTCCCCGTCGAGTTCACGGGCGAGCCAATGGACATCGCGTTCAACGCCGCCTTTCTACTGGACGCCCTGGAGGCGATCGGCGAGCCGAAGAGCACGTTGCGCCTCGCGGGTCCGCTCCTACCGGGCATGCTCACCCCCGTTGAAGACGGGCGGTACACGTACGTCCTCGCACCACTACGGGTTTACGGATAACCGATGGCGATCCCACAGTCTCCCCCTACACCCAGCCGCGCACCGTCATACACCCCGCGGCTGCTCCTGTATCGCTATCTCATCAGGGACCGCGGCCTCACGGTCGAAGACATGCTGGCTCCCGACCTCGAGCGCAGCAAGATTCGGTTCACGGTCTTCACGTACGATCCGGCGACCAGCAAGAGCGGCGTCCAGGTCTCGGCGTACATGGACGAGCTGACCGCTCGCGCGGTCGCCACACTCCTACTGAGCCACCGGCTCAACCCGACCTACACCGAATTCAAGGGGTCGTCCCGGAACGGAACTGTGGAATCGCGGGTCTTCAAACTCATCCGCCACGAGAACGGGCCCAAGCCGTACCTCGTCAGCATTACGCGGGGGGCAGGCGCCTTGCTCCCTACCGGCGCCGTAAAGCCAGTTCCCAACAGTCCGAGCAATGAAGCGTCCATCATGCTGGACGAGTTCGAGATCACCAAGATGGCGCTCGCGATCCTGGAGGCCATCCGGGCGTTCTGGGCCACCCATTACCCTGCGCTCCACATCACGCGCGGATTCCGTCCGGCGGCTCCACAGGCGGCCCCGGCGACAACCGCCACGGAGTCGTAGCCGCGAGCACGCGACCATCGGCCGCCGTTGCACCCACCGGTCGGACACCGTGAACCACCATGTCCTCACCTGCTGGAGCGGAGGGGACGACAGGAGGAACTGACGTGAAACTCAGGCCCGAGGTCCAGTGGTTTGCCGAGCAGATGGAGCGACGCCTCCGCGCCAAAGACGCCAAGCGCGGTGGGAACAGTTGGAAGTCGAGTACTTCTGGCCCGCTTCTCGACGCGATGCTCGAAGAAACGGAAAAACTGAAGGATATTCTAATCTCGCGATTGACCGAAGAGATCAAACGTACAGGTAGCCGCCGTGGTCCGGTGCCGCTGAATCTGTCTGAACAAGATCGGCGGGAGGTAATTCGAGAGTCGGCCGACGTCGCCAATTACGCGATGATGGTGGCGGACGTGATTCGTTGCCCGAAGGCCCAGGAGAAGGCGCGGCCATGACCCCCGCTAAGACGATCACGCGTCTGCGCGGGCTGCTGGAGAAGGCCCAGCCCAGACCGTGGATGTGGCGGCACAATTGGGGCATCCTGATCGACGACGGGATTGAACCAAGCGACGAGACGCTGACGAAAATTCGAGGCGTGTTCCCTGAGTTGCAGCCTAATGCGGGACTCATCATCGCCGCCGTCAACACCCTCCCCGCGCTCCTCGACGTGGCGGAAGCGGCAGAAGCGGTCAAGTGGCTCAACATCCACGTAAACGCAGGCGAGCCCGGAGCGATCCAGGAGAGACTTCGTGCCGCCCTCCAGCGGCTCGCGGAGAGCGTGACGTCGTGATCCCACGGATGCAGGGAAGCACGTCCTGATGATTTCGTGGTACGTCACCTGCCCGAAAACCTCAAGACCGTCGAGACCCTGGTCCAGATAATCGAGCACGTCCAGCTCACGACTCCAGAACCGCCCGTTCGGGAACCCGCGCTATCGCGGAAACTGTTCCGGATATATCGGCACCACACTGGCCAACTAGCTGCATCCGCGAAGCGCGCACCGATCCGCTGAGAGGAGACAACACGTTGAAGCCGACTGCGCTGGTAATGGTCTCAGGAGGGAACGTCCAGGACTGGCACGTCTCACACGGCGGCCGTCTTGTCCTGGTGGACTTCGACAACATCAAAGACGGAGACTCCAGCGACGAGGATATCCGCGCCACGATCCGAGAGGTCGAAGCGCTCCCGCGCTCCGCGCTCGCTCACAACGCGATCCGAGAACTCGAAGAGGAACTCGCGCTCCGCAAGGCCTACGCTGCAAAGCAGCGGGCGACCGCATGAACACGCGCACAGATCGTGTGGGGGCAATGGGCGGAGACCTGTCGCTGTGGTTCGACGGGGAACAGTCACGGCCACTGCAACTGTGTCGGCCGTGCGCGTGCGAATGCGACACACGGAACGGCGAGCACGTCGGATGGGCCGGATATCTGACCGTCTCCGACGTCTATGGATGCGGCCTAACGTTCTGGCTCAAGACGGAGGCGGAGTTTCAGCGGGTACAGGACATGCTGCGCGCGTCCGGGCGAAGTAACAAAACGCATCAGACGAAGTCGACCACATGACCACGACCATCGTGAGGAAACCGTGATGACACCCAGGTCCTCGACCCGGCACTCATACACCCGCCTGCTCAACGCGCTCAAGCGTACCGACCAGATCGTCACGAGCGCGGCATTCGAGCGGATACCGGGACCGCAGCTGCACTTCCTCGCCAGCTTCGCCGAACTGCTAGCGCAGGCCACCGCCACCAGTCTTCCCCCGACCGTCCGCGGCCGTCGCACGGCACGGCGCCAGCCCCTGCCGGCGTAAGAACCCGGTACAGCCGGTACGCACCCCGGTCCGGCTATCCTTCCGTTCAGCGCCTCCCCATGGCGCCGGAGGAGAGCTGGCGATGAGCCTGGCTGCGCCACTACTGTGCGCCATATCGGGTGCCGAGCTGAATCAACGCGAAGTCGACGTGCTACACGCTCTGGCGTCCTACCAGCACACCCACGGCTACGCGCCCGCCATCCGCGAGTTGGGCCTCATGGTCGGCCTCCAGAGCCCGTCCACGGTAAGCTGGTATCTCGACATGCTTGAACGCAAGGGGTACATCCGCCGGGTTCGGCGGCGACCCCGCTCGGTTGCCATCATCTGCGCACCCGGAGATCTCGGCTGATGCAGCACACCACGCCCGCTAGCGCGGGCGGACAGGCGCCGCGCAAGGCACCATCAGGGGGTTCACCATGAGCACACACATCGCGCTTCCACCCGACACCCTCGAGGCCTTCCGCCGCGACGAGCTGCGCGCCAGGGTGTTCTACGAAAAGTACAGTCTGCGCGACAAAGACGGCCACCCGGCCGAGACCACCCCGGCGCAGATGTGGGACCGCATCACGGCGGGACTCGCCGCCGTGGAACCGGACTCTCCCACGCGCACGCACTGGCAGCGCGAGTTCCGGTGGCTGCTCGGTGACTTCCGGTTCCTCCCCGGCGGCCGGATCCTACACGCCATCGGGCAGTCCGACGCCGGCCGGAAAGCGGTGCCCACAAACTGTTTCGTGATTCCAGTCAAAGGCGACACCCTCGAAGACATCTACGAGTGCGCGAAGGAGATGGCGAAGACCTACAGCCGCGGCGGTGGGGTCGGCATCGACATCTCGTGTCTTCGGCCGAAGGGCGCCGTCGTCCACAACGCCGCGCACGAGAGCACCGGCGCCGTCTCGTTCATGGAGACGTTCTCGCTCGTCACCGGCACTATCGGGCAGTCAGGGCGACGTGGAGCGCTCATGATCACGATCCGGGACGATCACCCGGACGTGCTGGATTTCGTCCGGATCAAGCGCGATCGGACCAGTGTCCGCTATGCCAACATCAGCGTGCTCGTGAGCGACGCGTTCATGCGGGCGGTCGACGCGGACGCCGAGTGGCGCCTGCACTACGACAACGCCGACGCGGGCGTGTCTGTCGAGCGAACGATCAAGGCCCGCGAACTGTGGAGCGAATTGATCCAGGGCGCGCGCGACTGGGCGGAGCCGGGGTGCCTCTTCATCGATTCGGCGCGACGGCGCGGGACGACGGAGTACAACGGCATGCAGGTCCTCACCACCAATCCCTGCTGCCCCGCCGGCACACGCGTTGCCGTCCCCGGCGGGTGGCGGCCCGTCGAGGACATCAAGCCGGGCGATCACATTCTCACCGTGAACGGCATCCGCCAGGTCGCACGGGTGGAACGCTACAGCAATGTGCCTGTCTACCGGGTACAGATGTCGGACGGCGGCGTCGTCCGTGCCACCGCTGCGCACCAGTTCCATGCCTGCCCAGCACACAATCCAGTCACCGTCCCGAACGACCAGGACACGACCAGTCCCGTCCGCAGCTTCTCGCCGAGACGGCTTGAGACGCTTCGGCCCGGGGACTACCTCCGCATGCTTGCGGGCGATGCGCAGATCGTCTCCATCACACCGGACGGGATTGAGGATGTCTTTGACCTCTACGAGCCCGTCACCGACACGTGGATCGCGGAAGGCTACGTCAGCCGTGGGTGCGGCGAGCAATTTTTAGACCCCTACAACAACTGCAACCTCGGCGCGCTGAACCTGCTCACCTTCGTCCGCCATCCGTTCGCCTCGGTCGCCCCACACGAAAATGTGAATTGGGACGATCTCCGGCGAGCCATCCGCGCCGGCGTGCGCTTCCTTGACAACGTCATCACCTACTCCGAGCCGCTCTTTCCCCTTGAGGCGCAGCGCGAGGCCGCCTCCCGGTCGCGGCGCATCGGCCTCGGCATCACGGGGCTCGGCGACCTCCTCGCGGCCGTCCGGCTTCGGTACGACAGCGACGAGGCGATCACGTTCGCCTCCACGGTCGCGGAGTTCATCAAGCTCGACGCCTATCGCGCGAGCGTCGATCTGGCCGGCGAAAAAGGCGCGTTTCCGGGCTTCGACGCGGACCAGCATCTCCGCCAGGAGTTCTTCCAGGATTTCCCGGCGGACGTGGTGACCGGCATCCGCGAGACCGGGCTCCGAAACGCGGCCTTACTGACCGTCGCGCCCACCGGCAGCATCAGCGCCATGGCCGGGATCACGAGCGGCATCGAGCCGATCTTCGCGCTCAGCTATCAGCGACGCAGCGAATCCCTGAGCCAGGACCGGTTCCTCGTCGCCCACCCTCTCGTCGGCGCCTACATCGACGCGACCGGAATGCCCCTCCCGCCACTCCCCGCTTTCACCGAGGCGGACGGCCTCGGACTTCCGGCCTTCTTCGTCACGGCACACGACATCGACCCGCTCCAGCGCGTGCGGATGCAGGCCGCGATTGCGCACCACATCGACAACTCGCTCTCGAGCACCATCAACCTGCCGCGAGACGCTTCTATCGAGACCGTCCATAAGGTCTACCGACTCGCGTGGGAACTCGGCTGCAAAGGCATCACCTGCTACCGGGAGGGCTCCCGCGAAGGCATCCTCATCACCCAGGAGGAAGCCCGCCGCACCTCCGAAGCCAGCTCGCTCGCCACTCGTGTCCGCGCCATCGCGGCGTCTGCCGTGCCCGACCTTGCGCTCAACGGGGGCAGCCCCGACCAACAGATCGAAGAGGCCGTGCGAACACTGGCCGACCGTCTGAAGGGCAGCGCGCTCCAGCTCAGCTTGACCAACACCGAAGTGCCCGTCATCCATCCGCGGGGCACGGTCCTGCCGGGGTTTACGCACCAAGTGCGCACCGCGATGGGGAGCATGTTCGTCACCATCAGCGAGCAACACGGACGGCCCATCGAGATCTTCTGCCGTCTCGGGAAGGGCGGGAGCCACGCCGAGGCGGACAGCGAAATGGCCGGCCGCCTGATCTCCCTCCTCCTCCGGGCCGATCGTCTCCCCGACGGCGACGAACGGCTCGAGCTCATCCGCGAGCAACTGGCCGGGATCGGCGGGGGCGACTCCTACGGATTCGGGCCCAACCGGGTGCGCTCCATCGCGGATGCGATCGCCAAAGCCATCAGCGACCACCTCGAGTACAAGCGCGAGCGTTCGTCTCGGGACGCGACCGGACGCGAGGACGCGCGTCGCGCCACAGTCAACCAGGCGCTCCATACGCAGGCCCATACGGATCTCCCGCCGGCACCGATCGCCGGCGGCAGCAACGGGAACCTGTGCCCGCGCTGCCAGCAGTTTAGCCTCATCCTCGACCACGGCTGCACGCGCTGCAAGGAGTGCGGCTTCAAAGAATGTTAGTCACGTGAGGTTGCATAAGTTGGTCGTTCCCGAAACGCTCGGGCCCAAGGGCGACATGAACGAGTGGTTGTGTGGGCCGGCAAAGCGCGACCCTTCCACCTTTCAAACGATCCTCGGGGATGGTCTGGCGAAGGCCCTGACGCCGTTCGCGATGCTGACAGACCTCATCCCGACCACGGTCGAGCGTTGGGACCTTGAACATGCCGTCCTCATTCCCGCGGCGAAGCGCACAAGCGGCACGGACTTCACCGGCCTGGATCTCCTCCGGGAGTTGGGCCATCATGATCCGCTCTTCCGTGACAGCCACCTGATCCGCATCGCCGAACACGTCGGGCTGCCTTTCGGCACGCTGCAGGAAGCATCCGTCGAACTCGCGCGGGAGAACGGCGACTGACGCCGGCGCTGGTACATCATCTCGTCCTCGCGGTGGTCGGGCTGCTGTTCCTCGTGGTCTTCCGGTGCGTCCTGCGCATCGTGCTGTACGCGGCGATCGTGCTTCTGCTCGTGGGCAGTTTTCCGTATCTCCAACGCGGGCAGGTACCGCCCTGGGTCACGTCCAGCGTTGCGTGGATAGTCCAGTCAGCGCCGGCGGCCTGGACTACCTTACAGTCGCTTGCCCGCTAAAGGCCCCTGGTGCTGCCACACTTTGCACGAGGCGAGAGCCGCATATAGAGCACCCAAGACCCCGGACCGAGGACGCTCGGTGGCGAGAGAGCAGACGTCCGGGGTAGCCGCACGCCCTGTCGCGATCCGTCGCGGAGAAGTGCGGATGTAGGCATGCGGTGTACCGCTACGTCTTCATGAGATTGCAGTATACTCCCGGTAGTTCAGTAAGCGGAGGCGTGGGATGAACACTCAGCCATCGAATTCGGCTCAAATTCGTCCATATTCGCTCTACGACGCGGTGATGTCAGTGGTCATTCCATTAGGGATGCTCTACATGTGGGTCCAAGGACTCCGCGAGATTGGGTTCGGGCGTGCGGATGGGACTCATCTCGTTGCTATGGCACCGTCAGCCGCGGTCTTACTGGCGGTGGTGGCGGCGTTCGGCGGTGTTTATCTGGGCGGGTTTAGTTTGGCGTACCTAACTGGTCAGAGGACCTCGGTGACGCGTCGCATGTCGGGCACGCACGCGGTCGGCTTCGGTGTAGCAGCCGTCGAGCTGTTCTATCTTGCGAACCTGATCATGCATACCCCTGGCGGTCACTGACAGGATCAGGGCGGCGGAGCCATCGATGATACGCGGAGTGGTAACCCGTAGTTTTCTGGTCCATATGGCTGGGCATGTCGTACCATTCCTGGTTGCTGTAGCGCTACTCGTCGGGTACCTCAAATTCGTGAATCCGATCATGTATCGTGGCTACACAAGGCTGGTCTACGGCATCCCTAGCATGCCCTTTCAGTCAGAGATTAGACTGGTTGACGCTGTCACGTTTTTCGCGATCATTGGCGCGGGCGTGTGTGTATTGCTGGTCGGCCTTGCCGCGTGGGGCAGTCGGACGGATGGTTAACGCCTGGTAACTTCACGGTCGCGGCCGTCGTGTATTCCCCATATGCGTGCTGGTATGTCTTCGGCCGTTGCCCGAGATGGGCTACCGTATTTGGGTGTTCCCCTATGCCGGCGGACGGCCGTGTCAGAATGAACGCAGCTGCGCGCGCCGGAGCGCGCGGAACGCGCACTAACTCCGCGTTTGGAGGTCGCATGAATGACTGCTTCCCGTGACGCACAGGCAGGCCAGGTCTCGGAAGTACCGCAGGTACTCTCACGTCCCAGCACATCGGCTATGGACGCGATGCTCGGCCAGCGATTTCCCGTCCTCGACGAGGGGTTCGTGCGAGTCGTTGATTACATGGGCGACGATGCCGCGATCGTGCAGGCCGCGCGGATCTCCTATGGCGCCGGTACGAAGCAGGTGCACGAAGACCGAGGCCTGATTCGGTATCTGATGCGGCATCGTCATACCAGCCCGCTAGAGATGTGTGAGATCAAACTGCACGTCCGGGTGCCGATGGACACCTGGCGCCAGTGGATCCGTCACCGGATGGCCAGCGCGAATGAAACGAGTACACGCTATTCGGTCGCGATCGACGCGACGCAGCGAACCGCGCCCGAGCAGTGGCGCCTGCAGTCCACCGCGAACCGCCAGGGCAGCCACGGCATCCTTGCACCCGAGATCGGCGAGCGACTCTCGGCCGCAGAGCACGAGATCCAGGAACGGGCGCGCGCGGTGTACGAAGAACGGCTTGCCGCCGGCGTCGCGCGCGAGCAGGCACGCAAGGACCTGCCGCTCTCGACCTATACGGAGGCGTACTGGAAAATCGATCTCCACAACCTGCTGCATTTTCTTTCGCTCCGTATGGACGCCCACGCGCAGGAGGAGATCCGCCGCTACGCGCACGTGATCGGGACCCAGATCGTGGCGGCGTGGGTGCCGTTCGTGTGGGAAGCATTCACGGAATACCGGCTGCACGCTCTTACCCTCTCCGGCTCGGAAGTGGAGTTTATTCGACGCATCACGGGCGGGAGCATCGCCTCGGCCATGTGCCTGGCCGAAGACCACGGCTGGATTCGGCGGCGCGCGGAGGACCAAGCGCTCATCCGCACGCGCGAAGGGATCGAGCTGGAAACGAAGTTGACGACCCTTGGCCTATTTATTCCCTGGCGGTAAACCGTGGTAGGTTCCCGTCGATCGACCCGAAGGGGCGCGGACACCCACCCCATCTCATCCCGGAGACCACTCATGCCTCGTCACACACGTGACCACCATAATACGGATCCAGCTCGGTTGCCCCAACCGACGCAGTACGAATTTCGCCTCATACGGCCATGGGAACCCGGCACCACGGCGATCGTTCACGTCACCAGCGCTCACCCTGCCTCTGAGATCAAACAGCGCCTCGCGCAGGCTCTCACCGCATGGGCCGCCAGCGACCCCGACGGGCTCGCCGCGCTCCGCGACGCCTGCGGCAGTTTCAACATCGACAATCTCAGCGTCACGCTCGGCTCGAACAACCTCGAGAAGATCCTCGTGTCGCACGGACTCTCCAACGTCTGTGTCCAGGTGTGTGTAATCGGTCCCTTCACGCCCAACTGGGAGTTCGACGACGAGCTCGTCGACGTCGATGCCCTCCCTGAGTCCATACAAAACGCGCTCTGGCAGCCCGACAACCCGGCGTCCTGACCGCCAAGTTCGAGCTTGGCGTGGGGATTCACTAGCGCGTACGCGGCCAGCAGGTCGCGCGCCGTCCGAACCCCGCCCGACTTGTACAAATTTCGGCCTTCCGCCGGCTCACCGCCCACAAGATAACAGGCTATATTCGGCCACGCGATTTTGACGGAACCCACGGTTTGTTACTCGCATCACTCAGATCCTTCCGCATCCGCCTGCCGCACGATCAGCGGGCGGCTCCCGCCGCCCGGATTGGTCGGCTACTACCCGATCCCGCAGGAGGCGCCTTGATGCTCGCTCACACCCCGCACACCATCGAAGCCCGGATGTCGCCGGCCCTCCTGCGGGAGCTCCCCGAGGGCGCCGGACACGATGACGGTAGCAGCCTGTGCCCCGACGGCGTCGCAGCGTTGAGCAAGGCCGGCCAGTGAGATCGTCCACCGCCGCGTCTCGACACCACGGTTCCCTTACCACAACCGAACGTCGCTACTACACTACCCCTCATGCCGAACGACGCCGACTTGGTGATCCCGGCAGCGCTGTTTCTCGCGCTCGATCCTCCGCCGCGGTATGCGGTCGCGGTACTCGAGCACCAGGCGTCCCGGATAGCGCAGTGGTTGGCCCCCGCGCTACCGTTTCTCGGGTTCCCCTGTCTTGTGCTGCTCGCCGCTCTCCCGGCATGGCTCGGTGCCCCAATCGGCCGACCGCTCGTCTCGACAGCCACATGGCCCCCAACGCCCCGCGAGCTCGCAATCGCCCTGGCGTGGAGCGCGTGGCTCGTCGGATTCCTCTGGTCCTGGTCCACAGGACGTCTTGCGGCAGGGGCCCGCACCCTGTGGGCGCTGTGCCGCGACGACTGCCCGTGGGATGAGCGGCTCGCTATCGCGACAGGTCTCCGCGGCCACGTGGCCATACCGCCCGGCCCGATCAGCGAGTGGACGACCACAGCCATGCACGCGCTTGGCTGTCCACTCGTTCAGGATGGCACGATCCTGAGACCCGACGATCACCTCCTGATCACACGCCTGGAGGCGGACCTGAGATCCGCCCCACCACCCGTCACGGCGCTCGATCACGGATACGTGGAGCTCAAAATCGCCATCGTATTCAGCCTAAACGGCTTCAGGCTGCCAGGACGTCGCGTGGCACTCTCCACCGCGCGAGCCCTTGGGTACGGGCTGGTTTTTGGGTGCCCGTCCCGTGGGCTCGCGAGAACGCTCGACACGACCGCCCTCGCGTTTGCCGACAGACGATTGATTCAGCGGGACATCGTCCGCCTGGCGTTCCTCGCGGGACCCGGCATGGCGGCACCACCACTGGACCTAGCCGCGGCGCTACGGGCGCATCAACGGCTCCTGTCGCACCACCTCATGTCGCTCGCAGACGAGCGACACGCGAAGACCATGTCCGCGCCCCCATCGCTGACACATCTTCCACCAGGTTCTGGCGGAGCGGTCTAGATGCCAGCCACGCGGCCCGACATGCTCACAACCCCAACACACAGGTCCCACGCCAACCCCGGCCCAGCTGAACCTGCTCATCAGCTAAGCGGCAGCCGGCCGGGGCTCTGGCGTGGGAATATCGGCCCCACCAGCGCCACCACCATTGCCACACTCCTCTCGTCGCTGAACGATCGTCAGCGCGAAGCGGTCGAGCATCCCGGCGGACCCCTCCTCGTCATCGCCGGACCGGGAAGCGGGAAGACCGCGGTCCTCACCACGCGGATCGCCTACCTCGTCATGGAGCGCCGGGTCCGACCCGACCGGATCCTGGCCGTCACCTTCACGAACCGCGCGGCCGACGAGATTCGCTCCCGACTGACCGCTCGGCTCGGCCACGAAGCGGCTCGCGCGCTCCACATGGGCACCATCCACTCATTCTGCTGCCGCGCCCTGCGCCGCAATTCGTACGAGGCGGGGGTACCGGAGAAGTTCGTCATCTACGACGAGGACGACCAGAGGCGCCTACTCCGTCCCCTGGTCAAGATGTTCCCGCCCGGAGATCTCTCGCTCCATGACATTCGGGACAGGATCAGCGCCTGGAAAACGCGTCTCCGCTCCCCCCAGGACATCGGCGAACGCGCCGAGGCCGCCCGCGATCGCGAGCTCGCCACGCTCGCGCGGCTGTATCTCCGCTACGAGACCGCGCTTCGCGACAATCGCGCACTCGACTTCGACGACCTGCTCGTCTACACGTACCGCATGTTCGACCACCGGCCCGATGTCCTCCGACAGTTCCAGACCGCGTTCGATCACGTCCTCGTCGACGAGTACCAGGACGTCACGTGGCTCGAGGATCAGACACTCCGGGCGCTCGCGCGGGTCCATCAGAACTTCTGCGCCGTGGGCGATGACGACCAAGCCATCTACGAGTGGCGCGGCGCCGATCTCGCGTCATTCCGCTCGCTCAAAGACGACTTCCCGTCACTCTCGGTCGTCCCGCTCGGGCAAAACTATCGCTCGACCGGGCACATCGTGCAGGCCAGCGCCGCCCTCATCGCTCCACTCGATCGGCCATACATGAAGCGCCTGTGGACGGCGAACGCCCTGGGCGTGCCCGTGGAGCGCCATGACGCCCGCACCGACCAGGAGGAAGCCGACTATGTGATTGAGACCATCATGCGTCATCTGAGTGCGGGCGGAACCGCGGACCAGGTCGCGGTCCTATACCGCACCCACGCGCAGTCCGCACCGTTCCAGGACGCCCTGGCCGCCCACGGCATTCCCTTCCGGGTCATCGGCGGGCTCGCGTTCTATGCCCATAAGGACACAAAGGACGTGCTGGCGTTTCTCCGGACGGCCCTCCGTCCCGACGACACCAGCGCGCTCAAGCGCATTGCCAACACCCCGGCGCGCGGCCTCGGCCCGCGGCTCATGGCGCGGCTCCAGACCCTCGCCCACTCGCACCGGACGAGTCTCTGGATGGCCATGAAGATCTTACTCAACGACACGCTGGTCCGCGGCCGTGAGCGGACCGCCGTAGCCGGGCTCGTCGGACTGATTGAGGGCTTGGCATGGTTCGTCGGCACCCATACGGCCGGGGAGAGCGTCAGCCACATCCTGACAGCCACGAAGTATCGCGCGATGGTGGCACACCAGCAGGACGACGACGGTGCCAGGGCGATTGCGCGGCTTGATCGGCTGGCGGATCTCGCACGGGTCGTGGACGCTGATCACGAGGGGCGCTACGTCGAGGCGTTCCTCGACCACATCGCGCTCCAAAGCCGCGCCGACGCCCTGGGGACCACCAGAGACTCGGTCACCCTCAGTACGATTCATGGCGCGAAGGGCCTCGAATGGCCGCTCGTCGTGGTGGCCGGCTTGGACGATGCGCTGCTTCCCCACTACACGGCATCAACATCGAACGAGCTCGCCGCTGAGCGCCGGCTGTGCTACGTGGCGATGACACGGGCGCAGCGGCGGTTGATCCTCACGCGAGCCGACGAGCACGTCCTGAATGGCGAGCGGCGGCGCATGGAGCCGTCGCCGTTCCTACGAGAGCTCGAACACTTGGTACCACGCAGCGATGGCGCACCGAACGAAGACCATTATCACCCCGAGACACACCTCAAGAACGTACTCCTGCCCCGGGGCGAGAGGGCCAACAATGCACGAATGCCCTAAGTGTTCCGTTGTCTGCGATTGCGACGGGGAGGACACGTGGTACGATCGTCCGCCCAGGTCGTGCCAGTGCGCGTGCGAGTGCGACGAAGACGACCCGTGCCCCGTATGCGGCACGGGCGTGATGATCGCCGCCGGCGCGGAGCCATGCCACGTGTTGAGCTGCTCAGTGTGCGGACACGAAGACAATCTGGACGAGGGTCCCGATGAGTTGGACGACGAGGCTCCGGGATTATCTAGGCCGGCTCGTTATCTCGTCGGGCACGGCCCTTCCCCGCGGGCCGACACACTACCAGCGTGACATCCGACCCCCGCGCTCGGCGCTTGCTGGAGCAACTCCGCGATGATCGTGCGTTTACCGGCGATCCCAAAGAGCCGCTCATTTCATTCACCGATCTCATGCAACACGTGGTCATCTCCGTCCCCTTATTTGTCATTGACAACGTCGTCAACTACTTTTTCACACCTACCGGAGACCACACCTGGGGGCCCATGTCGTTCCCGAACATCGCCCCGCCCTACCCGGTCTTTTGGATGGAAGGTCGTGACCCCAATCCAGCCCCGGCGCGTTCCGAGATGTCCCTCTCGCACGGGCTCGGCATCGGCGCGTTGTTCGTCGCATACGGGCGCGATGACATGGAGATCCTAGACTCTGGCATCCTCGCCGGCGGCCGAGCCGCGCGTGACCACCTCGAGCCGTTCGCCGCCGACGAGAACACACGCTGGGTGCTCTCTGCTCTGCTCTTTCAACAAAGTCCGACCGTCGGACGCCCGCCACTGTACCTTGGTGAAATTGCCACACGCGTCTGCGCTGACGGCCGGCCGTGGACGGGTCCGGGGGAACTGAGCCTCTACTGTCCTTCGTGGCCACCGGAGCTCGTGGCGGGCATCGATCGTGAAACACTGATCACCGCCACGTACTATCCGATGTTGCTCGCCATCAGTTTCCTCCACTGTGGAAATGTCGTCGTGCAGGAGGCAGCCCCGGGCCGCGTCTATGATCGGACCGCCCGGCGCCGCGGCGAGGCCCGACCGGTGCGCTTCCATACACTCCATATCGAAGCGTTACAGCGGATCCTACGCCGGGCCCAGGCCGATACCCCTGGCGTCTTCCTTCAGCAAGCGCTCCACATTTGCCGCGGACATTTCAAGAACTACGAAAGTAGCGGGTTATTCGGGAAGCACCATGGCTTGTATTGGTGGAAGGATCAGACCCGCGGGGCGGCCTCCCGAGGACGAGTCGTCAAGGGGTACGAGATTTCCCCGCCTCGGACAGAGGAACGCAGCTAATGGTGGATTATCGCTACTACTACGCCGAGGCGGTGAAGCGGCTCATCGCCGCCGGCTACCAAGTCGAAGGCAAGGATTACCTAGGACAGCCCCTCGAGCCCGGCGCCTCCGTCGCCACACAAGGAGGCCGAGATGCACCCGTACGCGGCAGTTCGGCCTGACCGGGCGGATGTCTCCGCTTCGCGTCTCGTGGCCGATATGCTGGTGAGTGCGATGGCTCTCATGACATCACCGTCCCCACTCGCTCTTGCACGCATGGATGACGAAGCGTTGGTCGCCCGGGTCAAAGACTCCGATGACAGCGCGTTTGCGGTCCTGCTGGACCGGCACCGGTCGCTGATCGCTAGGTGCGTGAAGCCATATTTCCTGCCGGGCGCGGAGTCCGAGGACCTCCTACAGGATGGCGCGGTCGGGCTGTTCAAGGCGGCGCGTGACTACCGGCCGGCGGTGGGTGTACCCTTTGCCAAATTCGCGCGCCTGTGCATCACACGACAAGTGGTGACCGCGGTCAAGGGCGCCACCACAGGGAAGTCGCGACTGCTTAACTATGCCCGCTCGATCGAGGCGCCGCTCGTCGCGGGCGATGACGCTGGGGAGACACTGGGGGACCTGCTTCGCGCGCCGGCGTCGTACGAACCCGAGCACCACTTGGAGCAGGCGCTCGAGGATGAGTCGTTCCAGACGTGGTGCAGGACGATTCTCAGTCCGCTCGAGCGACAGATCGCCGACGCCTTCGTCGCGGGAGGCTCGTACACCGACATCGCGGCAGCCGCCGGACTTTCCGCCAAGTCGGTCGATAACGCGCTACAGCGGGTGAGGCGCAAGCTGCGGGTCCAACTTCGGGCGGATCGGGACACGCCGCCACATGACGCGCCTGGCCAGCGTCCGATACAACCCGCGTCCGTACGCCGCACCGTGCGGGCAACAACTCCAGTCCGCGCCGCCACAGCGACGGGAGTTCGGCAACCCCTTACGGCCCGCCAACAGCAAGTCCTCGAGTGCATGCTCACCTTCACCGCCACGCACACCACGCCACCGTCCATCCGCGAGCTCGCCACGGCCCTTGGCCTCGCGAGCCCGGCGACGGTGGTTCAGCATGTGAGAACACTTCAGCGAAAGGGCTATCTCAGGCACACGGCCTCCACAGCGACCAAGGACGGGACACGCGTAGCCTAATCTGGTTGCGCGGTTCTCGGCCGTCCATGGGTCACCGGTGTATGCTACCGTCCATGCTCGGTGTCATCGGCGAGGGTGCTTCGTGAGGCTCAATGGCACGATCGTGATCGGACGAGGCCCGCGCTGGGAGCGCGAGGCCTTGGTCCACGACCTCACGCAACGCCTCGTCGGCATGGTTGGCGATGAGTTCGGCTACCGAGCTACCGACATCCAACGAGAGTATGCCTTCCACGATCGCGGTCGCCGCTGGAGGTTCGATATCGCGATCGTGCCGGCCCGGGTTGCGGTGGAGGTGCAAGGCTACTTCGCCGGCGGGCACGGCGGGCCGCGCGGCTTCCATGTCGACTGCGAGAAGTTTACGGAAGCCGGCGCGATGGGATGGATCGTGCTCCCGGTGACGTACGCGATGCTGCGCCGTGACGCGGTCGTACACCAGGTCAGACGGGCGATCGCGACCCGGGCCACCCGGTCCGAGAGCGGCAGGACGCCACGACCAGACGTGCATGGTGGCCGCCTGTCCGGAGCGGTCTCTCGGACATGAGTACTCGAGTGATGTCGAATCGTCCCGTTGGCGCTGAAGAAGAGCCGCGAGACAAGCCTGGTTGTGGCCAGACCGCATCCGTCCCGCCCCCGCCTGGTGACAGTCCGGACACTGCCGCGCGCTTCCGGGCGTTACGGCGGACCGGGGACACGGCAATCGAGCACGACCTCGTGCTTGCCCACATGCCCATGGTGCGACACATTGCGCGGCGCTACTGGCGCTCGTGGATTGAGTTGGATGACCTGGAACAGATCGGCGTTATCGGCCTCCTGGCCGCGGTCCGGTCGTTCGACCCCGATCGGGGGGTGTGCTTCGCCACCTACGCGTTTCACCACATCGCCGGCGAGATTCGGCATTACCTGCGGGATGGAGCCGAGCCGATTCGTGTTCCCCGGCGGATCCGCGCCCTGTACGACGATTTCGCGGGAGCGTCCGCGATCCTGGGTCAGCACCTCGGCCGCACGCCCACCATGTCCGACATAGCGACCCAGACCGGCCTGCCTCGCCCGGATATTCTGGAGGCGCTCGCGGGCCGGCCGCGCGGGTGGACATCCTCGATCGAGGCGTTGACCGAGAGCGGCTACCACGTCGATCGCGCGATGGCCGAGCACTCCACGGAGCCGGTCGAAGACCGCAGCGTGATCGCGCAGGCCATCCAGCATCTTCCCCCGATACAGCGTCAGGTGGTGTACTACCTGTTCTATCAGGACCTGACGCAGTGCGAGGTGGCGCGGCTACTCGGTATGTCCCAGCGGCATGTCTCCCGGCTCATGGGCCAGGCGCTACGGTGCTTAGCGGGGCGGCTGTGTGACGCGGGTCTCGCGCCCGCGGCCGCGACGGCCCGAGAGAGCACTGCCGGTGAAATGGATCCAGCATAACCATGGAACTCGCACTCCGCCGACCTCCGCGGTGTGCCCCTGCGTGCCAGTAGGCCACGTGGTGGCATGGCGATGGTCGCGCTGAGCCCCGGGGACCAGACCGTCGTTCACAAGCCCGGGACGGCGATCTCCCTGGTCCAAAACCCCCACTCGGCGATGGGGACCCCGTGAGGGGCCGGCGCCCTGGGGCTCAGTGGGACCTGATCGGCCGGATGCCTACGGTCTCGCCTGGGACCCCTGTATACTCCCGGCAGCCCCTATGACCATCTCGTGCTGGTGCCCGACATGCCAGACCGTCCGGGAGATGCGGCTCTCGGCCTCGCTGGGCTTGTGCGCGTGCCCGGCCTGCGACGGTGCGTTCACGATCGCGGAGCTGCAGGAAGCGGCCTACCAGGATGGTTACGATGACGCCCAAGCCGAGCGGGTCACAGGGACAGCCAGGAGACGTGCGTGACTGATCGGCGCGGTTCCCCGAAAGACGAGTTCGGCGCGGACCAGCCGCTCACACAGGCGGTGGCCCAGATCCGGAAGCAATACGGCGCGGGCGCCATCATGCGCCTCGGCGATCACGCGGCGGCGATGATCGTGGAGGTGATCCCGACCGGGGCGCTCGCGCTGGACGTGGCGCTCGGCATCGGGGGGATCCCCCGCGGCCGGGTGGTGGAAATCTACGGTCCCGAGTCGAGCGGCAAAACGTCGCTTGGCCTGCATCTCATCGCGAACGTGCAACGCAGCGGCGGCCGCGCGGCGTTCATCGATGCGGAGCACGCGCTCGATCCCGTGTATGCCCGCGCGATCGGCGTGGACACCGACGCGCTCCTCATCTCTCAGCCGGACTGCGGGGAGCAGGCGCTCGATATCGCCGAAACGCTCGTCCACAGCGGCAGCGTCGGCATCGTCGTGGTCGATTCCGTGGCCGCGTTGGTACCCCGAGCCGAGCTCGAGGGCGACATGGGCGAGTCGCACATCGGCTTGCAGGCGCGGCTCATGTCCCAAGCGCTCCGGAAGCTCGCCGGGGCCATTAGCCGGTCCCGGACGACCGTCGTGTTCATCAACCAGTTGCGCGAGAAGGTGGGGGTCCTGTTCGGCTCGCCGGAAATAACGACCGGCGGCCGCGCGCTCAAGTTCTACGCGTCCGTGCGGCTGGAGATCCGCCGGATCGAGCATCTCAAGGCCGGCGACCGCAATGTCGGACAACGCGTGAAAGTGAAGATCGCGAAGAACAAGCTGGCCGCCCCGTTCCGCGAGGCGGAGTTCGACATCCTGTTCGGCACGGGCATCAACGCGACCGCAAGCCTCCTCGACGCCGCGCTCGCCGCTGGCGTGCTCAGCCGAAACGGGACCTGGATCGTGTACCGCGGCCGGCAGCTCGGACAAGGCCGCGAGGCGGCCGTAGAGACCCTCCGGGCCGAGCCGGTCCTCGCGGCGGACGTTGAGCGGCTCGTGCGCGGCGATCCGGCCACACTCCGCGACGTCGCCCACGCAGGCGCAACCGATGATCACTGACCGTCTCGTGGACGCGCTGGATTTGCTGCGGCGCACGTTGGAGCACTACGGGGTTCCGCTGCCAGTCGATGAGGTACGGGACGACGATTCACGCGCGCACGTCAAGAGGGCAATCCACTGGCTGCGGTTCACAGAGCAGTGGATGCAAGAAGCAGCGGTCACAGGGGTTCATGTAGACACGGACGCACAGCACGCCATCGAGGCAGCGCTGGCGGACGTGGAAGCCGCACTGCGAACGGTCCACTGAGGGTGAGCTGATGGAGCTCTTGTGGTCCCGGCGGGGTTCGACAGCGACCAGCAGTGACACTATCACGGACCGAAAGGTGCCCACGATGAGCCACAAAGACTCCCCTCGCACACTGGTACGCCGTCACGCGCAATTCCCTCCCGCCATCTGGGCCGTCATCCTGGACGGGCTCTGCTCGGACGCGCAGTTGCGCACCCTGACACAGCGATACCTGCGTCCATTGCCCAACCGGCCGCTCCCAAAGGACCGGGCGTGGATGATCGGCGCGCTGATCCCTCCGCCGACAACGCCGCACAACCTTCTGGCCGGCTTCATCTCGGACCTGCTCACCATGGCCCCGCCCGGGCCGGCGGCGGCGACCCCGGAGGCCGTCCGACACCTCCTTGACCAGGCACAGTCCTCCCAACAGTACGCCTCTGTCCTGTGGGCGTGTGTCTGCGGGGCCGATGAGGCAGTGGCGCAGGCGGCCGTGGAGCATGCGGTCCGTGCGATTGGGGTCACGGAGCCTGAGCGCGCCGGCGCGGCCGATGCCCAGGACGTGGCGGATGCCGTCGTGCGGGCGCTCGCGCCATTGCTGCGCGCTCCTGGACCGCGCGACGACTCGGCGAAGCTCCTGGGCCGACTCGAGCAAGCCCGGACGGAGGTCCACGGCCTCCGGGGGAAACTCGACGGGGCGGTCGCGGACATCACGCGATCGGTGCGCGAGCTCGCGACCCGTCCGGCCGCCGCGGGCGCCGACCGAGTCGCGGACGCCGTCGCGGCGCGGCTCAGTCGTTACCTGGAGACGGCGCCCGCGTGGGCCGAGGAAGCCCTGCGCCGCCTCGGGAACGCCGAACAGCGGATCGAGGCGCTCGCCTCGGATACGTTGTCCACCCCGGGGCCTCGCGCCCAGCGCGACGCCTGGCGGCTCGCGCACCCGGCAGCCCCGCCCCGGATCGCGCTCGTCGCTGATCTCGAGAACCTGACCTCGAGCGCGCGCGAATGGCGCGGGCGCCGCCTGAACTTTGCCGCCGTCTACGAGCGCCTGGGGCGTGGCGGCACCGTGGTCTCCGCGGCCGCGTTCGCGGTCGAGACCCCCGGGCAAGCCGCGTTCCTCGCGGCCCTCCGCCACGCCGGCTGGGCGCCTCACGTGCGGTCGACCACGACGGCGGCGGGCCGGCCCAAGGCGAACTGGGACGTCGGGCTGACGCTCCACGTGGTGGATCTGGCCCCGCGGGTGGACATCGTCGGGCTGGCCACCGGGGACGGGGATTTCGCCGATCTCCTCCAGTGGCTGCGCGCCCAGGGCATCCAGACGCGTGTCGCCGCGGTTCCGGAGGACACGGCCGACAAGATCCGGGTGGCCGCGGATGAGTTCATCCCGGTGGACGAGGCGATGATGATGCCCGGAGACGCGCACGGCCGGGAGCGACCCACTGCGGTCGCCGCGCCACGTGATGGACGCGCACCGCTCGCCGCCGGGGTGCGGTCATGACCGCGATCGCGCCGCCTCCCCTCAGTCCCTACTACCGGGGCCTGCTCCAGCAGCTCGACACGCTCGAGTCCATCGCGAGCTACGTGATCGGCCAGGACGAGCGCCGGCGCGCGCTGCTCTGGGAGACCGCGGATCTCTTGGCCGCGTGGGTCGCCCAACACATCCGGAGCGGTCCCGTGACGCCGCTGTACAAGAGCCTCGCGCAGGCGACGGGGTCGAGCAGCCGGTTCGTGCGCGACTTGGTCCGCACCGCGACGGCGTTCCCGCCCGAGCTCCGTGAGCGGCATGCCGACAAAGCATGGCAGTGGTTCGCCGAGTGTCTGCGGGAGGGCGATCCGATGGAGGCGGCCCAGCGGTACGCCGACATGTCGGTGCGCGAGATCCGTGACTACCGGCGGACGAACAAGCACTTGCTCAAAGACCCCAGCTACGTCCGGCTCAGTGTGACGTTGCGACCCGACCACGTCCAGCAGCTCACCGAGTCCGGGAGCGTGTGGGTCTCCGTGGTGTTGCCGGACGGGCACGAGGCCCGGGTCACGATTACGAGAGGCCGGCGCCTCATGGAGACGTCGGCATGACGGCCGCCAGACCCTTCGACGTACTGCTCACGCTGCCGTTGTACAGCGCGGCGTGTGAACTCGCGGTGCCGCGCGTGCGGACCGCGCTCGAAACGGCCCGCCGCGTCTCGCTCCAAGAGATCTGGGACGCCTATGCGACCGGTGCGCTTGGATCGATGGACTGGCACGAGGTCTGCCTGGTTCCTCCGTGGCGCCAATGGTACGGTGAGTACCATGCCGCGGCACCGATGGCCGACGGACGGACGAGTTACTGGGGAATGCTCGTGCAGACCGCAGACCTCTGGCCTGCCAAGCGACCAATGCCCCATCCCCTCAACTGGCTGCTCACCAGCCTCATCGACGATCAGGAAGCGTGTGGCGCGCTGCCACGTGAGCACGCCGTGCGGGCCCGCCAGGCCCTCTCCGCTGCGGGGACCGCGACCTTCGACCTTGGGTCTCCAGGGGCGGCTCGGTCGACGGCCTATCTGGGCCAGGCGGTGCAAGGCGCGCGGTTCGTGATGCACGCGACCGTCATGACGTGTCCCGCGAGGCAGAACTTGCTGCTGGCCGGCAGCCTCCATGTTGTCGGTGAGATCGTGCTTGCGCTGGACGAGCGCGGCTACCTGATCTGCGACGAGCACGGGGCCCCGCGATTGCTTACCATCCGCCCGGACGCCACTCGGTGGTATGGCCTCCGCACCGCCCGTGATTACCTCGGCGCTGTTGTGAGCCACGCCGAGTCGGACCGGCGCAGCGAGACCGTGCTGGCCGGCGAGATCGGTAGCGTGCTCGGCCACATGCACGCGCTCATCCATGGAACCGGAATCCACGAGCTCACGGAGGTAATCCCGACGCGGCAGTCACGGAGGGCGGCCGCGCGGGCGGGACAGCTACCGCTTGTGTCGTTCGGGGTGTTGCACATCGGCGCCGGGCGCACGCGAACGGAGCACGAACGGTACACCGTACGGGCTGGGTTCCTCGGGCTGTCGCGCCGCGCGGCGCATCTTCGCCGCGCGCACTTAAAGGCCTATACCCGGAAACGGGGCCTGTTTGGCCGGGATCTCTTCGGCGTCTTCCTGTGGAACGAATCGCGCGCTGGCCGCGCGTCTCGGGTGCACGGGAAGGACTATCGGATCGGGCTCCCAGGGCAGGGCCGACATGCGCCGCACCCGCACGAGAACACCTGATGACCTCATGATCACTGCCCCCAGCAATGGCTGCGCGGGGTTGTCAGCGTGAGCGAGATCCTACCCGACGGGCACCAGGCGCGCGTGACGATCGCGCGAGGCGCGCGGCTCGTGGGTCTAGTGCCGGTACGAGCAGGGACCGGGAGGCGAAGGGCATGTCGACCATCGCCGAGATGGTCCAAGCGCAGGCGCTACGCCAAGTCCCGCTCCTTCGTGAGCGCATTTTCGCGATCCCGCGGCATCGTTCTGGCTGAAGCGTGCGATCGAGGTCTCGGAGGAGCGCGATCCGGTTGACGCGCTTCGGGACGCTGAGGCGCTCCTCGAGTATCTGCGACTCCGCTACCTCAGCATCACGGGGAGGACGATATGAGAGACGAGCCGGACCGAGTCAGTGGTGATTGGCGAACGATCGCTAAGACGTTGATGCCTCGCCAGTCGCGTCGTGCCATTCAAGCAGACGTTAAATACGCGCTCACGCGGGTGCGGGAGATGAGGCTTGTGCCGGCAGCTCCTGGAGGGTTTGGACGCCAGCATCGACGCCATCGGAAGTCGAAGCGGACCAATCGACGAGCTGGATAATGGCCGCTGAAGGAGGACGTGTGGTGTCAGACGTGACGGTAGTCTCGACCACTCGCAGATCGCATGATGCCATCCAGGCCGACATCGATCGCGGCATTGCGCGCCTACGGGACCTTAGGGCCAAGCAGGCCGATGCGCACTTCATGACGTTGGCGGAGACGACGGAGAAGCTGCAGGCCCTGCAGGCGACGCTCGATCGGCTGTACGAGGAGAAGCGAGCGGCCCACGCCGTCGGCCCGCGTCCAGCGCGGCCCCATACGCGGCTGAGGCGGGTCGAGCACGGACAAGAGCAAGGAGCAGCGACCGTGGAGCACATTGCGGCCGGTCTCTTCGCTGACCACGCGAGTTAGCCATGAAGCAGGCACCGCAGGCCTACCCGGATAATCCGGGGCCGATCAAGCGAACGGACGGCTCGTACGTCTACTACGACAGGTTCGCTGCAGGCACGACTTCGCGCCCATGGCTGCCAGGGCACCGAGGCTGGCGCGCCGTCGGTCCGGATGGGGAATCGCTCGGCTACTTCCCGCGGTTCCGCGCACGCCCTGGACATTCGTGGATGCGGGTCCCACGGAAGTTCAAGACAGCCACGCACGCGCTCAAAGCGCTGGACCAACTGTTTCCGCTCAAAAAGCGGGCCCAACCAGGATGTGACGGACTGTAGCTGATGGGAGGAGAGATTATGACGGGTGTGATGAGTATGACAGCCGTGCAGCGCAAACTGTTTGACGATATTCTCGCCGAGCGAGCGCGGCAAGACGAGAAATGGGGCCCCGACCGCAACCAAATGGCTGAGAAGTGGCACCTGATCGTGTCGGAAGAAGTCGGAGAGTTCGCGGACGCGACGTTGAGCGAGCACTTCGAGCGGCAACGGCACGAGCTCGTGCAGGTAGCCGCGTCTGCGCTGGCCGCGCTAGAAGCGCACGAGCGGGCGCAGCTCGACCCGGACGCGTTCCGCGTCTGGATGGGACAGCGGGCATGAGCAAGCCGGCTATAACCACCGCTGACGCCAGAAGCGCGACGCGCGTACGTATCACGCGCGTTGCGATTGGCCCGCCAGATCGGAGCACAGGCCCGGCCCCCACCCACGCTCAGATGCGGCTCTCTCCGGTGCCCAACTCCCATACCGACCTCTTTACGTTCGACCCGATGAGTGGACGCGTGGGGAGCGTGCCGGAACCCTTCCTACGATACAAGGTCGGTAGCTCGTCGCCTGTCATTGTGCAGTGCCGGCGGCATTCGACGTATGAAGCGCACGGGTTCATCACCAGTGCCATGTCATCCCACCGGTCGTACCGGCCGCTCATCTTGCTGGCTTACGCACTCATCGCGGCGTACTACGGAGATTGCCGGGCCGGCGTTCCCGGCGTCGAGGCGTTGTGCTCGGAGTACCTGCGTCTCGTCAAGGGCGCCATGCCGGCACGAGCACCGCTTGCGTCCTACCTCACCGTGCTCGATCTCGCCCGGGGCCATGCTCCACTCGACGCGGCATGGCGTGCGCTCGCGCAGCTCCCCATCCCGTTGCTTGACACCACCAGCCAAGCGGCGAAGACCCATTGGGACGACACGGGGATCGGGATCGATACACGAACTGGACACATTGTGCCGCTGAACTGGCGACCTGGCACGACGCCCGGGCCGGTCCGTATCGAGCTCCCTCCGTATGACCAGGACAAGCGCGCTGTCGTTGCAGTGCTACCATGCCGAACCCACGGGTGGGACGTCACGGTCACCACGGCCGGATATTCGCCGGACACTCTGTACGAGACCGTGGCGGATTTGCTGGTCACGGCTATCGCCTGTTGGGCGGATGACTGCGACCAGTTCGATCGTGCCTGTACTGTAGCGCTGAAGACGTTGGACCGTGAAACTCGCTCCATCGCGCGCCGTGAACCCTGGACGCTCAGGGGGCTCGTAGCAGATATGGGCGTCTTCCGCGCTGCCGCGCTCGCGATCAGCGCGATATCCACATGACTGGCTTGCAAAGGTGGGGGGCGAGTGCCGGTCGACGTGGCCGTCCACCGCACATTGCACCGGTCTGTACACACCGTGATGGAGGCAACGTGATGAACAGCAGGCGACTCTGTCTGACGCTCGTGGTCCTCATGGCAGCGGCGGCGTTGCCGTTCACGGCCGTTCCGTCGTTTCACCCGGCGGCGATCGCGGGCACCGCAAGCCCGGACTACTCGCCTCCCCCCGGGGCGCTCAATCCGAACGTCACCCAAAGCAACATCGGTTCCACCATCTGCGTCCGCGGGTGGACCCGTACCGTGCGGCCGCCAGTGCAGTACACCTCCAACCTCAAACGCCAACAGATGCTCGAGCGCCACTTGCCGGGGCGGCCCTCCGATTACGAAGAAGACCACTACGTACCACTGGAGATTGGCGGACACCCAACTGATCCTCATAACTTGTGGCCCCAACCTCGGTGGGGTCAGCAGGCCGCCTTCAAAGACGAACTCGAGAACGCGCTCAACCGGGCCGTGTGCGGGCGGGCCATCACACTGTCCGCGGCTCAGCACTGTTTGCTTGACCAGCCGTGGGAGGCGTGTGCGCACCGAATGCATACGCCGGTCCCGTGATTTGGGATGACTAAGACTTTCGTCGGCCACCCTACTATCTCTGGAGGTGAAGGACCATGACGCCTCAGCAAGCTGTCAATCAGCTTCAGCCGTTGGCGAACGATACTATCGGATGGCTTTGTATCGCCGGCATTGGTGTCGCGGGTGTTGCCCTCGTTGTCGAATTGGTTCGCCGGCGACACAAAAGCGCGTCCTAGTGATCGTGGCGATCCGATGAAGCGCTTCACCGTGCCCCCACGCCGGCCTCGCGCGCCTCGGCCGTATTCCCGCCCGGTCGATGCAGATCACGTGGACGCCCTCTTAGCACGGTCGTTGCCGCTATGGGTCCGGCTTCATATTGAAGAACTGACGAAAGCCCGCGATACCGGTGCAGCGCCGTGGCACGCTGAGGGGCTCGAGGCGGCCTTCGTGCAGATCGGGCATCTTCGAGAGACGCCGCGTGTGCAGTGGCCGGAGATCCAGGAGGTTCTGACCCTCAATCTTCCGCCACTCGATCGGTACGATGAGCGGACACAGCTGACGGCGTGGCTCGCCAATCGCTACGGACCCGATCTTGCGTTTATGTACGAGAACCGGTTGGCGCACGCCCGAGCTTTTATCATCGCGCACTCCACCGAGCTCCATGCCCTCGGCCTCCTCGGCGCCTCTGAGGACACCGTATCGGACGCCCTTCTCGATGCCATCGGAACAACCCCGTACGCGCCGGGGCCTGACGGCATCGGCGAACTACCGCTCGATGCCGTCCTGAGCACTGCCCGTCGACTCGATCGCGAGGGGGCGATTGGGCCCGCCTGTGACCTTCCGGTACTACGCGTACAGGCGACCGCGCGTCTGAGCGACGGGTTCCCATCGACACCGCTCGGGCACCTGACTGCCAGCAGTCTCTACCACGATGCCTGTACCGAGATCCTCCCCCAGGAGCCTCCCCCGGTTTTGGGCAATGACGCACCCGTACGCACGCGACTGGTAGACTGGGCTGCACTTGTCTGGGGCCCGGCCGACGGTATAGCCCATGCAGTGCGGTTTGCGGCCACCTCGGGATTTACAGCCACTCATGAAGCCCAACTGCGGGCCGAGCATCTGCTCCACGTCGGCCTGCCGACCCCTACCTCCATCGACAACGTGTGGCGCGAGAAGCTTGAGTACCACGCGCTGCTGCACGGACTCTGCACCGTTCCACTCACGGTCTCGGTCAATGGAGAGGCTCTGCGTTTTCGCCCGCCGACCTTCGAGTCTGTGATGGATCGCGCCCGTGCCTATATCGCTATACACCGGTGGTAATCGTGTCATGTTACTGCGCCCTCAAGTGCAATGGTTCGCGGAGCAGATGGAGCGGACACTTCGCGCCAAAGACGGGGAGCGCGGCGGGAACTCGTGGACGGACGCCAATCCGGCGTCGCTGTTCAAGCACCTGGAGACGGAGATGCTGTGCGCCGGGCGGGTGACGTTGCCCTCGGCGCAGCACACGATTGCGGATCCGTCGTTGTGGAGATAAGGAACGGTTGTGCCCAAGCGACGCTTGCAGCCCTCACACTATGGAACAGGGGACGGGTATCTCGGCCAGAGGATCCGGGAGCTCCGACTGGCGCGCGACATGAGTCAGCAGGATCTAGCGCGAGCCGTTGGTACTGTGCTCGGTAGTGCGCTGAGCCAAGAGGCCATTAGTCATTACGAAACAGGGCTAAAGATGCCGCCACCGCGGACCATGGGCGCCCTCGCGCAAGCGCTGAAGACAACGGTTGACGGGACTTTTCTCGTGGGAAGCAGCAGCGCGCTGCGTGTCAATCGACAAGCGGTCGCGCAGCGCATCCACACACTCATCGGCCTCGGCACGCAACGAGCATTTGCCGCCCGCATCGGCGTCCCGCCACAATACGTGAATAGGTACCTCAACGGGGTCATGCCGGATACCGAAGTGGTGCTGCGCATTGCGCGCGCGTACGGCGTCACCATGGAGTGGCTGCTTACCGGCATGGTGTCGTCCGAACGCGCACACGCTTCTCGCACGCCGCCATCAACACCGAGCACCCGCGACCTCCACGCCGTCGTCAGGACGGCGCGCGACGCGGACCGACTCATCCGGCAACTGCTCCGTGACCTCCACCGCGTGGGCCGATTCATCGAGCGGTCGCCTCGGACGGTTCCTGCCCGCCACTCCTTGCGCAGATCCTGAAGCTATTTCATCACAGGTCTCGACATGGCTGCGTGAAGCACGCGAAAGACTTGCCAGCCGCACCGTCGACGGTATAGTAAGGACAGCCATGAGACGGTCCTTGATGCGCGTATCGGCTGACGGCAGCCTCTCGCTTCCCCTCGAGGCGGTCACACAGACGTTTGTGATCTTCGGAAAGCGGGAGAGCGGCAAGACTAACGCCGCGACCGTGCTGGCCGAGGAGATGCTTACGGCCGGCGCGCAGCTCGTCGTCTGCGATCCCGTCGGCGCCTGGTACGGGATTCGTGCGTCCGCGGACGGGCGCGGACCTGGCTTCCCGATTCCGATCTTGGGCGGGGAGCACGGCGATGTGCCGCTCAACCCGAGTTCCGGTGTCCTGGTGGCGGACCTCGTCGTCGACGAGCGTGTCTCCCTCGTGCTTGACGTGTCCGAGATGGACCCGCCCGAGATGCTGTGGTGCATGACGGATTTCTGCGAGCGCCTGTTCCGGCGGAACCGGTCGCCGTTGCACTTGATCTTTGAGGAAGCTGATGAGTTTGCCCCGGAGCGTCAGCGTCACATGGCGCGTTTGCGCGGGATCCCCGAGGGCTACTCACAGGACCGGCTGCTTTGGGCGGTCTCGCGGATCGTGCGGAAGGGTCGGGCACCGCGCGGCCTCGGCTGTACACTCGTGACCCAGCGCTCGTCCGTGGTCTCGAAGGACGTGATCAGCCAACCGGACACGTTGATCGCGTTCCGGACGACCTCGCCGATCGACACTGATGCGATCGATGCGTGGATCCGCCGGCACGGCTACCCGGACAAGCGCGCGGAGTTCTTGCGGACGATCTCTACGCTTCCGGCCGGCACAGGCTGGGTCTGGTCGCCGGAGTGGCTGAAGGTGTTCCGTCAGGTGCCGTTCCGGCGCCGCGCGACATTCGACAGCGGCGCCACGCCGAAGATGGGCCGACATTTGCGGAAACCGAAGACGCTCGCCGAGATCGATCTCGGGGCCCTGGAGCGCCGGATGTTGGAGGCGGTCCAGCGCAAGCGCGAGACGGATCCTGCCCTCCTACGGCAGCGTCTCGCTGAGGCGGACGAGGAGATTCGGCGGCTTACCGAGGACTTGGCGTCTCGCCCGATCGCGACGTCGGCGGCGACTCGGACACCGAAGGCGGTGGGCACGCTCGACAAGCGCTCGGTTGGGCGGCTCGAGCGGGCCGTGGGGAAGCTTGCAACCGTCTCGGCCGACGGCCGGAAGCACGCACACGAGCTGGTGCTGGCCGCCCAGCGGATCGGAGCGGCGTACACGGACGGTGCGGCGCGCCTCGAGGCGGTGTCTCACACACTGTCCAGGGAGCTCCGGGCCGCCGTCGGCCTTCGGGAGCCGTTGCCTCCGCCGGCGATGCCACTTCGGGCACCATCATCCGGCCCAGTCGTCTCGGCGGCGGCGCCGGACCGTCCGCAAAAGCTGGGGGCTCCGGAGCGCAAATTGCTCTCGGCGCTCGCGCAGTATCCTGAAGGACTGACGATCAGGCAGCTGGCCCTTCTCACCGGGTACAAGCGCACAGGCGGGGGCTTCACGAACCCGCTGGGCCGGGTGCGCTCTGCGGGATTTGCCGAGGGACGTGATCCGGTTCGCATCACGAAGGCCGGGCGTGCGGTTCTCGGGCAGGTCGACACGCTACCGCCTCCCGGACGGCCACTGCTTCAATACTGGATGCAGCGGCTTGGCAGTCCGGAGCGCGAGATTCTCCGCGTGCTGGCTGAGGCACATCCCGCGCCCCTGAGCCCGGCCGAGGTCGCGAGCCGTATGGTCTCGAGCCGCGGGGCGCCGTACAGCCCGACTGGGGGAGGCTTCACGAATCCGTTGGGTCGGGTCCGCACACTCGGTCTCGTCGAGGGCCGGTCCGAACTCACACTGACAGCAACCCTTATGGGGTCTACGGGGCACCATCGCACCGCCTGAAGTGCGCTACCGAGAGCCTAGCACCAAGACTTTGCTATCCTTTGAAGGTCACGCTTTCTGCTCTTCACTGTGACGTGCGTGTACCTTTCGGTCGTAGCGAGTCGCTTATGGCCTGCAAGTCGCTGGACGACAGCGGCAGGAACTCCCTGTTCCATCCACGCCGTGATGCAGGTGTGCCGCAGATCGTGGAGCGTGAGGCTGGGGGACACTTTGCTCAGAATGTCGTCAAAAGCCTGGGACACCACGTCAGGGTGGAGAAGCGTGCCCTCCGGCGCGAAAGGGAATGCGCGGCGCTTGGCAACTTCCCTGATAGGCCGCAAGACCCATTTGGGCAGGTAGGGCGTGGGCACGGCTCTGGCCTCCCAGGCCTTCGGTCTCCAGAGGCCATTCTCCAAGCGGTAGCCTTTCCCGAGCGCCTGTTCGGGGATCGAGACGTTTTGCACAAGCACACGATCCTCCAGAATATGAGCGTCGGGGAGCACAAGCGCTTCTTGCCGACGCAGGCCAGCGAAGCGGTACACGAGGTATAGGGGCCAAAGTACACCGCGCAGGCGCTTCCTGTCTTTCCATGCTAAGCGCATCGCCTTCTCATCTTCGTCTGGTGTGAGCGCGCGCGGCAAGCGGCCCATGATGGCCACGTTAAGCTTGACTGTCGCCCGAGCAGGATTCTGCCCTGGCGGAAAGGCGGGGTCGAGCAATTGCCGCAGGACATCGAGGTCCAAGTTGACGCTCTTGTTCTGCGCCCCGGCGGCTTTGCGGCGGCGAATAAAGGCTTCAATCCCCTCACGCGAACACTTGGACGGGTGTGGTATGCCGTCGGCTATACGCCGAATGACCTGGGCGACTCGGCTCCGGTTCTTGAAGTGTGTTTCCGGACGGCATCGGGCCGCAGATGTCCGCTCGTAGCGTTCCCGCAGCTCGTCCCACGAGACGTTGGGGGAGCGTCCGAGGAACAGGCGAGCCTCAGCATCTCGTAAGAGGCCGAGCCGGTGAAAATATTCGATGTCCGCAGCGGACAGCAGGGAGCGGCGTGAGCGTGCTTCCAGGCCCTCGGCATCGGCTAGAATTGAGTACGCCTCATCTCGAGAGCGGAACTCGCGGGTGATCTGCCGGTGGCCGGTCGGAAGCCATACATCGAATATCAGCCGCCAGAGGGTGCGGGGATCGTAGCGGTAGGCATGCCCGTTGACGACCGTAGTGCGCTTGCCACGCTGGACAGTGAGAATGCGGGCCAACAGAACGACCTCCCCGCGAGCGGTCGCTTTGCCACTGTTTTGCCACTCGCAAGGCTAGCAATTCTCAGCAATTCCGAGCACTTCCTGCCGCGAGCCTGGGGAGCAGAAAACCCGCCCCAGCTGCGCGCTGGAGCGGGTTTTACTGGGGTTTTATTGGTAGCGGGGGCAGGATTTGAACCTGCGACCTTCGGGTTATGAGCCCGACGAGCTACCGGACTGCTCCACCCCGCGCCGCTACCTTTTGAGTATGACGGCCGCGTTGCCGCGGCTCACTAGAGAT
>Ga0207416_1001384_pt1 | contig 32802 bp, 36 predicted proteins | sample PaiPotPPM11metaG_FD_184107 | JGI IMG/M metagenome (GOLD analysis project Ga0207416, IMG submission 184107) | Iron sulfur acid spring bacterial and archeal communities from Banff, Canada, to study Microbial Dark Matter (Phase II) - Paint Pots PPM... ...
GTGGATCGCTACAGGCTTCATGGTAGGCCGACTGGTACAGGTGTCCATTGACGGAGAGCGGAATGTCCTGCTTGAGGTAGAAACCTACAGGGGGCAACACGGGATATTCCGTCGGAAAGACGATCAACAGATCGGTGGTTTTGGCGATGCTGTGCCAGATGGGCGGCAAGACATACTGATTCGCGATCATCCAATCGGCGTGTTCTTCGTCGAAGGACACGCCGCGCTTGAACAACTTCTCCGCGATGTCGTAGACCTGCTCAGTGATGATCTGTTTGGACAGAAAGGTGCGCTCGCCGCCGTAGGTGACGCCCTTGGTACGATCGGGGATGGTAGTGATCTTGACGGGATTGCCATGCTGATCAAACAGTTCCGTCGGCTTATAGGTGTAGCCCGCCTGAACCGGGCGGAAAGTCAGCCCCTGTTGCATGACGGGCCGCCGGCCAGGACCAGGATTGAGTTGCTGGATCAGATCCTGCCCCGTAATGCCGGCGGGCGGAACATAAATTCTTCTGCCGTTAATGATTGCCATGGGTTCATGCTCCTTCTTGCGAGTTGATGGTTGGTTCACAATCCGCTTCATCAATATCATCAGGTGCTGAAGCGTCCGGTTTGCTGCTCAGCGCATCCAGCGCGGCGTTCGCCTCATCCTCGTCCGGCTCAGCGGTTTGTGCGCGGATGAGATCGGCGAAGGGATCGCGCTCAGGCTCTTCGTCGGCTTCGCCAGCCTGGGCGGCGAGATATCCGGTATAGTAGACCGCCAGGTTGATGAAGCCCGAACACTTGAGCAGCATCTCGGCGCCGGTGGTCTCGACGAACGCGGCCACCTCGACGCGAATGCCGGCTTTCCTGACTTCCTGGATGAGCGGGACGAAATCGGCGTCCCCGGACGCTAAGACGATAATGTCCGGTTTCACCTGGTACATGGCTTTCAGCATATCCATAGTGATTTCTACGTCGAAGTTGCATTTGTACGTTCCGCCGGCAATATTGCCCACTTTGGTTGTGACCAGGTAGCCGGAGCGCCACAGATCCTCGATCACGGCATCCAGGCGATGCTCATTGCGAGGATTGATGGGAACGTAGCAATAGGCGTCGATGAGAAAGCGCTGCTCACCCACATACTGGAGCAAGTCGTGATAGTCCAGGCGATATCTTTTCTCCCTGGCAGCTCTGTTAATGTTCGCATAATCCAGGAAGAAGACGACTGTTTCTTTTTCCATGATGAACTCTCCTGTTCAAAATGCGGATTCCCACTGCCGTGCAGCGCAGGAATCGCAGTTCATGATAGAAAGTGGATTGGCGTACTGAACCCAGAAGACCCTGGCATCTCGCCTTGCTCCACTCGCAAGCTGGAGTATAGCGCACCGGAAGCGGGCAACTTTGCAACTTTGCAACGCCTTCACACGAAGAACGTGAGCCAGTGGCGTTTATACTATGGCGTTGTAAAGCTTCGCTAGCTGAGCTGCTAAAGAAAAACAGGAATGAAAGGAAGAAAGGTTAGAGCTATGGCTAAGGGCTGGCGGAAGGACGATTATAATCGGCAGCTATTCGGGCAAAAAATCAGAGCATACCGCTTGACTTTACAATGGTCTCTTGGACATCTTGCTCAACGTAGTGGCATGAATAAGGGGACGCTACAGCACGTTGAGAAGGGGGAAGTCCGTTTGCCAGACGCCAAACGGCAAACAATAGTAGATGTACTCGCGGAGGCGCTACAACAAATTGGGCAATCCGCACATCGTCAAGAATTCTTACAATTAGCCGGTCTTCCCACAGCCTCCACCGTTCTAAGCGCCGTGTCATCTCCTACTCAACTTCAACTATTAGAAATTCCAGGAGCAAGCAGTCAAGAGAAGTTATTTCAAGGTAAGCCACATGAAGAGTACGCCGAGATATTAATCCAGCAGCAAGAGTGGCAATTGTCAGCAACGTTCTGGCTTCTTGCTGCACAAGAGGCAAAACATGATGGTGATCGGCCCAAATGGAGTCGGTGCCTATTACGTGCAGGACTGGCGGCACTCACCAATGGTCAATTTGAGATTGCTGAGAGAAGATTCAAAGAGGTCATTGAGACATCGCGGGATGAGGTGGGTACGCTAGCGGTAGCAGAAGCGTACATTCGACTTGGCTGGCTCTATTATGAGCAAGACAAATTTAGCCGGGCCAGGCAAGTTCTCCTGAAGAGCCGAACACTCCTGCAAAACCTGGGAAGCAAGAACCCAGGATCGCTGTATTTTCCCGAACACGGCTGCACACTTGTCTATGAAGGCGATGAGGTGATATTGGCTCTAGAGAGTACAAGGTTACATTGGTTAGGACGGACATATGTTGATTGGGGCATTGAGCAAGAGAATCAGACACTCGTAAAAGAGGGTTTAGCGAGGTTACAGAAAGCAGGGAATTATGATAGTAAGCTTGGTCTACAGACGAATGTAGGATATGCGTTGCTCCGTCAAATCCCTGCTCTCCTTCATGAAGGGGAGTTGGATACTACTGAAAATTATCTGGCACGAAGTGAAGAACTGCTTGGCACACGCGGAACAGCAAGAGGCCATATCTATCTTCATAAGGGAATGTTCATTCTCGAAGAGCAGCCTAAAAAGGCCAAGGACTTCTTAGAAGTTGCCCGTGAGGGTTTTGTCGAGCCAACATTGTATTCAAGAGGATTATCGGAAGTATTCAAAGAATTAAGTGGAGTTTACTTGATGGGTGACAAGAAAACGGGAGACGAGATAGCATTACAGTATGCCTTAGCGACAGTTGTCCTACACCCTTATGGCCGAAATTTAGAACTCCTTCAGTTGGCTGCTCATAAAATGTATTGGCGTATGGGCGAAAGCATGACAGCGTTCAATACATTCTGGCAGGCATTAGAAGAGAAACTTTGGAGCATGGAGTTAGAGCCTTTCTCAGACTTGAGATACGTGATGAAGACTTTTCAAGAGAACGGAATATATCATGTAGAGACAGCTATAGAGAAGGCGAAGAAGGCTATACATACTGAGCTATTGAAGAAGTAAGGCCAGGCTAGATCACTCCTCTTCGCTTTCCAGCTTCTCCGCCAGGTAGTCCCAATCGCCGGGGAAGCGGAAAGAATGCTGGCGCGGGGGCTGCGGAGCCTGTGTCTCTAGCCAGCGCACCGGAACCGCGCCGCGTTGCAAAAAGCCATGCGTGCTGCCCACGCCCGTCCAGACGACGTCCCCGGCTTTGACATGATAACGTTTTCCCTCAAGCAGCGCTTCGGCTTCCCCGCTGAGGAGAAAGTACGACTCCTCGAAGGGATGGTCATGCACCACGCCTTCGCCGCCCGGTGCGAACTCCACCATGAACAAGGTCAGGAGCTGCGCTCCCAGCGTGTGATCGATCAGCATCTTCAACGAGATGCCATGAATGTTGCCGCCGCGGTCGCCCTCCATCTGCATCTTGCCGGAGGGCGGCAGTTGTTGCTCATCGAAATGGCCGAGGCAGCGCGTGCGCGGATCGCGCCAGTCGGGCCGCGTACCCTCGCTCAGGGTTATGCCGTGCTTCAGGAAGAACGTATCGCGCCCGCGCTCCGGCGGTTTCGGCTGCGCGGCCAGCATCTCCAGCCAGCGCACCGGCTGCTTTCCCACGTTGTGCCAGGCATGTGGCACGCCCACCTGAACAATACCGTAGTCGCCCGGTCCAAACTGGTAAGCCTGGCCGTCGATGCTGCCCAGCGTCTGCCCTTCCAGAATGAAGAATGCCTCTTCATACGAGTGAACGTGCGCGTCCAACCCGCCCTCCGGCAGCAGTTGGCAGACGCCCAATCCCATATGCACCGACCCCGTCGCGTGGTCAACCAGCGCCGCGCGGCTGTAGCCCTGGCTATGCCGTTCGTAGAGCGGCGGGATATGCAAACCGATCGTGTCCAATGTTCCTACGTAATGCATCCTATGCTCCTGCCTGGAAATGTGGCGGCCATATTACAGGCCGGACATGCGGGCTGCGACCTCGAAGATGGCAGCGAAGTCTTCCTCGGCCAGGCCCAGGCCGCGCGCGGCAGTCAGGTATTCATTGGCGAGGGCCGCGCTCGCCATTGGCACGCCGGATTTTCTGCCGATTTCGAGGGCCAGCAGCATATCTTTCTGCATCATGTCCACGTTGAACCAGACCTCGTCTTCCTTCTTCACCACCAGCGGACAGCGAAATTTCATGGCAGGTGAAACGGTGGCGCTGTTCAGGAAGACCGCAACGGCGGTTTCGCGCGGGATGCCGCCTTTCTCCGCCAGCAGCACGCCTTCGCAAAAGGCGAGAAACTGCACCGGCAGCGTCAGATTGAGAGCAATTTTCATCAAGAGGGCCTGGCCGTTGCTGCCCACGTAATTCACTTTTGGCCCGATAGCGAGCAGGATAGGCCGGGCTTGCTCAAACGTCGCTTGATCGCCGCCCACCATGATCGACAGATTGCCCTGTTCAATGGTGATGGCGCTGCCGGAGACCGGCGCGTCAAGCATCCGCGCGCCCTTTGCCGCGACCTGCTCCGCCAGTTCCCGCGACACGTCCGGGTTAATGGTACTCATATCGACGTAAATCTTGCCGGGTCCCAAAGCGTCGAGAATGCCGCGCGGGCCGCTGGCTATCTCCTGTACGGCGGCGGTGTTCGTCACCATGCTGAAAATCACAGCAGCGTTTTCGGCGACCGCGCGCGGCGTCTCCGCCCACTGCATTCCAGCGTCCAGCAGCCATTGCGCCCTGGCTTTCGTGCGGTTATAGCCAGTGACCGTGTGGCCCGCGTCCAGGAGTCGCTTAGCGATGCGACCTCCCATGACGCCCAGGCCAATAAAACCGAGAGATGCCATCGGATACCCTCCAGATACAATTTCGTAGGAGTCTGATTTAGCGCGCCCTAGATGGGCTGCCCCTTCTTGCCCAACTCGCCGAGGATGTACGCGATCTCGCCGTAATGGGTGAAGAGGTGTGAGATACAGACCTGCCCGATGGCCTGGATGGCGCGCAGCTCGCCCAGCGGCTTCACCGTGACGACGCGCTCGCTGAGTTCCGCGCCGCCGTCCTGCACCGCCGCCAGGTAATCCTCGTATTCGCGCCAGACCGCTTCGGCGTATTCCATAAAGAGGGCTGTATCGGTGATGTGGAAGGCGCGGGCATCATCCGTCGCCATGCCCGTTCCCTGCACGCGCGGCGGCAGGCCGAGTCGTTCGTGCCAACCCTCCTCGTTCCAGCGCGGCGGGCGGCCCTGCAAAATAAAGCGCAGGATGTTGTCCTCGGTGCGGGCGCAGTGCCACATCAGAAAGGCAATGTTGTTGCCCGTGCCGGGGCCGGTGCGATGCCACTCGCCGGGCGTCAGGTCGCTGACGGCGGCATGCAGCCACTGGTGCAGGCGTTTCTGCTCGACGCGGAAAAAATCGATGATGTTCATGATCTTTGTACTCCTGTGTGCTTCTCTACTGTTACTCCGCTTGCTGCGCCTCGGTGGGTACGGCTGCTTGATCGCCGTCCAGGACGGGACGAGCCGCGATCTGCCGCCAGGGAATTCTGGCCTCACTATTGAGGTCGCGCAGGTGCATGGTATCGTTGTAGCGTTCGAGGATCCAGCTCTCAGGGAGATCGGCGAACGAACCGCGAAACCAGTGCGTGATGGACGTGTTGTGCGTCGCGAAGAAGGCGCGGGGAAAAAACAGCGAACTCAGACCCAGCCAATAGATAAACGAGCAGTCCACAATGCCGCCGTGGCAAACGATCACGATAGTCTTGCCCTCGTGTTCCTGTGTGATGCGGTTGAGGGCGGTACAGACGCGCGAGACGAACTCGACCCACGTTTCTGAAGCGGGCGTGGCGCGAAAAAACGGTCTCTGCTCGATCGGCTCTGCATTAAGCCCTGTGGTGAACTCCTCTATGGTGATACTGTTGTCGCCGGTCACGCCGTCGCGCCATTCCTGCACTTCGCCGTCAAAGATGATCGGCAATTCCAGCGCCGGAGCGATGATCTCCGCCGTTTCTCTGGCGCGCAAGAAAGTGCTGGCAATCAGCACGTCGGCGGCGATTTCGTGTGAGGCAGCCAGGCGGTCGCGCAGTCGCTCCGCCTGCCTGATACCCAGCGGCGATAAGCCCGTGTCCCCGAAGGTTTTTTGCGTCGCGCTGATGGCCTGCCCGTGACGAATCAAATAGAGATGTGTCATGCGCTCTGATCCTTACCCGGCGAAGCGCCGGTATGCTGGTTTTCTTCAAATTATAGCATACGGTCCCCTTGCACATGGTTCGTGAAACATGCTACATTGATAGCAATCTGAAAATCTCAGCCGCGTATACACGTGTACCGTATTCTCGTTCTCGACAAGGAGACTGTATTCGATGATGAGTATCTGGAACGCCCCCGTTGGCGAGGCGCTGATCCCGTTCGTCAAGCCTCCGATCACGCTGGAACAATTGCGGCTCTATGCCGACGCCTCCGGCGATCACAATCCTATCCATGTTGACGAAGAGGCCGCCCACCGCGTGGGATTGGACGGCGTGATCGCGCATGGCATGCTGAGTATGGCCTTCCTCGGCCAGTTCGCCGAGCAACAGATCGCTGACGCGCCGGGGGCATACATTGCCCAGGTCAAAGTGCGCTTTGCCGGCATGGTGCGCCTCGGCGATGTATTAACCTGCCTGGGGACCGTCACGGCGAAGGCTGAAAGTGATGGTCAAAGGATGGTTACGATAGAGTGTTGGGCGCAGAACCAGAAAGGCGAGAAAGTCACCACCGGCGAGGCCGTCCTTGCCAGGCACATATAGCGGCGCACTATTTTGTTCCTACTCATCATTGCGTCCATTAGAAAGGACCATGCATGACGAAGCAACAACCCACCATGACCGACGCGGACCTGCATACGCTTTCCGACCTGTCGCGCTACAACTGCCTGCATTTCGGCCTCTATAAAGCCATCATCTACGAGGATCAGCAGCAGCAAGAAGTGCGCGAGTTCAGCAACTTCGACATCGCCAGGGAGGCCGCGCAGCTCGCGGAGGGACTGCGAGCGCTGGGCATCGAGAAGGGCGACCGCATCATGGTGATGATGATCAATTGCCCGGAAGTGATCATCGCCTATCAGGCCATCGCGCGGGCGGGCGGCGTCATCATTCCCGTCATGCCCCTGCTCAAGCCGCTCGAAGCGCAATATATCGCGCAGAACTCCGCCGCCAAAGCGATCTTCACCAGCCCGATCCTGCTGCCGCTGGTGCAGGGCGCGCTCGCCGGTGTTCCCACCATGCAGCATATCATCGTCACCAGCGCCGCAGTACCCGCGGATACATCGCCGGTGGTCCATGCCTACAGCGCTGTTGTGGCAAAGGGCGCGGCGCGGTCGGACGATTTTCTCTCGACGGAGGGCGACGTCCCCGTCGCGCCGGACGATGCCGCCGTGATCCTCTACACGTCGGGGACGACGGGCAACCCGAAGGGCGTGGTGCTGACGCACCGCAACCTGATCGCCAATGCTCTCGCCGGGCGCGGCGGCGAATATGCCACGCGCGACGAAGAGCCGCAACTGGCCGTGCTGCCGCTGGCCCACGCTTTCGGCATCCTCGTTGCGAACGTCTTCTTTTTGCGCGGCATGACCGTCGTGGCCCACCCACGCTTCGACACCAGCGCCGTACTCTCGGCCATTGAACGCTATCGCATCGCGGCCTTCGCGGGCGTACCGGCCATGTTCGTGGCCCTGCTCTACTCGCCCGACGCGGATAAATACGATACCAGCAGCCTGCACTCCTGCGTGAGCGGCTCCGCGCCCCTGCCCCTGGCGATCCTGGAAGGTTTTGAGAAGAAATTCAACTGCACGATATTGGAGGGCTACGGCCTGTCCGAGGCCAGCGCCGCCCTCACCGGACACAGCCTCACGATCCCGCGCAAGCCCGGCTCCGTCGGCGTGCCTTTGCCCGGCGTCGAACTGCTGGTCGTCGATGCCGACGACCAGCCTCTCGCGGCGGGCGCGATCGGCGAAGTGATCGCGCGCGGCCCCAATATCATGCAGAGCTATTACAACATGCCTGAAGAAACGGCGGCGGCCATGCGCAACGGCTGGCTGCACACCGGCGACATGGGCTACCTGGACGAAGACGGCTACCTGTACATCGTAGAGCGTAAGAAGGATTTGATCATTCGCGGCGGATTCAACGTCTACCCGCGTGATGTCGAGGAAGTGCTGAACAGGCATCCGGCGGTGATCGAGTCGGCGGTAGTCGGCGTGCCTTCTCTGCGCATGGGCGAAGAGGTCAAGGCATTCGTCGTCGCGCGCGCGCCGGTTGACGCGGAAAGCCTGGAAGCTTTTTGCCGTGAGTCGCTGGCGAACTACAAAACGCCCAGCGCGATTGAGTTTGTGGACGCGCTGCCGCGCAACGCAATAGGCAAGATCGACAAGAAAGAATTGAGGAAACGCTATGTCCATTGATACGCCTCTAGAACATGCTTCGCTGACCGAGTTGCAGCAAACTCCGATTGATAATGTCTTGCAGATCATCGACGAGGGGCTGGTGCATCTGCCGTCCTATCGCGAACTCTATTATCGCTGGGAGCGGCAGCAGTGGCAATCTCAAGAGATCGATTTTCGCGCTGATCGCGCGCAGTGGGAGCAAATGAACGAGGAAGAGCGCCAGGATCGCCTGTATGGCCTGTCCGCCTTCTTCAAGGGCGAAGCCTGCGTGACCGATACGCTCGGCCCCTACGTAACGGCCATGCCTGACGAGGAGATGCGCATCTTCCTGACGACGCAGCAGGTCGATGAAGCGCGGCACACGGTGTTCTTCGCGCGCTTTTTCAAAGAGGTGCTGGGCGTGGACAAAGCCAGCATGGAAGAGCAGCTTGACGTGGCCCTGCAATATATGGGCAGCGATCTCAAGTACATCCTGGTAGACTCTCTCTCGGAGGTAGCGGAGCGCATTCGCCGGGAGCCGGCGCATCTGGCCCATCTCATCGAGGGCGTGACGCTCTATCACGTCGTTGTTGAAGGCACGATGGCGCTGGCGGGGCAGCGTTCGATCCTGGAGTTCTACCGGAAATACGATCTCTTCCCGGCCTTCCGCGGCGGCTTCACTGCCGTGGCGCGCGATGAATCGCGCCATGTCGTTTTCGGCGTCAAGTTCTTGCGCGACATGATCCAGCGCGACCACGCCAATGCCCAGATCGTCTACAACGCGGTGAACAAGTACGCGCAGAGGGCCATTAACGCGATCTCAGCGGACGACGACGAAGCGCAGCAGATCCTCGCCATGCAGATCGATCCCTGGGTCGGCCCGCGCTACGCCGTCGATTCGCTGCGCAAAAAGATCAAGGTCATCGGCCTGAGCATGGAATTGCCGACCGTGCCGCCCCCGCCCGTCTTCGCGTAGCCTGTGGAAGGAGATGCATATGATCACTGCCCTGGTTCTCATCAATGTCCAGCGCGGGCAGGTCAACGAGACGGCGCAAAGCCTCTTGGAGATCGACGGCGTGGCGGAGGTCTACTCCGTCACCGGCGAATACGATCTCGTGGCTCTGCTGCGCCTGCCGCGTTACGACGACCTGGCCGATGTCGTTACCGGCCGCATGATGCAGTTGTCCTCGATCACCAAAACTCATACGCTGATGGCCTTCCAGCGTTACTCGCGCGCGGACCTGCAGCAGGCGTGGGATATCGGCATAGAATGACAACCGGTGAGAGGCAGAAGATACCCTTCATGCCTTCAACTCTTTCTCCAGCGCCTGCTCAAACGCCCGGTATGCCCGGTCGCCGAAGAGCGCCATCGTCACCTGTTTCAGGCTGGTCGGCTGTTTGATGTGATCGATGATCGCGCGCAGGGCGATGGGCGCGGCTTCGTCGAGCGGGTAGCCATACACGCCGGTGCTGAGGGACGGGAAGGCGATGCTCTCGATGTGATGCTGCTCGGCCAGTGCGAGGCACGCACGGTAGGCGCTGGCGAGGAGGCGCGCGTCCTCCGGGCTGCCCTCGTAAATTGGCCCAACGGCGTGGAAGACGTACTTTGCGGGCAGGTCTCCCGCCGTTGTGGCGACCGCGCTGCCTGTTGGACAGCCGCCAATCTTGCGGCACTCCGCCATGATGCTCGGTCCGCCGGCATCGTGAATCGCTCCGTCAACACCACCGCCGCCGCGCAGGCCGGCATTGGCAGCGTTGACGATGGCATCGGCTTTTATCTTCGTAATGTCGCCCTGCACCAATGCCAGGGTGACGCCGTTGATTGTGTAGGTGGACATGAATGGTTCTCCCCAATCCGTTATAATAGCAATCCGAACGGCTCCTCCAGCAGTCGCTTCACCTCTTGCAGGAAACGGGCGGCGATAACGCCGTCGAGGGCGCGGTGATCGGACGAGAGCGTCACTTTCATACGGTCGCGCACGACGATCTGTCCATCGACGACAACGGGCGTCTGTGCGATCGAGCCGACGGCGAGGATGGCCGACTCCGGCGGGTTGATCACGGCGGTGAAGCTCTCTACGTCGAACATGCCCAGGTTGCTGACGGTGAACGTGCCGCCGCTCAGGTCTTCTGGGCGCAGTTTGTTCTCGCGGGCAGCCTCCGCCAGGCGGCGCGACTCGCGCGCGATGTCGAGGATGCCGCGCCTGTCGGCGTCGCGCAGCACGGGGACGATCAAGCCCTGCTCTAAGGCGACAGCGATGCCGATGTTGACCTGCTTCTTCTGGAGGATTTTATCCCCGGCGAACGAGACGTTGACCCGCGGCATCCGCAGCAGAGCCAGTGCCACGGCTCTGACGATCAGGTCGTTGAAACTGACCTTGACGGACAGCGGGTCTTTCGCCGTGTAGTCGTTGATCTGCTGGCGCAGCGCGGCCAGCTTCGTGGTATCGATCACGCTGGTGACGTAGAAGTGCGGCGCGCTCTGCATACTCTGGCTGAGCCGCCGGGCGATGGTGCGGCGCATGTTGCTGAGCGGAATCTCGATCGCGTCTTCCGCGCCGGCGGCGGGCGCAATGAATTCGGCCTCTACTGGTGGGGGCGCGGGAGACGCAATGAATTGGGTCCCTATGGGCGCGGCGGGGGCCTGCGTTTGCAAGGCGGCCTCGACGTCCATTCTGATGATACGCCCGTTGGGGCCGCTGCCGCGAATGGCGCGATAGTCCAGTTGATGCTCGCCGGCAAGGCGGCGCGCAATCGGCGAGATGAAGATGCGTCCCCGCGGCGCGGACGCTTGCGTTTCTGGCGTAGGGGCCAGATTTATCACGCCCCCCGCGCCTCGTGGAGTCGTTGCCGCTGGTGTGGCTGTTTCTGCCGCCGGTGCGAGGGGCGCGATAAATCTGGCCCCTACGCTAGCGGCGTCACTCACGCCCGGAAGCGATTCGTTGGCGGAGCCGATGAGGGCAATCGGCGCGCCGATGGGAGCAGCCGCTCCCGCTGGGACGAGAATTTTGCGCAGCACGCCGGCGAAGAACGACTCGATCTCAATATTCACTTTGTCGGTTTCGACTTCGGCAAGCATCTCGCCCTTTTTGACAGCATCGCCCTCCTGTTTGAGCCATTGGAGAATCTTGCCCTCTTCCATCGTATCGCCCATCTTGGGCATCTCTACCTGTTTCATTATTTGTTCTCTTTATCTTCATCCGGGCGCGAGGGGCGACGCAAGCGTCACATCCACCGCATCCACATCCACTCCCGCCCCTACGGAAGGACGAAAGGACGAGGGAGGCGTTCCCGCAAATGTCAACGGGCCATAGCCGGGACGATAGCCTGCACGGCCTGCACGATATCATCTTTCTTGGGCAACGCGGCCCGCTCCAGGGGTTTCGAGTAAGGCATGGGTACATCCGCGCCTGTGACGTGCTGGATCGGCGCGTCCATGTAGTCGAAAGCGTGTTCGTAGATCAGCGCGGCCAGACCCTGCCCCGTCCCGTAATATTTCCAGCCCTCCTCGGCAATCACCACGCGATTCGTCTTCTTCACCGAGTCTAGCAGCAGGTCGATGTCAATGGGGCGAATGCTGCGCAGGTCGATCACCTCGGCCTCGATACCCTCTTTCGCCAGGTCTTCCGCCGCTTGCAGCACAACATGCAGCATACGCGAGAAGGTCACGATAGTGACGTCGCGTCCCGCGCGCTTAACATCGCCGCGGTCGAGCGGCACGAGATATTCGACGTCCTCGTCCGGAACTTCGCCTTTGACGTTGTAGAGCAACTCGTGTTCGATGAAGATCACCGGATCGGGGTCGCGCACCGCCGACTTCAACATGCCCTTCGCGTCATACGGCGTGGCGGGCATGACGACTTTCAAGCCGGGGATGTGTCCGTAAAGTCCCTCCAGCACCTGGGAGTGCTGCGAGCCGCGCTGCGCCCCGCCGCCGCCCGGCGTGCGTATGACGATCGGCACGCTCGGCTGGCCACCGAACATGTAGCGCATTTTGGCGGCGTTGTTGACGATCTGGTCGTAGGCCAGCAGGCTGAAATTGATGGTCATGATCTCGACGATGGGCCGCAGGCCGTTCAGCGCCGCGCCGATGCCCGCGCCGGCGATGATCTCTTCGGCCAGGGGCGTATCGCGCACGCGCTTTTCGCCGAACTCCTCAAATAGTCCCTTCGTCACGGCATACGTGCCGCCGTAGCCCGCGATATCCTCGCCCAGAATAAAGACGCGCTCGTCGCGCAGCATCTCTTCTCGCATGGCCTCGCGCAGAGCATCACGATAGGTTATGGTACGCATTATTCTCTATTTCCTCTCGTAGCGGTAGCTGAGCGCGGTGGAGTCGTCAACCATGATGTCGGTATAGAGTTCATCAAGCGCGGGAAAGGGACTGTTCTCGGCGAAGTCCGCCGCTTCTTCCGCGATTTGTGTGGCCCTGGCATCGTTGGCGTCAAATTCCGCCTGCACGGCGATGCCGTGGTCCAGCAGTTTTTTCTCGAAGATGCCAATGGGGTCGCGCGTGGTGCGCCACTCGTGTTCTTCTTCGCGCGTGCGATAATAGGCCGGGTCGGTCATGGAATGGCCGCGAAAACGATAGGTTTTGATCTCCAGCAGCATGGGACCATTGCCGCCGCGCGCAAAAGCGACGGCGCGCTTCATGGCCTCGTAGACGGTGAGGACGTCCATGCCATCGACGATTTCGCCGGGCATGTTATAGGCGGCGGCGCGCGGCAGCAGGTTATCGACGGCCCAGGCTTTGCCGACGGCCATGCCCATCGAATACTGGTTATTCTCGCAGATGAAGACGGCGGGCAACTTCCAGACGGAGGCGAGGTTCAGCGCCTCGTGGAACGCGCCCTCGTCAACCGCGCCGTCGCCGAAAAAGCAGGCGGTAATGGCGTCATTGCCCCGGTATTGATCGGCCAGGGCCACACCGGCGGCGATCGGTAACTGGGCAGCGACAATACCGTTGCCGCCCCAGAAGTTGAGTTCGTTGCTCCACATATGCATAGAGCCGCCCTTGCCTTTGCTGCAGCCAGTAACCTTGCCGAACAATTCGGCCATCACCGCGCCCGGCTCCATACCACGCGCCAGGGCATGGCCGTGTTCGCGATAACTACTGAGAATCTTGTCATCGGGGCGCAGGACGCTCTGGCAGCCCACCCCCACGGCTTCTTCGCCGATGTACAGGTGCATGAAACCGCCGATCTTCCCGCGGGTATACTCTTCGGCGCTCTTCTCTTCAAAGCGGCGGATAAGCGCCATGCGATAGTGCATTTCCAGGAGCTCTGTTCGGGTCAACCCCGCCAGCGTGGCATTGCTGATCGCCATAGGTCCCCTCTCTTGTATGTGTCAACTGAACCGAGATAGATGTTCGTGAAGCGCAACGCAATCTGCCCCGCTATACGCCATTGTACGCGTTGGAAATCTTTCTCCGTCACTCCATCGTGATTTTTTTCGTTTCTATTGTACCTTATCTGGGGAGAGATTCCTAGAGGATAAAATGGAGGATAAAATAAGGGTTGGCAGTGAGAGACAATTCGGAAAGAAAACAAAACGAGCAACGGCAAGAGCCGCGCTCTTGCCCGTTGCCCGCAGCTTACTTCTTGAGAACGGACTCTGACAGTTCCTTGCCGGGGGCAAAGCGCACGCGCTCTTTGGCCGGAACCTGGATTTTTTTGGTATGATCGCGCGGGTTGACGCCCTGGCGGGCAGCGCTGGTGCGAACCTTGAAGGAGCCGAAGCCAACCAGGCGTACTTCGTGTCCCTCCTGCAGCGCCTCACGAATGGAAACCAGCGCTGCCTCCAAAGCCGCAGCCGCTTGTTTCTGGGAAATTTTCGCCTCGCTGGCGATACGTTTTGTCAATTCTTGCCGACCAACGGTGGTCGATTCGTTTGTAGCCATACGTTCAAGGACCTCCTTAACAACTGGTAACACATGCCGCTTCGTTCCCAGTTCATGATCTTGAGCCTGTGAAGCGGCGTTACAACCTCACTGCCGTTTTGGAGTATAGCACGCGCCGCGCAAAAAAACAAGGTGAAGCGGCGTCTTTTCAGGGTTCTTGGGGTATAGACAAAAATACCTTGCTTTATGACGCGAAAATGTGTTATATTTTCAACACGGAACATAACGCTGAACGTTATGCCATAAGCTCTGTCGCTTCCTGATCCAATGCTGCCTCATTGAATGTCCTTATCCACCATTTTGCCCCGTGAGCGGGTATTGCCAACGATGACCCCGGCGAGCAATGTCTGGTCGCCGCGAAACCCTGGTTCCAACGCTGGACCTCTCGATAATGTGCCTGGTAGGGGCTGAGGCTGTCCCTACCCATTTCCAAGAGGACGACGGATGAACACACAAACAAGCGCTGACCCTCGCTACCCTCTCTACGATCCGCGCTGGGAGCATGACGCCTGCGGCACGGGCTTTGTCGCGCATATCTCCGGCGCGGCCACGCACCAGCTTGTGCTGACCGCTCTGGAAGCGCTGGCGCATTTGACGCATCGCGGCGCGCAGGATGCCGACGCCGCGACCGGCGACGGCGCGGGTATTCTGACGCAGCTTCCGCGCGCCTTGCTGCAGGCGGAACTTGCCGCGCAAGGCATTGCCATTGCTCATCCTGATGACCTGGCCGTCGGGATGATCTTCTTGCCGTCGCTGGAACGCGCGCCGCAAGCGCACAACGCAAGCCAGCAGATCATCGAAAGTGTCTGCCGCGCGGTCGGCGTACCCATCCTCACCTGGCGCGCGCCTCCCATCGACGTGACGGCGCTAGGAACGCGCGCGCAAGACTCCGCGCCGACCATCGCCCAGATTGTGCTGCTGCGCCCCAGCAACCTGACGCCGCAGCAGTTTGAACACACCCTCTACCGCGCGCGCCGCCTGATCGAGCAGCGCCTGCATGCCGGGGCCGATTCATCGCTCCCATCGTGCGAAGATTGTTACATCGCTTCTCTCTCAAGCATGACCATCGTCTACAAAGGTTTACTTTCCGCCTCCGACCTGCCGTGTTTCTACCGCGATCTTGCCGATCCCCGCTACGCCAGCGCCTTCGCCATCTTCCACCAGCGTTACAGCACCAACACGTTCCCCTCGTGGCCGCTGGCGCAGCCCATGCGCCTGCTGGCCCACAATGGCGAGATCAATACCATCCAGGGCAACCGCCAGTGGATGCAGGCGCGCGAGGGCGCGCTCTTCTCCGCGCAGTGGGATCGACCCCCACAAGGGGGGCCGCTACATGTAGCGGCCCCCCTTGTGGGGGTCGATCCCATGGGGGTCGGTCCCGTGATCGATGCGCGCGGCAGCGATTCGGGGCAACTGGATAACGCGCTGGAACTGCTGCAAGAGAGCGGGCGCGATCTGCTCCACAGTATGCAGATGCTCGTTCCGCCCGCCTGGGAAGAGGACGCCGCGCTGCCCCCGGCGCAGCGCGCCTGGTGCGAATACCACGCCGGGATCATCGAGCCGTGGGATGGCCCGGCGGCGCTCGTTTTCAGCGATGGGCGCATCGTCGGCGCGGCCCTGGACCGCAACGGCCTGCGCCCGGCCCGCTACCTGCTGACGTCGCAAGGAATGCTCGTGCTGGCCTCGGAAGCCGGCGTAGTGGACAGCGAGGCGCATGAAGTCGTGGAAAAAGGCCGTCTTGGGCCGGGCGAGATGCTGGCCGTCGACCTGGCGCGCGGCGTCCTCCTGCGCAACGCCGAGATCAAAGCCGCGCTGGCCACGCGCCAGCCCTACCAGCAATGGATCGATAACTACCTGCTGCATCTATCAGACCTTTCGCTCGTCGGTGCGACCGTCGGAGGTGCGACCCCCACAAGGGGGGCCGCTACATGTAGCGGCCCCCCTTGTGGGGGTCGCACCTCCGACGGTTGTGGGGATCGTCATTGTGGACAGGAGGTCTTGCCCATACCTGACGCCGCGCTGTTCGATCAGCAGCATCTTTTTGGCTACACGCACGAGGATATCGAATTCGTGCTGCGCCCCATGCTTAAAGATCAGAAAGAGCCGTTGTGGAGCATGGGCGACGACGCGCCGCTGGCCGCGCTCTCCTGCCAGTCGCGCTCGCTGGCCGATCACTTTCACCAGCGTTTCGCCCAGGTCACGAATCCGCCCATCGACCCGCTGCGCGAGCGCTGCATGATGTCGCTTGACGTCTACCTGGGCCGCCGCCAGAACTTGCTGAGTGAGACCGCGCTGCACGCGCAACTGCTGCACCTCGATTCGCCGCTTTTGACGTCCGCGCAGGCGGATATCATGCGCAGTCTCAAGGCCAGCGGCTTCGTGCTGCGCACGCTCGACGCGACCTTCACCGCTGCCGGAGGGTCAGCCGCCAATCTGCCGGGTGGGCAGGTAATAGAAGCGGCCCTTGATCGCCTGGAACGCGACGCCATCTCCGCCATAGCCGACGGCACGACGCTGCTCATCCTCAGCGATCGCGCCGCCAACGCGGAACAGGCTCCCCTGCCGATGCTGCTGGCAACCGGCGCGGTTCACCAGTGCCTCGTGCGGCACGGTCTGCGCACGTATGCCTCGCTGCTCTGCGAAACCGGAGCGGCCTGGGACATTCACCAGGTCGCCCTCCTGCTGGGCTACGGCGCGGAAGCCGTCATGCCCTGGCTCGCTATCGAAAGCGTGCAGGCGCTGGCCGGAGAGCGCCACCTGGAACACCTGACGCCGCCGCAAGCCGAGGCGGCATACATCCACGCGCTGGAAGAGGGACTGCGCAAAGTCATGGCGCGCATGGGCATCTCGACCATCCGCAACATCATCGGCGCAGGCCAATTCGAGATCATGGGTCTCAGGCCGGAGATCGTCGAGCGCTGCTTCGCCGGGTCAGCCGCGCATCCCGGTACCATCTCCTACGCCGCGCTGGCCGAACCTATCGTGCAGAGATGTACGAAGCTGGCTCAGGCGGTCGGTGAGCCAAACGCAGCGGATACGTCGCGGCGGCGCAAGCATTTCGACATGGGGCGTTATCGCTTCCGCCGCGACGCCGAATATCACGCCTTCAACCCCACGCTGGTGCGCGCGCTGCAACAGGCTGCGCGCAGCGGCGACGTCGAGGACTACCGCCGCTTCACCGCGCTCGTCTACCAGCGACCGCCCACGACGCTGCGCGACCTGCTTTCGTTCAAACATGTAGGACGACCCCCACAAGGGGGGCCGCTACATGTAGCGGCCCCCCTTGTGGGGGTCGTCGCGCCTATCCCGCTCGACCTGGTCGAGCCAATGGAGGCGATTCGCGCGCGCTTCGTGGTCTCGGCCATGTCCATCGGCGCTCTGAGCCCCGAAACGCACCGCACCATCGCCGCCGCCATGAACAGCATCGGCGGGCGCAACAATACCGGCGAGGGCGGCGAAGACCCGGATTGGTATCACGAGTTGATCGACGGCTATCCTGTCAGCAGCAAGATCAAGCAGGTGGCCTCCGCGCGCTTCGGCGTGACGACGGAATACCTGGTGCGCGCGGAAGAACTCGAAATCAAGATGGCGCAGGGATCAAAGCCCGGCGAGGGCGGGCAGTTGCCATCCAGCAAAGTCACGCCCTTCATCGCGCGGCTGCGCCATACCGCGCCGGGCGTCACGCTGATCTCGCCGCCGCCGCATCACGATATCTACAGCATCGAAGATATCGCCCAGTTGATCTATGACTTGCGCCAGGTGAATCCGCGCGCGCGCATCGGCGTCAAGCTGGTCTCGTGCGCGGGCGTGGGTACGATTGCCGCCGGAGTCGCCAAAGCGCACGCCGACTACGTGCTGATCAGCGGGCATGACGGAGGAACGGGCGCGTCGCCCCTGCAATCCATCAAGCACGCCGGCATCTCCTGGGAATTTGGGCTGGCCGAGGCGCAGCAGGTCTTGCTGCGCAATGGGCTGCGCCAGCGCGTCACGGTGCGCGTGGACGGCGGCTTCAAAACGGGACGGGATATAGTGATCGGTGCTATGCTCGGCGCGGAAGAATTCGGCTTCGGCACGGCGGCGCTGGTCTCCCTCGGCTGCGAAATGGCGCGCCAGTGCCACCTCAATACCTGCCCGGCGGGCATCGCCACGCAGCGCGAGGATCTGCGCGCGAAGTTCACGGGCCAGCCTCAGTACGTGATCAACTACCTGACGCAGGTGGCGGAGGAAGTACGCGAGTTCATGGCGCGCCTGGGCATTGCCCGCTTCGATGATCTTGTCGGACGCGCCGATCTCTTGCAGGCCGCCAGCGATGCCAGCGTTGACCTGTCGCCAATGCTCGTCGCGGCTCCCGGCATCGCCGATCCGGCGCTCGCGCCGCGCGTAACCCTTCACCCTTCCCTCGCACCCCATAGCCTCAACGATCTGCTGGTTGAAGAGGCGGAGCAGGCTTTGCGCGGCGACGGCAGCGTGCTGATCCAGCATCCCATCCACAACGCTGATCGCGCCATTGGGGCCAGCCTGGCCGGAGAGATCGCGCGCCGCTACGGCAACGCCGGGCTGCCAGGGACCAGCGTGACCTGCGCCTTCCACGGCACGGCGGGGCAGAGCTTCGGCGCGTTCTGCCTCCCCGGTCTGCGCCTGATCCTGCACGGCGACGCCAACGATTATGTCGGTAAGAGCATGACCGGCGGGCAGATCGTGATCGCGCCGCCGCCCGACGCCGGTTTTGCCGCGCATCGCAATACAATCATCGGCAACACCGTTCTCTACGGCGCGACGGGCGGCCAACTCTACGCCGCCGGGCGCGCGGGCGAGCGCTTCGCGGTGCGCAACAGCGGGGCGCTGGCCGTCGTGGAGGGCGTGGGCGCGCACGGCTGCGAGTACATGACGGGCGGCATGGTCGTCGTGCTGGGCGAGACGGGGCCAAACTTCGGCGCGGGTATGTCCGCCGGGGTCGCCTACGTGCTGGACACAAAAGGCATCTTCCCCATGCGCTGCAACACCGAAATGGTGGAACTGCAGCGCCTCGACGACCCCGACGAGATCGAGGCGCTGCGCGAGGTCATTCACTGGCATCGCCAGAAGACGCACAGTTGGCGCGCCGCGCAGGTGTTGGCGGAATGGAGCCGAATGCAGCGCCTCTTCTGGCGCGTCTCCGCCCTCCATTATCCACAAACCGCCAGCGACTTCGTCATCGCGCACAGTGAGGCGCATGACATGTCGCTTGCACGAACGTGAAAAAGTAATTTAAAAGGAATGCACATAAAATGTGGCAAATTGCATTTGCCACATTTTATGTGCATTCCTTCAATTCACCACTTTGCGGTTGAAGGTGCGGATGCCCAGGATGAGGAAGGCGACGAAGGTCACGCCCAGGCCCAGAATCACCCAGCCCATCGCCAGTGTGGGAAAAGGCTGGCCGTGGATGGCCGGCACCATCGCGTAGCGCAGACCCTCCGAGGCGTAGGTCATGGGATTGAATAGCGTGATGATCTGGAACCACCGGATATTGTTCAGCGAACCCCAGGGGTAATACGTGCAGCCGGTGAAGATGAGCGGCGTGAATATCACGGCGAACATCAGGCCGATCTGCTCTGGCTTGATCAGCGTGCCGATGGTCAGGCCCAGCGTGGCTCCGGCAAAAGCCGTCAGGATCATCACGCCGATGATGACGCCGATGTGATCGCCACTCACGCTGTAGCCACTGCCGAGAATCCAGTAGGCCAGGGGGAAGATGATCGCGCCCGCGACGAGGCCGCGCAGCGCCGCGAAGATGATCTTCTCCACGGCCACCAGACTCACAGGTAGGGGCGCGAGCAAGCGATCATCGATCTCGCGCGCGAAGCCGAGGTCGAGGACGAGCGGCAGCGTCACGCCTTGCAGCGCGGTCGTTACCACCGTAAGAGAGACGATGCCCGGCAGCAAAATGGCCGCGAAGCCTGGCCGGGCGTAGCCGATGCTGGGCAGCACTTTTCCGAAAATGAAGAGGAAAAAGAGCGGCTGCAGCAGCACCTGCACCAGGAAGGCGATGAACTCGCGTCCCGTCACCACGAAGTCGCGGCGCAAAATCGAGAGAAAGGCCATGCTGGCGATGGTGAAGCGATTAGTCGGGCGCTGCGAGCGCCGCGCCGTCATCGCGCTTGCTGGCGGCGGCGTTGTGATGGTTGTACTCATGATTAGCGCAGATTCCTTCCGGTAAGGTAAATGAAGACATCTTCCAGGCTAGGGCGGAAGAGGCGCAGGTCGCGCAGTTCAATGCTCCCGTCGAGTTCGGCGATGGCCTGGGTCACAGGAACCATCAGCGCGCCGGGATTCTCCGCGTAGAGGCGGAACAGGTGCGTGTCATGCGCGCCTTCCTCGCCCTCGCTGATGACCTCATCGACTTTGGTGACATTTGGCAGCGCCCGCAACGTCTCCAGAATATGTAGGGGCTGCGGCTTGTCCCTGCCAATATGTAGGGGCTGCGGCTTGTCCCTGCCAATATGTAGGGGCTGCGGCTTGTCCCTGCCCGTTTTCTGCGCGGGCGTTTCTTCCTGTTCAGACGCCCCGCCGTCTTCCTGTTCAGACGCCCCGCCGGAAGGGTTCGGATAAGCCGCGGCCCCTACCGGGATGGAGACCTTCAATTCGAGCGTTGAGCCGCCGGGGACGAGCTTCTTGAGTTCTTCCGCCGTGTCGAGAACGAGAATATGCCCGTGATCCATGATGGCGATGCGGTCGCACAACTGATCTGCTTCTTCCATGTCATGTGTGGTGAGCAAGATGGTCACGCCCTGCTCGCGCAGCGCGTGGATGCGATCCCACAGGAAGAGTCGCGACTGCGGATCGAGGCTATTGGTCGGCTCATCCAGGAACAATACGTCGGGCGAGTGCATCAAGGCGCGGGCCAGCATCAGGCGCTGCGCCATGCCGCCGGAGTAGCGAGCTACGCTTTCTTTGGCGCGATCGCCCAGGCCGAGTTCTTCCAGCAGGGCATTGGCGCGGGCATTGCGCTCGGCGCGCGACATGCCGTGATAGCTGGCATGGAAGGTGAGAATCTCGCGGGCGCGCAGGCTGCGGTCGAGATTGCTCTGCTGCGGCACAACGGCGATGCGCTGTTTGACGCTCATCGGATCGCCGACAACATCGATACCGGCAACGCGCGCCGCGCCGCTCGTCTGGCGCACGCCGGTGGTAAGAACGCCGATGGTGGTGGTTTTGCCCGCGCCGTTCGGCCCCAGCAGGCCGAAGATCTCGCCGCGCCTCACGCTGAACGAGATGCCATCAACGGCATTGACGGACGCTTTCGGGTAGCGTTTCACCAGGTCGCGCACTTCGATTGCCACTTCCTGCGGCGGGGGGTTGTCTGCAACGGGTGTGCTGGATGTGGTTGTCATACTCATGCGATAATCCTTGTCGATTTCCGGGCGCAATGTACGCCCATTTTACAATACAGCGGCGATGGTTATATATCTAGAAATTCTGATCCGTCCGGCCCAAACTGGAGGGCCTGGCTCACCGCCTCGTACAATTCTTGCGGCACATGGCCTTGCAATTCATCAAGGCTATCGTAGATTTCCAGGCGATATTCGCTGCCTTTGCTGGGCCACTGCGACCAGTCCCAGTTCTTGCCCGACCAGTGGCGATATGACCACTCCGGCGAGTGCGTACCGGTTGGATCCACATTGACGTCCACATCGATATCCCAGCCCTTGCCCGGCGGGTGGTGCGGCCCGCCTTTGGGATCACCCCAATGATGACGATGCGACCACGCTTCGGGATTAGTCCACTCCGCCCAATCTGGTCGGACGCGGGCATACAGCGCCAGCTTGCCCTTGCGCGTCTGGTAAACGTCGTAGCGCGTGTGCCTGTTCTGGACGCCGCGCGGCCCCGTCGCCAGCAAACGTCCCCAGAAGCTCTTATACGAGAGAACGGTTTTTCCCACTTTGACGGTGATCTCCTCGAAGCTTTTGCTCCTGGCTTCTTCAGCTTCGACAAAGCGGCGCAGAGCCTGGGCAATGGTGGCGGAGAGGTTGTCGCCCGCCAGTTCCTGCGCCCGTTCGAAAATGGGGACGTCGGCGTCCGCTACATAGATGGTTCTGTTCGGCATAACGGGTAATCCTTCCGTATGTAATATATTGCTCGTATACGTATATATTTGTAACATATGTATACGTATATGTCAAGGGGCAAAAGTCAGGATAGGAAAAGAGGAACAACCGGGAAAAGCTGCGGCTCTGCCCGGTTGCTCCTCTTTTCCTTCACATTTTATGAGTGACGCCCTATTGGTCGCTTCTGTACACTAAAAAAAGAGCAGTGAAACAGGTGTCTGTTGAAGAAACTGCCAGAAGAGTAAGGGGAGATATCCCACCGGAGAAAAGGAGAAACGTTATGCCAACTATTCATGTAAATACTGACCTGATGCGCCAGCTTGGTCAGGTATTTATCCAGCTCAACGAGCAGATCGGCAATCAGATCGAGCCGCAAATTCAGAACACGACCGGGCAGCTCGAAGGCGACTGGCAGGGTGTAAGCCGCCAGGTCTACGAGCAGATGTTCCAGCAATGGCGCTCCGCCACCCAGCAGGTCATCAATACCGGCGAGGACATCGGTCGTCACCTGCAAAACACCGCGGTACAATTTGAGCAAGCCGACCAATCCATGTAATGTCTGTCAGTAACCAGAGCGAGAGGACTATCCGCCATGAACGCGGCGGATAGTCCTTTTTCCGTATGCACCCACTTTGAGAAGATGTGCATTGCGCGCTATAATGGATCACTGTTTTTTGAAGGTGATGGAGCGAGGTAAAGGGAGAAATCGATGAGCGAACTATCGCTGCGTGAAGTGACACGCGAGAACTGGCGTGCCACATTGCGCCTCGCTGTCTATCCTGAGCAACAACGCTTCATTGCGGATTCTATTCCTATCGCGGCCATTGCGCTGGCAAAGGCGTATATTCGTCCAGGAGGGTTGCTCTGGGTCCCTTATGCATTTTATGCTGCAACAGAGATGATTGGATTTACCGAACTGGCCTATGAGCCAGGAAGTAGCGAGAACTACTGGCTCTTCCACTTCTTCATCGACGCCCGCAGCCAGGGGCAAGGATACGGCAGGCAAGCGTTACGCCTGTTTCTGCAGTTTCTCAAGGAGCATTACGCACCATGCGAGGCTCTTCAGCTCACAGTGCATCCAGAAAATCATCGGGCCCAACATCTCTACAACGCCCTGGGCTTTCAACCCACAGGTACAGAAGTAGACGGTGAGCCTGTCTACAGATTCTCGCTCAAGTTTTGAAGGAGTACGAGTGAAGTGAAATAGTCTCCATCCGGCCTGTTTCATACGTGCTATAATCAAAGCAGACTACTAACTCTGATAAAGGGGTTCGATATGAAAGGTATGGTTCGTAAGTCGCTTATTATCGGCGGCATTGTGCTGGTGTTGATGATTGCCGGGTTCATCATCGCCGCCATCTTCAACGTTTTGCTGGCTGTTCTCTACGTCGTTCTGATCATTGTGGCGGCGTTGTCGATCATCTCGACGCTCTACCTGATCTACGCCGTTTTCGTGCTGCTGCAGGCCATTAAGACGGTGCGCAACGAGATGAAGCCGTTGGTGGCGTCGGTGCAGGAAACGGTCGGCGTGGTCAAGGAAACGGCCAGTACGGCGAAGGATACGGTCTCGGTGATCGGCAGCACGGCCAGGTTGACCAGCGAATTTGGGGTTGCCCCTGGCGTGCGAACTGTCTCGGCACTGCTCGCGGGTCAACAGATGCTGCGCGTATTCGCCGGCAAAGGCCACGTCAAGAGCCGCTACGAAGAGCGACGCAAGAAGCAGGCCGAGGCCGTCGCGGAAGCGGGAGGCGAGTAACATGCAGATGATACTGGCGAGCGATCCCCTGACGACGCTGGGGCAGGTGTCAGCGATCATCATGCTGATCTTTATGCTCATAAGCACGCTGGTGAGCATGGCGCTGGTCGTGGCGCTGCTGTTCGGCATATCGTGGCTGCGTGAGAAGGTCAAACTTGTCAAGCAGCTCAGGCCGGTGGTAGACAGCGTTAATGCGAACTCGCAGGCGGCAGCCAAAGGCGCACTGCCCGCGCCCACGGGAAACGAGAACGCGGCGGAGAAAGTAGCGCGCGCCACCGCACAAGTGCCTGCCTACGCTCGCTCCATCGAGGAGAAAGTGGAGCAGGGCAGTGATCGCGTGGCCGGGGCGGTGATCGAGTTTCGCGCTCGCACGGTCATGGTCAAGGGAACGCTCAAGGCGCTTTTCTTGCCCGGCCTCAACAATCGCCCCAAACGCGCACGCTTACCCGGGGCGCGTAATATATCCGCCCTGGAAGAGGGACAGCGCGATGATGCGGCAGCGAAGATCGCAGAACCGCCTGCTCTCAGGGCCATTGCCGCGCCAGATAGCGCCGGTCAGCCCGTCGCCGCTTCCAATGCGCCAAAAGCCTGATCTATGATCGCCTATGCCCGGCAGTTTGCGCGTTTCCAGCGCAACGCCCGCCTGTACCTCGTCAGCAACGCGCTGAGCGGGGTTACGGCGGGCATTCTTTTGCTGCTCTACAACCTCTACCTGGCCTCACTCGGCTATAGCGCGGACTTCATTGGGCTGGTGCTTTTCGTCGGCACGATTGGCGGGGGACTGGCGATCTTCCCGGCGGGCTATTGCATTGATCGCTTTCGCGGCAAACCCATCCTGATCTGGTCGAATCTGCTGATCGGCATCGCGGGCGCGGGGCAGATTATCTTTCGCCAGCCGCTCCCCCTCTTAGCCAGCGCGTTCATTGCCGGTATCGGCGTCGCCTTTACGCTCGTCATCAACGCGCCGTTTCTAACGAAAAACAGCGCGCCGGACGAACGCCCCCACCTGTTCAGCCTGAACCTCGTTCTTGGCCTCGTCACTATCGTGCTGGGCAAGCTGATCGGCGGCGCGATGCCGGTGCTTTTCATGCGGACGCCGTGGCTTATGGCTCCGCTGCCCGCCAGGTTCGTGGGAGCGCTGGCGGCGCAGCCCGCGCCCCGCGCCTATCAATTATCCCTGCTCATCGCGGGAACCATTGCCGCGCCCAGCTTCATCCCGTTTTTTCTGATGCGAGAAGATAAACCAGGTCAGCGGGAAACAATCAGGGCAGCCGCAGATGCCGGGTCGCGCATGGTTTTCAGAGCAACCCTCGCGGTTGCCCTGAAAACCATGCGCGACCCGCGCAACATCACGCGCAGCCCGCTGTTCCTGCTGACGCTGGTACAGGTGTTGATCGGCTTTGGCGCGGGGCTGTTCATCCCCTACTTCAACCTCTATTTCGTGCAGCACCTCCATGTATCCACCGTTTTGTTCGGGCTGATCGATGGTGGAGCGACGGCCACGACTGCCCTCTTCACACTGGCCGCGCCCTGGCTGGCGGCGCGCGTTGGCCGCGTGCGCTCGATCGTGGCGACGGAATTAACGAGCATCCCGCTTATGCTCATAATTGGCCTTATTCCTGTGCTGCCGCTCATCGCGCCGCTGTACCTGCTGCGGCAGGGATGTATGGACATGTCGAACGGCGTCTTGCAGGTCTTCTCGATGGAGGCTGTGCCGGCGCAGCGGCGCGGCGTGGCGAATAGCAGTTACCAGGCAGGCTTCCAGGTGGCAAACGCGGTCTCTTCGCCGCTAGGCGGGCTGATCATCACATATGCAGGCTACCCGCCGATTTTCATGGCGGCGGCGGCCTGCTACCTGCTGGCGATTGTGACGCTGTGGGGGAGATTTGGCAAGCCATAAAATGGCTGTGCCGGCGACCGCGCGGTCGCCGGCACAGCCATTTTATGGCTTGCCGCTTATTCTTCTGCTTGCGGTTCTTTCGCGAAGACCCTCATGAAGATGATCGTCAACTCGTACAGGAACGACATGGCCACGCCCAGAAAGATTGGGCTATACGGATCGGCCCCCGGCGTCAGGAAAGTCGCAGCGATCCACATGCCGATGTGCGCCGGTACGCGCTTCTTCTGCAGCGTCTTTCTCGAGACGAGACCGACCATCGACAGGAAAGTCAGCACCAGGGGAATCTCGAAGACGATGCCAAAGGCCAGCATAAAGAAGGCCACGAAGGTGAAGTAGCTGCCTGCCGAGATCAGCTCGGTGAAACTGCTGGAAGCGAACGTGATCAGCCACTCAACCGGGAAGCGTATGACGATATAGCCCAGGGCCACGCCGGCCACAAAGAGCGCGATACCGATAAAGATGAAAGGAACGGCGTATTTCTTCTCTTTCTCATACAGGCCAGGTGCTATAAACGCCCATGTCTGGTAGAGAACGAAGGGCAAAGCCAGGATAAAGCCTGCCGCAACAGAAATCAGGAGAAACGTCGTAAAGCCTTCCATGATGCCGGTGACGATCAGCTTGCCCCCGAAGATATCTGCCTGCTTGCTGGGCAGGGGAAGCGTCAGGAACCAGACGACATAGTTCCGGAAGATGAAAGCGATGATGCTCATGACGACAATTGCCGCGAGCGCCTTGATGATGCGCCAGCGCAGTTCTTCCAGGTGTTCGACCAGCGTCATGGCCGAGCCATCGCTGCCGTCCTCGTCATCTCCGCCGAAAAATGGCGCCAGAATATCCGGCTCATCCAGTCTGTTTGTTGCCATATATTACTCCAGGCAAGGTATCAGGCGCACGCGCTACTCGACGGGGATTTCCGGTTTGCTGGCCTCGCTGTTGACGGTTGCCGGTGAACCCTCGCTTGTCAGCATGGACGGGCTTTCCTGTTTGGGCAATGCTTCGGGTTCAAGCGTCTTGAGATCCAGGGTTTTATCCGTCTTCGGTGGTGTCGGCTGCGATATCTCGTTCATGCCTTCTCTAAACTGTTTGATGGTTTTGCCGATGGATGATCCCATTTCAGGCAGTTTCTTCGGGCCGAAGATCAGCAGCGCGACTACAAGAATGACGATCAATTCCGGCATGTGCAATCCAAACATGACAGGTATCCTTTCTGCTTGTATGGTTATGAGATCGGTTCTTTCTCAACCGGTTCTGTCTCATGAGGAGAAGCTTCTTTAAGTTGTTCGTTTTGCTCGTGCAGGCCACCTTTAAAGGCTTTGATGCTCTTGCCGATGGAAGAGCCGATCTCCGGCAGCCTCTTTGATCCAAAGAGCAAGAAAATGACGGCGAAAACGATGATTAATTCGGGCCAATGAAATCCTAACATATGCGCTCATCCTTTCATGACTACGGGCGAGCAGGTCGCGTGACCGGAGCTTCCTGAACGGTTAAAGTTACTTCGAGCCTCTGCAAGGTTTCCGCGCCCATGCTTAACACGCCAATGCCAGCATTACCCGCGCCGCGGATGGCGAAGCGGATGGCATCGCGCCTGCTCATGCGCTGTTGGAGACGATGCTGCTGCTGCTGCTGGCTTTGTAAGGCAGCGGTACTGCGGCGCAGGGAGGCCAGCAAGCGCCGGTCAAGGTCATCAGGGATAGGCGCGGCCTCACCGCAGTAGCGCTGCAGCAGAGTCTCGATTGAGTCGTTTTGCATAAATCCTCCCGTTTAGTGAGGAAGCTGCACCAGGTTCAGGTGCCGGACTATGGTCGTGTCCTCGTCGTTACGACTTTCTACACGTTGTTCGTGAATAGATTGTTTGTCGCTCTGCCGGCGCGGCGTGTCCGCGCGTATGACCGGCGCGCCGCTATCGCCGTTCTCCAGCGCGTAGAGTTGCTGGAACTGCTTGCGCGCGCGGGCGAGGCGCTGGCGCACGGCGGCCTCTTGCAGGTCGAGCATGGACGCGATCTCGCGCGTCGAGAAAGCGCCGCTGATCGACAAGATCAGGCACTCGCGCAGCGTATCGGGCAGGCGCGCCAGCGTGCGGCGCACGGCGTCGCGTTCGGCGGCCAGTTCAGCCGGATCGGCGCTGGCGCTGGCCCCGTAGCCGGCAGGCTGCACCGGAGCCGGGCGCTCGCCCAGGACGTCTTCGCTGGCGGCGCGCTCTTCAGCGCCGGTTCGCGATGACAGGCGCGAGAAGGGTATAAATCGCAAAATACCGCGCCGTCGCTGCTGCATACGCACCGTGTTGATCGCGATCCGCAAGAGCCAGGCTTTTTCATGAAACTGCTCGCCACTGGAAGCGCGAGCCGCGTCAATGCTTTTTAACGCCTGGTGGAACGTGTCCTGCGTCAGATCCTGGCTTTCTTCCCAATCGCCCGTCATGCCATAGATCGTATGGAACACGAGCCGGTCATATTTCCGAATGAGTTCTTCTACCGCCTGAGCGGCAGATATCTGATCCACGCTATTACCCTTATGCTCACGTCTTGAAGACGTTACGCTAACAAAGATGCACGAGACAAGGAGTTTGTGACAACAAATCCAGGAAACCAATAAATAAGAGCGCGCTACGCGCCATGAGGTAAGAAAGAAAAACCTGGCATCTGCTCAGGGGTGCGCCCCTGCTTGCCACGTGATAAAACATCAGACATGCGCATCTATCAGCGATGTCGCGGTGTGGCAATGCGTGCAGGAGCGTCCTGGATGCCAGGTTTGGATTAGTGCAAGTGTTCTTCTATGTAATCCTGGGCTTCTTGCACCGTGGTAATCTTCTCCGCGTCCTCGTCCGAAATCTGGAGCTTGAATTCCTCTTCCAGGGACATGATCAACTCCACCAGGTCGAGAGAGTCGGCGTTGAGATCCTCGACGAAAGAAGCGCTGGGAACGACTTCGTTTTCGTCAACGCCAAGCTGGTCAACGACAATCTTTTTGAGCCGTTCAGAAATGGTAGCCATTAATTCACCTCGCTTTCAGCTTTTGGGGTAGGCGGTTGGTGCGCCCGATTAAATATAGTGCCGAGAACGCCGTTGACGAAGCGGCTGGCGGTATCGCTGCCAAATTGCTTGGCAAGCTCTACGGCTTCGTTGATGGCGGCCTTGGCCGGGACGGTAGTATTGAACAGAATCTCGTAAATCGCGAGTCGTAAGATATTTTTATCGATGCGGGCCATCTGCTGCAGCGGCCATTCAGGGGCAGCGCTCTGGATGTGCGCGTCGATGTCGGCAAGATGGTCGCAGACGCCGATGACGAGTTCGCTAGCATATTCTACCACCTTTGGCGGCAGATGGCGCTCTTCTGCATGGCGCTGCAAGACGTCCACCGGCGGGTGATGCGAGATATCGTATTCGTAAAGCGTTTGCAGCGCGACCATTCGTGCCTGCCTGCGTATTCCTATCGGCATGGTGTCCTCGATGAGTCAGTGGCTATGCGCCGGAAACCGGCAATTTCCTGCGCGCAGCGCCGGGTACTCTCTGGCTATCTATTATGCAACATCTTGAATGTAGACGTTAACTTCACGCACTTGCATCCCAACCATGTGTTCGATGGCGGCGGCCACCTCCTGCTGGACGGCGGAGCCAACCTCGACCACGCTGGCATCGCGCGCAATGACCAGGTACAGATCGGCGGCGACGCTGCTCTCCTTCACGGACAACGCCACGCCCTGCTGCGGCAGCGGTCGCCCGGCTCTACGCGCCCACCGCTCATTGCTCTCCACCGCCACGACGCCTGGTACTTGCAGGGCGGCGTTGCTCACGATAGTGAGCAGCACTTGCCGGGCGACGCGCACCACGCCCAACGGCTCAGCAGCCATCGCCAACTCCCCTGCGGCAGTTGGACGAAAGCGTCCTCACGCGATGTGTAAAGCGTACCTGGTCAATCATGATCTGTAAAACCTCTAGTGTCTTACTGCAAAGATATGCGCTTTTCGCACTAATGTCAAGTAGGGCCAGTTTATCTATTATACCTCATCCACAAGGCGCATTTCACGCAGCGCCGCCACGGTTTTGCCAATATCGGCCTCGCTGCTGACATTCAGCGTAGTGACGCCTTTGGCGATGCGCTTGATCATGCCCGTCAGCGCCTGCCCCGGCCCGATCTCGATGAAGACCGTCACCCCGGCCTGGACAAGGTACTCAATCGTGCGCGTCCACTGCACCGCGCTGGCGATCTGCTGCGCCAGTTCTTCGCGGATGGCCGCCTCCTCGTGGAGGGGCGCGGCGGTGATATTGCTGATGACGGGAAGCCTGGCCTCGCGCATGGGCGTGGCGGCGATCACTCGCGCCAGCCCCGCGGCGGCGGGCTGCATCACCGGCGAATGGAATGCGCCGCTGACGGCCAGGGGAATCACGCGCTTTGCGCCCCGCGCTTTTGCCAGTTCCAGCGCTCGCTTCAGGGCCAGATTTTCGCCGGAAATGACGATCTGCCCCGGCGCGTTATAGTTGGCGACGACCACCTTGCCGAATCCCGCGTGAGCGGACCCGTCCTGGGCCGCCGCGGCCAGCGTCAACTCCGTCGCTTCCCGGCAAACTTCTTGCAGGGTCTGCTCGTCCAGGCCGATCACCGCCGCCATGCCGCCCGGACATACCGTACCCTCGTGGTGCATCAGGCGGCCTCGCTCGCGCACCAGGCGGATAGCGTCGGTGAGATCGATGGCTCCGGCGGCGACCAGCGCGGCATATTCGCCGACGCTGTGACCGGAGGTGAAGGCGGGAGTAAGCGGCGAGATCAAGGACGAATGGTCGGAGCCGGCGGCAAGAACCGTTTGCAGCGCGGCCAGCAGCGCGAGGCTGGCCGCGACGATGGCCGGTTGGGCATTAATAGTTTCGCGCAGCCTGTCTTCCGGTCCCCGGAAGCAGAGATCGCTGAGTGGGAAGCTTAAAGCTTCATCCGCTGTGGCAAAGACGCCGCGAGCCGCCGGGAATGCGTCGTAGACGTCCGCTCCCATGCCGACTGCCTGGCTGCCCTGCCCAGGGAAAACAAAGGCGATTTGTGCCGTCATACGGGATACTCTTTACACATGACACACCACAGAAAGAAACGGCTGGTTGTTCAACCGATCAACCGCGCCGTCTTTCATGCTATTGTTTCTTTGCCTTCGGATAAAAGACCTGCCGACCGCGGTAGGTGCCGCAGTTGGGGCAAGCGTGGTGGGTCAGACGCGGCTTTTTGCACTGCGGGCAGATCCTGAGCGACGGCAACTCCAGGTGGATGTGCGAGCGCCGCTCTCCTTTGCGCGCGTGCGAGGTACGTTGTTTTGGTAACGCTCCCATCGGTTTTCCTCTCCTCTTGTCCGGGCGCGATAAATCGGCCCCTACATATCTTGTAACAATTCTTTCAGAATAGTAAAACGCGAGTCTTCTGCTGGTTGGCACGCGCAGGGGCCAGCATTGAGATCCTGGCCGCACTGGGGACACAGCCCGGCGCAGTCTTCCCGGCAAATCGGCACCATCGGAATCTCGAGCAGCACGCGCTGGCGTACCGCCTCGGTGAGATCGACCTGGTGATGATCGTCAATGGCGAAGACATCCTCTTCCTCGATTGGCGGCAATGCCACGCCGGTGATGATATCGATGGTCGGCTGGAACTGTTCCAAAAAGGTTACATGCATGGGCCGCTGAAACTCTTTCAAGCAGCGATTGCAAGTAAACTCCAGGGTGAGATCCACCCAACCGTCAGCCAGTATTCCCTGGTTAATACGACGCAACCGCACAAATCCATCTACCGGGCCGATCACCTTGAGGTCTTCATCGAACTGGACACCCTCTTCATGGATATCTGCTGCCAGTGATGCCCCGATGGAGGCTTTCATGAGCTGCGCCACATTGTAAAGCACGATGACCTGTTCCTTTCCGTTTCAATCCCAGGCAGGATGTGTTGGCCTTTCAGTCGCTGGTGTGATCATGGGCAGCGTGATCGAAAATAAAGCCTATTTGCGGTGCTTGCTCATTATAGTCAGGACAGCCGGGCCTGTCAAGTCCTACGGACGATGGCGTCAGGGCTGTGAATTCTCGACGAAAAACCGGATGTGCGCCTTGTGCCTGACCCCCACGATTGCCATGACCCCCACGATTGCCATGACCCCCACAAGGGGGGTCACTACATGTCGCACGCCTCGACGGGCCACAACATGTAGTGACCCCCCTTGTGGGGTCAGGCAGCATTCACAAGCCCGGACGATGGTGCGGCCCGCCTGTCGTATCGTTCGCCAGCGAAGCGCGGCGCGGGATCGGGCTGGGATGCCGCGGCGCAGGCGCGGGATCGGGCTGGTCGAATACCTCGCCTTCCTCAGGTTCTACGTACTCTTCCTCGCCGGCATCTTCCGCGGCCACCTGGAAGCTCTCCAGACCCTTTTCAATGCTGAGGATGCTGCGGCTCACATCCATTTCGATGTTCGTCAGGTGATCTTTCAGGTTGCGCAGCGTTTCCACGACGTAGCCGTCGGAGTCGATCTTGAGTTGCTCGCCCTTTTCCTCGGCCTGGCGCAGCAAATCATGCGCGCGCTCTTCGGCCTGGCGCAGCATATCCTGCGAGCGAGCCTCGGCGGCGCGCAGCAGACCTTGCTGGTTCATGGCGCGCTCGGTCTCTTCGCGCGCTTTCGCCAGCAGCGCGGAGGCATCGGCCTGCGCCTGCGCCAGAATGCGCTCCTTGTCCTGAATGATGCGGCGCGCCTGCTTGATCTCGTCGGGAATGGAAGTACGCATCTGATCGATTACGTTCAGAATATCCGCTTCTTTGATCATAACCTGGTTCAC
>Ga0207416_1001385_pt1 | contig 32761 bp, 25 predicted proteins | sample PaiPotPPM11metaG_FD_184107 | JGI IMG/M metagenome (GOLD analysis project Ga0207416, IMG submission 184107) | Iron sulfur acid spring bacterial and archeal communities from Banff, Canada, to study Microbial Dark Matter (Phase II) - Paint Pots PPM... ...
GGCATCAACGACCACGTGATCGGCGGCGCGCCGACGGTGAACCCGCAGCAGGCCGGCACCAAGTGCGCGTTCTGGTACACGCTGACGGTGCCGCCGGAGGGCACGGCCACCGTTCGGCTCCGGCTGCGGCTTAGGCCGGAGACTGGAACCCGCCTGTCGTTCGGTGAAAGCTTTAATCGTGTCCTGGCGCAGCGGAAGGCCGAGGCGGACGAGTTCTACCGTGCGCTGACACCCGAGGGCGCGAGCGCCGACGAGGCCAGCGTCATGCGGCAGGCGTTCGCCGGGATGCTCTGGTGCAAGCAGTTCTACCGGTACAACGTGGCGCGGTGGCTGGACGGCGACCCCGACCAGCCCCCGCCGCCGTCGGACCGCGAGCTGAACCGCAACGCGCGCTGGCGGAACTTCGACGCCTTCGACATCCTGTCGATGCCCGACAAGTGGGAGTACCCCTGGTTCGCCGCCTGGGACCTGGCCTTCCACTGCGTGACCCTGGCCCACGTCGATCCCGGGTTCGCCAAGTACCAGCTCGTGCTGCTGTGCCGCGAGTGGTTCCAGCACCCGAACGGTGCGCTGCCCGCCTACGAGTGGGACTTCGGCGACGTCAACCCGCCCGTCCAGGCGTGGGCGGCGCTCGAGGTGTTCGCGCTCGACGGCGGTAAGGACTTCGACTTCCTCGGCCGGATCTTCGACAAGCTGCTCGTGAACTTCACCTGGTGGGTGAACCGGGAGGACGCGCTCGGCAACAACCTGTTCGAGGGCGGCTTCCTCGGCCTGGACAACATCGGGCCGATCGACCGCTCGCACCTGCCGCCGGGAACGGTGCTCGAGCAGTCGGACGCCACCGGCTGGATGGCCTTCTACGCGATCTCGATGTGCCGCATCGCGATGGTGCTCTGGCGCAACGGCCGCAAGCACGGCGGCGACCTGGTGCTCAAGTTCCTCGAGCACTACGCGGGCATAGCGGAAGCGCTCGAGGGCCAGAGCCTGTGGGACGAGGCGGACGCCATGTTCTACGACCACCTGTTGCTGACGAGCGGGGCGGTCATCCCGGTCAAGGCCAGGTCGATGGTCGGCATGATCCCGCTGCTCGCGGTCGGCGTGGTCGACGAGCGGATGATCTCCAACGCGCTGAAGTTCGGCAAGGGGTTCGCGGCCTTCCTCGAGCGGAACGGGCTTGCCGAGCTTGACGACCGCAAGGACCAGGGGCTCGTGCGGCCCAACCACGTCGACGTGGCCGAGCACGGCGACCGCCTCCTGCTTAGCGTCGTCGGGGTCGAGCGCCTGGTGCCGCTGTTCACGTCGCTGTTCGACGAGTCGAGGTTCCTGTCGCCGTACGGCCTGCGGAGCCTGAGCGCGGTGCACCGGGACAAGCCGTACGTCCTGCACCTGGACGGCACGACCGCGACGATCGACTACGAGCCCGCCGAGTCGACCACCAGCATGTTCGGCGGCAACTCGAACTGGCGCGGTCCGATTTGGTTCCCGCTCAACTACCTGGTCATCAGCTGCCTGCTGAAGTACCACAACTTCTTCGGCGACGACTTCACGGTCGAGTACCCGACCGGCTCGGGCAACAAGCTCACGCTCGCCGAGATCGCGGAAGACCTCAGAAAGCGGCTCATCTCGATCTTCACCAGGGGCGAGGACGGGCGACGGCCCTGCTACGGCTGGGTCGACAAGCTCCAGCACGACCCGAGGTGGCGCGACAACGTCTACTTCAACGAGTACTACCACGGCGATAACGCGGCGGGGCTCGGCGCGAGCCATCAGACGGGGTGGACCGGGCTCATCGCAGACGTGATCCGCCGCCGCCACGGTGCGGTGCCAGAAACCGCCGACCTGATCCACGACCTGCTCTATCCGGGGGACGACGTATGACTGCAGAAGGATCGACACTCACGCGCAAGTCACTACCAGGCAACCGAACCCACCTAGGCGCGACCGTCGTGGACGGCGGAGTGAACTTCGCCGTCTCCTCGACCGTCGCGGAACGGGTCACCGTGTGCCTGTTCGACGACCAGGGCAACGAGACTCCGATCGAACTCGCCGACTACGACGCGGGCGTGTGGCACGGCGTCGTGCCCGACATCGGGCCCGGCCAGGCCTACGGCTACCGGGTGAAGGGTCCGTGGGACCCGGGGAACGGCTTGCGCTGCAACGAGAACAAGCTGCTGCTCGACCCCTACGCCAGGGCCGTCCGCGGCTCGGTGACCTACGGCAAGGTCCTGCTCGGGCACGACCCGGACAACCCGGCAAAGCCGAGCGAGGTCGACTCCGCGCCGTACGTGCCGCGGTCGCTCGTGATTGACCATGCGGGCTACGACTGGGAGGGCGACACCCAGCTGCACCGCCGGTCCGTGGACTCCGTGCTCTACGAGGTGCACCTCAAGGGGTTCACCGCCCGCCACCCCGACATCCCGCCGGAGATCCGCGGCACCTACGCGGGCCTCGCGCACGAGGCGGCGACCGGGTACCTGCGCGACCTCGGCGTGACCGCGGTGGAACTGCTGCCCGTGCACGAGTACGTCCCAGAAGGGTTCCTCATCACCAGGGGCCTGACCAACTACTGGGGCTACAACACGATCGGCTTCTTCGCGCCGTACCACGGCTACTCGGCGGCGGTACGCGGGGAAGATGCCGCTGGCGGCCAGGTCAACGAGTTCAAGGACATGGTCAAGGCGCTGCACCGCGCGGGCATCGAGGTCATTCTCGACGTGGTCTACAACCACACCGCGGAGGGCAACGAGAACGGGCCGACGCTGAGCTTCCGCGGCCTGGACAACGAGACGTACTACCGGCTCGGGCCGGACAACGCGGGCAAGTACTACGACACCACGGGCACGGGCAACTCGCTGGACGCCGCCAACCCGATCACGCTGCGGCTGATCATGGACAGCCTCAGGTACTGGATGTCGGAGATGCACGTGGACGGGTTCAGGTTCGACCTGGCCGCTACCCTCGGCCGGGAGAGTGACAACCGCTTCGATCAGATGTCCGCGTTCTTCGAGATGGTGGCCCAGGACCCGGTGATCGGCCAGGCCAAGCTGATCGCCGAGCCGTGGGACGTCGGCCAGGGCGACAGCTACGACCTTGGCCGGTTCCCCGCGGAGTGGCGCGAGTGGAACGGCCGGTACCGCGACTCGATGCGCGACTTCTGGCGGTCGGAGAACGTCGGCGTCGCCGAGTTCGCCACCAGGTTTAGCGGATCGTCGGACCTGTACGGCGGGGCGCGCCGCCGTCCGACCGCGTCGGTGAACCTGATCACCGTTCACGACGGCTTCACGGTGCGCGACCTGGTCTCTTACGACGACAAGCACAACGAGGCGAACGGCGAGGACAACCGCGACGGTACCAGTGACAACCGGTCGTGGAACTGCGGCGCGGAAGGCCCCACCGAGGACCAGTCGATCAACGCCCTGCGCGCGCGGCAGCAGCGGGCGATGCTGTCCACGCTGCTGCTGTCGTTCGGGCTGCCGCTCCTGCTCGGCGGCGACGAACTCGGCCGCACCCAGGGCGGCAACAACAACGCCTACTGCCAGGACAACGAGATCTCCTGGTTCGACTGGGCGAACGCGGACGGCGACCTCCGCGGCTACGTGAAGCGGCTGCTCACGCTGCGCCGCGAGCATCCGGTCTTCCGCCGCAAGCGGTTCCTCACCGGCGCGCAGGCGGCCGAACTCGGCTGGTACGGCTGTACGGGCGAGCCCGTGACCGCGGAGCAGTGGGCCGACCCGACCATGCACGCGATCGCGGTCTACCTCGACGGCACCGACGCGCCCGACGAGGCGGACGACGGCACCCCGCTCCTCGACGACGACTTCCTCATCCTGGTCAACGCCTACTGGCAGGACGTCACGGTCACGATCCCGCCGGTCCGGCCGGACGCGCAGACCTGGTTCGTGGAGCTGGACAGCTACGACTCCGCGGTCAGCGCGGCCCGGGAGTTTCCGCGGCACACAGGCGACTCGGTGACCGCCCGTCCGCGCTCGGTGCAGGTGCTGCGCGCACCAGCTTCCGATATTCAGCGTTGATGGGCATCTGAGCGGTCCGGCGACTTGCTTGTGGCTGTGGGCTGGGATTTCAGTCCGTGGCGGGCTGGTTTCTGATGCACCTTATGGGTGCGGGCCGGTCAAGGCGTGACGGGAATGCTAAGGGACGGCCGCGAAGCGGCCGTCCCTCGCTGGGTTAAAGAGCGAAGAGCGCCCTGGACCTGGCCGCCTGGACCCGCCTCCTCGGCGGCCGCGACCTCAAGCCCTCTGAACGATTGAGGCCAGGTGCAGATGTGAACCTCCAGGACTCGTAGCGCGTCCACCTCTCGTGGCGCAATTACGGAAGAAGGCACCAAGCACCACTTTTAGTCAACGCCGGGTTGTCCGGCCACGGCGGCAGTCCCTCTCATGGGGTGTCGGCTGGCGCCCCATTGGCCAAATGTGTCCATTGCTTCGTACTCGTTGTCGAATGCGAACCGATAGAGACGAGGAGACCGACGTGACGTCGATGGTCGTCGCCATCCTAAGCGCCGTCCTCCTGGGCGAGCTTGGTTTCGACCCCCGCGACACCGCGTACTGGCGGCGCTGGGTCGGCAGGTTCAGCTACCTGTGGTGTCGGCTGGTACTGGCCTTGCCGCCCGCACTGCTTGCCGTGGGGATCAGCCAGGTTCACCCGGAGCCGCCTTCCCTGGGCCAACGGCTCTTGCAAGGCCTGCTGGCCGGGATCACCGCGGCCGCCCTACTCCGGGCGGACGCCGGCCGGCTCCATATTCGCCCCAGTGACATCCACGTCCAGGATGCGGCCCGGGTTGCTTCCGCGCTGTCCTGGATCTACGAGCGCGCGTGCCGCCGCCTGGATGCGCTGGCTGAAGCTCGCGTGTTCCAGGAATTGGCCCGGCAGAAAGTGCCCGGCCCGCGCTATCCCGACGAGATCTTGTACCTGGCGGAGGAGATCGCCGTGGCACTGGATCCTGAGCGCAGGTCGGGCTCGGCCAAGTCGCGCAAGGCCGCCCGTGAGCAACTCGACGTGGTACGGGAGCACATGGACGTGCTCCGCGATCCCCTTGCGAGCGCCCATCAGCGTCAGCGGGCCGCCTTCGCGCTGTCCCATTTGGTTTCCGACGAGATGGTGAAGCGCAGGTGGAGCCGTCCACCTGCCTTCCAGCAACCGAGGAAGGAGCGACGGTGGGTGAGCCAGTTCACGAGCCGACGCATTTCACAGCTCAATGCGGAGTGATTGCCAGGCTGTCCGGCCATGACCGTGATGCCCTCGACCCCGCTGAGGAAGAGGCGCTTGCCGTGGCGATGTCATACGTCACCGAGCAGTTGCCCCTGTTGCTCAGCCAACGGGTCAAGGCCGAGAATCGGGAGCCGCGGGACATCGCACAGGAGGCAATGACCCGCTTTCTCCGTGCGGTGGGTGCCGGGCGTGTCGACCCCGACCATTCCCCGGCCGGGTACCTGCTGACGATCGCGATGAACGTGGTGCGCGACGACATAAGGACTGCCACTCCGCCGACCGTGGTGCTGACCGAGGGCACCCCGGTGCCGCTGACCGATATCGATCATGTGACCCAGTTGCTGGACCGGATCGCCTCCGCCGACTCCGTCCGGCGGGGACTTGAGCGGGCCTACGAGAACCGCGACCGGATGGTCCTTGACGTGGTGCGGGCATGGCTTGACCTGGCGTACCAGCTAGGCGAGGCACCGTCGAGCCGCGTCGTGGCCGAGGAGGTTGGGGTCAGCAAGTCAACAGTGGCCAACGTGCTCAGCCGGTTCAAGGGATACCTAGCGGAGAAAACTTCGGATGATTGACCTTCCAGATTGGCCAGATGGCCAGTCGGCGCCGTACTCGTATGTGAACGGCAGCAGTAATGCCGGACGCAAATGTGCGGGAACGAAAGAGGTGCCCAATGCAGTGGTTCGATGACCTGGGAGGGACAGGCGGCCACATGGATCAGGCCAGCGACGACCAAGACCTGGGTGAATTGGCCCGGACGCTACCGCCACGGCTGGCTGAAATCTTGGTCAAGCTGGCCTATCTGACCCCGCCGGGCCAGGAACTCATGCTTGGCAACGTGGGACCCGGCTCGCGGCTAGTTCTCGAGGCGCTACGGCTGGTTGACCGGGGCCACCCGGCCAAACTGACCGAACTGGGCCAGCAACTGTCAGAACACCTCTTGGACAGGCGTCCGTCAGGTGTGACCAGCATCGCCGGAATCGGCCATCTCGGCCCTAGAATCCGGCGGATAGCGCGGGTAACCCCGGTTCAAGAGCGAGGGCTCGCCGCGGCTTCCACGAAAGCCGAGTACGAAGACACGGACAGCAATCACTACGCCGTATACGACGTGCAACCAGAGCCCGATGCCTCCGTCCCCGGCTCTACCGGCGCCGTTATTGCGGTGGCGCGCGAGGGGCATGATGTGCTGCTCTGGCAGCAAGGCGGCAGCGACACAGCGATCGTGGTGGAATCGATGGAGGCGCTGCCCAAGAGCGGGCGCCCGTGCGTACTGCCGAACCCCGACGACGAAGCGCCGTCGGTCCTGGTCCGGCGCCACCTCGGCCTGAGCGATGAGAACAATGGTTGACCTGATGCCGAGGGCCCATCGCGGGGCCGCGCGGCGCGAGGACGTACTCGCCATACAGGCCGCGCTACTCGGCGTAGACCTGTGTGCCCGGAATTTGGCCGGGCGCTTGCCCGACGACCCGGCGAATGATGCCGAGCACGCGAAAGCCGCGCAGGTGCGGAAAGATGTTCAGGCGGTAGCGGCCGAGCAGGCCGTAGCGGAAGCGAAGGACGAGGTAGCGGCCGCTATTAGGGTGGTCTGGGACGCTTTTCAGGCGCTTCGTGACCAGGATGCCGAGGCGCTGGCCGCGGTCCCGGCCTGGTTGGGGCCGCGTCGACCGGCAGCGCCAGGTGATGTTCCGCCGGGACAACCCGCGGGCATCCGCCTGCTTCAGGACAAACTGGACCACCCAACGGGTGGTTGGCGAAAGATCCGTGACCTGCTGGCCAGCAGCCCGGAAGGGTTCCTGCTCGAACGACTGGCTGAAACCTGGCCGGGACGGGACCAGCCGGCCGAGTCCGGCCCCGCCCAGGATCAGCCAGATGGCAGCGACCGAGATTGTCGGCAGGTCGAAGTGCTGTTTCCGGTCATCCATAAGGGGACCGGTCAGGGTCTCCTAGCTGAGATGGTCATCCAGGCAGGAGGTCCTGGCGAGGCGCAGCCCGCGGTGACTAGAAGTCGTCAGCTGACGTCGACGTTCCGGAACAGCCTGCACGCGGGCCAACAGGCCGGGCTGGCACTGGCCCGTGAGCTCGGCGCGCCCGAAGATGCCTGTAAGCGCTGGGAGACGTACGACATCATCGACGTCCGCGGTGTCCCGTCGAACTATACGATCGACGATTCGTCCGCGGGCTTGCCCACCGCTGTGGCCATCGTTCGCCGGATCCTCGAATTGCCTCCCCCAGCCTCGCTCGTCTCTGGCGCCATCAGTGAGGTCGTCGGCGTGACCAACCTGCCCTCTGCAGACGAATTCACCCAGAAGTCGCTCGGGTTGCGCAGCCACGGCCTCGACCTGCTGGCGGTGCGGTCCGGAGATCAGCTGTCCTACGTGTGCGCTCAGCTCTGGCCGGAGGCTTGGCGGCAAGAGCTGCCACGGCTGGCGAACCGGGCGCTTGCACACCTGGATCATCAAGTCAGCCTGGTGACGAAGGTTGGGACCAACACAACGGTCATGGGGATGGAATTTCGCCTAGTGCGCACATTGGTGGTGCAGCGAATCTTGAAGTCCCTAGACGCCGGCGCGTCTGCCGTTGTGGTGGGCGGACTGCGAGCGTCGTCCCGAACCACCTCGGCGCGCCAAGCGGCGCTGGAGTGGCGGGACCGCACCGGCGTGCAGGTAGTCGAGGTTAGGCTCAAGGACGGACTACTGCCGGGCTTCGCGGAGTTGCGTCGCATCCTGCTGCTGGCCAGGAACTCCGTCGGGATGGGCGGCGACGAGGACGCGGTAGTGATCCTGGAAGACCTGCTGCCCTATGAGGACAGCATGGACCTAGACGCCGTCTTGCCGGAGGCGGCACGCGCGGCCCGGGCGACCATCATGGCGGTGTGCCTCTATTCGGGTGGTCTGCGCTGGGTCACCGACCGGCTGGCGACTGTTCCCAGTATCCGGCGACCTGCCGATGTGCATGCCTTCGCGGTTGGATTCGCCGAGCTCAACGGCCTCGGCCATAGCCTGATAGGACGAGCTCAGCGGGTGGCTGCCGGTGACCTGTGGTGGCTTGTCCACCTGCTGATGGATCTAGTGCCGCTTCCGGCGGACGCGCAGGCCGGTGGCGCCCCAGCCCGGGCTGCAACGGTCACAGCGCTTCGCGTCACCGACCCAGCGCATGAGTCGGTTACGCACGAGGCCGTGGTCGGACCGCGCGGCCGGGAAGCCTGGAATCCGAACGACCTCCGGCAAGCCTTTGCGCGGCTGGTGAAGGGGCTTTTTTCTGCTGACCAGCTAGACCTGCTTCGCGGCGTGGCAGCCGCAAGCCTGCTGCGCATCTCCGTTCCGGAGGTGCTGCTGGTGCGGCTGCCCAGGGAGGCACTGCACCGTGTCGGCGCGCAACAAGACTATGCGGGACGGTGGTTCATCGCCCGGAGCCTGACCTGCCGGGCACTGCTGGCCGACCACGCGGCACAGGGGGTGTCGGAGCTCGAGTGGAAACGCACGTCTGCTTCTCAGTCCTTCGCCTTGAAGGCCCTGCTTGAGCCGCACCTGCGCTCTTACGACCCCATCGTGATGGGCTTCGTTACGGCCCTGCTTGCCGCGGCTAACGTCACCGATCCGAACCTGCACCTCCGGCTGCACACATTCCTCAGGCCCAGCATGATCGAGCAGATCAACGAGGCTGTACCGCCCGTGCTGGTGGCGTACGCCCTTCTGGCCGGTGGCGAGAACTACTCGCCCGACGACCGGAGGAGGCTCGTCGGAACGCTGCTGAAGAGCCTCCTCACCACTGGATGGGCGGCCCTGACGGCGCGACACGCCGAGACCTGCCTACGGGCTATCCGGTCACATCGTGAAGACGTGAGTGGAGAGCTCCTCCAGACGTACGACAGCGTGCTCGGGAGCGTTGGACGCGACGTACGCGGCACGTTGTCGCGCAGTGACCCGGAAATAGGCGTTTACTTCGTGCATGAGCTTGGCCGCTTTTATGAGGAGCAGACCGAGCATCAGGTAACCGCGCTGGCGATATGTGCGACGACTCGGTGCGACCCACGCCGGATCGAACACTATGAGGCGGCTTCGCGGTTGTTCGACGCCATGCTGAAGTACACCAGCGAGCGCAAGGCGCCGATCGTTGACGCGTTCATACGGGCATTCGGCGTGCAGCTGCTGCTTGAGGAGGAACAACGCGACGACGTCGGCCTGATCCTGGCTCAACTGGCGCTAAAGATTGTGCTCGGCCTGCATGACGATCCGTACGGGCCATCATCCCAGCGGATCGGCTTGGTGGTGAACAACGCACTCGGCCGGGGAAATTCGACGCCAACCAGCGTGGCCCGCGGACTGCTACTGATGCAGCAGGCAGATGTCGGAGCCGCTCGGCGGGTGATCGGCTACTCCGACATTGCCGGTTGGATTAGGAGGAGCGTACTCGACGGCCAGCATCGGGTTGTTCCCTGGGACGCCGCGCAGCTGATCCGGGCGCTAAGCAAGATCGACGGGCATGCCTGCAGCGAGGTCCTCTACGAGGCGGACGGGAGCACGCCGCGCGTGACCGTCATTGAGGCCCTAGCCAAGAGCGTGGAAGATATGGGTGACCTGAAGAGCGTGGGCCACCTGATATCGGGTCTCACTCCCGTGGACACGTTCTGGGGACCGGGCGGCCTAGCTAACGCGAGCGCCATGCTCTGCGATCGGCTGAAATTCTTCATCGATGCTGCCCTCGACAGCGAGACGCGCGGGAGCGTCGTCCTGGCCGTGGTCAACGCGCTGGTGGATGCGGGCGTACCCGAAGACACGCTGCGTGCTCTTCTCGAACGGTGCGTAGAAGTAGTGCTGGCAGAGGCCGAGGACAACGAGCGCGAGCACGCACCGCGACTCGCCCTACTGCTCGCCGGGAACGAGGCGGTGGGTTCGCAGTTCTTGCAGATGCTAGGGCCGCAGCTGGAGGATGAGCTGCTGTTGTCGCGGATGCTTGGTTCTCAGCCTGTCGAAGCCCGCGGCTACTACCTGGACTTGGCCCGCGCCCTGCACCGGCTACACGACCCTCAGTTCCACGAACGCTTCGTCACCGACGAAAGGCTCAGGGAATCCTGGACCAAGCTCCAGAAGGGCAATGTGGTCTCGACGCTGAAGGCGCTCAGGTTCTTCAGCCTCGCCATGCGCGACGCCGGCATCCCGGTGAACAACGAACTGCTCCTAGGCCTCGTGCATGATGATCCGAAAGAGTGGGCGATTAGGCTCAAGAAGCTCTACAACCCGGCTCAGCTCAGCCAGGCACTGCACATGCTGAGAAATATGACGCCGGGACTCGCCCATCATTGCCTCCGCGAGCTGAACGCGCTGTATTGGCCCGAGGGCAAGTTCAGTGGACGGCCTGCTGCCGCTCCGGCAGGTGGGGTCAGCACGGGAGAGACGCTCCGGGCCAAGCCAACCCCGGCCTGGATTGCCCAGCTCGAACAGCAAAAGAAAGCCCAGCGCGAGGCTGAAAGCCGGCAACTCAAAGGCCTGGTTCGCCTCATCGACCGGCAGTTCATCGGGGTGAGCCAATCCGTCGAGCTCATCCACGCGATCGAGGCTATTGACCCCGATGCGGGACTTAACGTGGGCGTTGCCCTGTCCGACGGGAAGAACTGGAGAAAGCGGACACTCGCTTTGCTGGACATCGATTCGCCGACGCAACTCGGTTCGCTGCTGAGGATGATGGCGCGCGTCAACCTGGAAGTGCCTACTGACGTGCTGGAACGGCTCTTCCGTAACTGGCGCTCGCAGGCCTTCCGGTTCCGAGCCCCGGTCGTCGCATACGACATGACCTGCGGTTTCGCCGCGTCCGGTGCGAGCGGGGTGGAGATGGCCGGTGAGTGGGCCGCGAGCGTGAACATCAAGCAGATGGCCCGCCGCATTGGCCGCGGTCGCCCCGGTGACGTAGAGATGGGAGCACGGCTCGTTGACGCACTCGACGAATGGGGACCCGCCGACAGCGCGGACGAGATCGCCCAGGCCGTGCCCGCCGACGCGGCGTTGTACGTGAACCCCGCCGCGGCAGCGAACATCCTGCGGATGGAGCGGACCAGGCACGATGGACGCCTCCAAGAGCGAGCGGAGGCCGCCGCTGCGGCCGTTTCCGCCCACGCGCATATCTGGTACGCGAGGGACCCCGAAGAGTACTGGCGCGACCTCGGCTGGTTGGTCCGTTCCGTCCGTGCCCTGATTGGCGACGGAATGCTCGACCGCGACGACATCGTGTCTGCGGCGCTTGCCGGATGCCGGCGACGAGAGGTTGTCTCCTGGGTCCGCGGTTGCCTAGGCGAACTGCCGTCCGACGAGGACTGGTACTGGGCCGAGGAGCAGCCCGCCTACTGGGCCAGGGCGGCCAGGCTCGTCGTCCGCAGCGACCTCGGGGCGACGGAGGCCACCGCGTCCGACGAAGTCAACGACATTCTTGGAAACATCGGCTTCCACTGGCAACTGGAACTGCTGCGCTGCGCCAGCCGGGATGCGGACCTACGTGCCGCATTCACCGGAGAAAACCGGACCTTCATCGAAGAGCTCGGACAGTGGTACGTGCGGGTCGGTTTGCCAATCGGCAGGCAGCTGATTCAAGCCACCAAGGAGCTGAACCGCTGAACCGCTGTCATCCCGCACAGGTAGGGCTCTTCGGTGCGGAGACGGCGCGCACGGGCAGTCGCGAGGGCTCGGTGGTAAGCGACCGGTGCGGCCACCGCCGTGTGTCGATCTCGGGCGAAGGCACCATGGCCCCCCGACAAGGGTGACTACACGCGTGGCACGCACCGGCCGCCGCTCGGCGGCGCTGGATCGTCACAGCGCTAATAACGATCGTACCGGCGACTAGGCCCGTGAGGCCAAGGCCGATGACGATCTCCGTGGCCAGGCCGAGCCCCGCGAACGCGTGGGTCGCGGCGCCGTGCAGGGCGATGAACGCGATCGCGAGGATCACCAGGATCGCGGAGGTAGAGGGCAGATAGCAGCGCAGGCGCAACAGCAAGGGGGTCTCCTTCGCCGGGGCATCGGATGCGGAGCAGGCCCTGCGGCGTTGCAAGTCCTCCTTCTTGGATGCCTCAGCGAAGGGATGATGTCAAGACCGGTTCGGCCGATTACCCAAAGTGATAGCGGCGAGCAGGCCGGCGACGATGACGAGCGCGGCCGACAGGTAGAACGCCGCGTGCAGGCCGTCGCCGAACGCCGCGTAGACGGCGCCCTCGACCTCGGAGATGAGCCCGCCCTGGCTCGAGTAGGCCTTGAGGTACTTGTCGATCTGCCCCGTCTCGATGACCTTGATGATGAGCGGCTTGAACGCCATGATCGCGCTCTTGTTGGCCGCCGAGACGTGCAGCGCGTCGATGTGGCTGTTCAGCGTCGAGTTGAGCTGTGAGAAGACCAGGGCGCCGAGAATGGAGGTGCCCGCGACCGCGCCGATCTCCCTACTGGTGTTGGCGGTCGACGCGGCCATGCCCGACCGCTCGGGCGGCACGGCATCGAGCACGGCGGCCGTGACGGGAACGACCGTGATGCCGATGCCCACGCCGGCCAGGGCGAGCGCGAGCGACAGGCCGACGTAGTCGGGGTGCGGGGTGATCTGCGGGCTGGCGATCAGCAGTCCCGCGGCGAAGGCCGCGCAGCCGGTCGTGATCGGCCAGCGCGGGCCCACCCGCCCGGTCCAGTAGCCGGCGAACACCGACCCGACGATCATCGCAGCGGTCATCGGCGCGAACACGAGGGCGATCGTGTACCCGGAGTCCGAGGGGACCTCTACCAGGTACAAGGCGGTGAAGAAGAAGATCGCGAACGTCGCTAGGTAGGTGCAGAACGCCACGAAGTTCGGCACGGTAAACCGAGCAAGTCGGAAGAACCGCAGGTCAAGGAGCGGGTGTGCGGCCCGCCGCTCCCGCCAGACGAACGCGACGGCGAGGACGACGGAGGCGCCGAGCAGGATGATGACCTCGGTGGCGGCGTAGCCCGACGTCTCCGCGTCGATGATCGCGAACATGAGCGCGGCGAGCGTGCCCGCCCCGAACAGTGCCCCGGCGGTGTCGACGCGGGCCGCCGTCGGGTCGGAGCTTTCCGGGACGGTGACCCCGGCGGCGATGAGCGCGGCGAGACCGAAGACCAGGTTGAACCAGAAGATCCCGCGCCAGCTCCACACGCCCACGATCGCGCCGCCGATCACCGGGCCGAGGGCGAGGGCGAGGCCGGAGACCGCGGCCCAGATGCCGATCGCCCAGGCGCGTTCCCTGCTGTCGGTGTAGATGTGCCTGATGATCGACAGCGTGCCGGGCTCGCTCGCCGCGGCGCCGAGGCCCATGATGGCCCGGCCGGCGATCAGCGTCTGCGGGTTGGGCGCGAGCGCGCAGAGCACCGAGCCGGCGCAGAAGACGCCCGCGCCGGTGAGCATGACCTTCTTGCGGCCGAGTTCGTCGCCGATCATTCCCGCGGCGAGCATGACGGCGGCGAACGTCAGGGCGTAGGCGCCGATCACCCACTGCAGCTCGGAGACAGACGCCTGCAGGTCGGTCTGGAGGCTGCCCAGCCCCACGGAGACGACGGTGTTATCGAGGAACGTCAGGAAAAGCAGCAAGCAGAGTGCGGCGAGCGCGACCGAGTTGGCCCGGTCGCGCCCGCCGCCAAAGGTGCCGGCGCGGGTGCCGCTCAGCTTGCCGAGCTGCATGCCGACGGCACCGGGATCGTCACGCCCGCGCTCTTGGCCTCGGTGAGCAGCCCGCAGAAGACCTTATCGCCGACCTTCCACGTGCCGTTCTGCAGCACCGAGTTCCCGCTCGCACCGCTAGCCACCGTCGTCCCCATGGCCGACAGGTCGTACTTGACCGTCGCCGCGGTCGAGGAGGTCAACGTCACGGAGTCCACCTTGGACGTCACCGCGGACGCCAGCGGGCTCGCCGCGAAGGCGCTGATCGCGGACGAGAACGTCGAGCCGTTCTGCAGCAGCTGAACGCGTTCGCTGTTGGATGTCGTCGAGCTGAAGAACTTGTTCCAGTTGGTGGTGATCTCCGATACCGCGCTCGACGACCCGCCGCTCGCCGCGGGAGTCGAGCTAGCCGTCGCCGCCGCCGAGGAAGACGCGGGCGTGCTTGGCGCAGTGGAAGCGGGCGAAGACGAAGAGCTTGAGCTGCTTGAGCAGGCGGACATCGCGGTGACAAGCACCAGGCCAAGCGCCGGGGCGAGGTAGGCCCGGCGCGCCGTTATGTTAAATCGCATCATTACGCTTCCCTAAGCAATCGCCGAAGGATTCCTTAGGACCATTGTCGCTCCGAGAGTCGGTCGGATGCCGAGAATCGCCGACGCGTGCGTCAGTTCGTGATATACGCCCAGCTCCAGTGATTCACGTGAAACTACCCTCAGCGGGCCTTCGTCCGGTACAGGTGCACCGCGAGCGGCGCGAACACGGCGAGCATCGCCACCGACCAGCAGACTACGGCGAGTTCGGGGTGTTGGGCGGGCCACGCGTGCACCGCCGCCGCGGGGTTGGGGTTGCCGAAGAGCTGGCGGCAGGCGGCGGCGAGCGACGACATCGGGTTCCACTCCGCGACCGGCTGCAGCCAGCCGGGCATGCCCTGGGTCGGCACGAAGGCGCTGGAGATGAACGTCAGCGGCAGGAAGATGATGAACCCGGCCTGCTGTGCGGCCTCGGCGCTGCGCAAGACCATGCCGAGGCAGACGCCCGCCCAGGTGAACGCATAGCCGAACATTAGGGCGAGCGCGAACGCCTCGATCGCGGGGCCCGCGCCGTTGTCGATCCGCCAGCCGATCGCCAGGCCGACCAGCGCGGTCACCGCGGCCCCGATGACCTGGGTCAGCAGGTCCGCGATCGTCCGTGCGGTCAGCACGGCCGCGCGGGACATCGGCAGCGACCTGAACCGGTCGATGAGGCCGGTCTCCATGTCGCTGACGACCGCGACGGCGGTGCCGGGCGCGGTCTGCGCGAGGCTCATGCCGAGCATGCCACTGACCAGGTAGGCATGGTAGTTGCCGCCGCCGGGGATGCCGATCGCGCCGCCGAAGACGTAGGCGAACATCAGGATGAACATCACCGGCTGGATCGTCACGTTGGACAAGGTCTCCGGCTCGCGCCTGATCCGGGCCAGTGACCGCTTGGTCAGCACCCGGACGTCGCCGAGAAACTGGAGGAACGGGCTGCGTTCCGTGGTCAGGTCCGCCGGGGACAGCGTGACGGCGGTCATGCCGGCACCTCCTCGTTCTTCTTGTCCTGTGCGACGTTGTCTTCTGCCTTGTGGCCGGTGAGGGTGAGGAAGACGTCGTCGAGCGAGGCGCTGCGCACCGCGATGTCGTTGACCTTGACCCCGGCCGCGTCCAGGGCGCGCACCACCTCGGTGGCCAGCCCGTCGCTGGCGGTCACGGGGACCTCGATGAGCTGGCTGAAGTCGTTCGGGATGATCGATCCGGTGGTGAACGGACGGAGGGCGGCCGCGGCGGCGGACGCGTCGGATCCCTCGGCCAGCGTGATGAGCAGTCGCTGGCCGCCCATGGAGGCCTTCAGCTCCGTGGGGGTGCCCTCGGCGATGACCTCGCCGCCGTCGATGACGGCGATCCGGTCGGCGAGCTGGTCTGCCTCGTCGAGGTACTGCGTGGTCAGCAGCAGCGTGGTGCCGTCGGCGACGAGCTGGCGGACGATGTTCCACATCAGCGCCCGGGCGCTCGGGTCGAGTCCGGTGGTCGGCTCGTCGAGGAACAGCACCGCCGGGTGCCCGATCAGGCTGGCGGCCAGGTCGAGGCGGCGCCGCATGCCGCCCGAGTAGGTCTTGACCGCCCGGCCCGCCGCTTCGGTCAGGTCAAACTGCTCGAGCAGTTCATCTGCGCGGCGTCGCGCCGCCTTGCCCGTCAGCCGGCTCAGCTCGCCGATCATGACCAGGTTGGACCGGCCGGTGAGCAACTCGTCGAGCGCCGCGTACTGGCCGGTCAGCCCGATGATCCGGCGGACGGCGCCGGCCTGGGTGGTCACGTCGTGACCCATGACGCGCGCCCGTCCGCCGTCCGCGCGCAGCAGCGTCGCGAGCACGCGGACGGCGGTGGTCTTGCCCGCGCCGTTCGGGCCGAGCAGCCCGTAGACGGTGCCCCGCGCGACCGTCAGGTCAAGGCCGTTCAGCGCCTTGGTCTTGCCGTAGTGCTTGACCAAGCCCTCCGCCTCGATGGCGGCTGTGTCGCTCATGGAGGTGCCTCCCGCGCTCCGGTGTTCTCGTACGGCGTACTATCAGTCGTACAACGTACGATAGCAACGCTCCGGACGTTGGTCAACGAGATATATCGTAAAACTTGGCCGGCTGCCATCCTCACCCGGGGCGGCGCTACCGCTAGGCCCAGGTCAGGCGCTGATGGAGAACGGCCTGCTCGGCGGGGTTGGCGGTCAGCTCGAGGGCCCGCCGGTCCGCGGTCTTGGCCTGGTCGGGCTCGCCGAGCTCACGCAGCAACTCGGCGCGGGTGGCGTGGTACAGGTGGTATTCGCCGAGGACCTCGGCGAGGTCGTTGAGTTCGGACATCGCGGCCCGCGCGCCCGTCGAGTACCGCACCGCGATGGCGCGGTGCAGGCGGGTGACCGGGGACGGCGCCAAGTGCAGCAGCATGTCGTAGAGCAGGACGATCTGCTCCCAGTCGGTGTCTTCCCAGCGTTCGGCCTCGGCGTGGCAGGCGACGATCGCCGCCTGAAGCTGGTAGGGGCCTGGGCGCTTGCGCCTGGCGGTGCGGGTGAGCAGCCGGATCGCGTCCGCGATGGCGTCAGTGTCCCACCGTGACCGGTCTTGGTCCTGGAGCCGCACGATTTCGCCTTCGGCGCTGAAGCGGGCGGCCGCGCGAGCACGGTGCAGCCTGATCAGGGCGAGCAGGCCCGCGACTTCCGGCTCGGTCGGCATCAGCTGGTGGAGCAGGCCGGTCAGCCATTCCGCGTCTTCGGCCAGGTCCCGTGACTGCGGCGGGCCGGCGGTCGCGAGGTACCCCTCGTTGAACAGCAGGTAGATCACGGTCAGGACCTCGGTGAGCCGCGGCGCCAGCTCGTCGTCATCGGGCACGCGGTAGGGGATTCCCGCGTCCGCGATCTTGCGCTTGGCCCTGGTGATCCGCCGGGCGATGGCCGTCTCGCGCACCAGGAACGCCCGGGCAATCTGCTCGGTGGTCAGCCCGCACACGACCCGCAGGGTGAGCGCGACCTGCGCCTCCCGGGAGAGCGCCGGATGGCAGCAGGTAAAGATCAACCGCAGCCGCTCGTCCGCGGCGGGCGGGACCGGCCACTGGAGTTGCGCCAGCTTCGCGCGGTAGTTGTCGGCGCGCCGGAAGCCGTCAAGCGCGCGGCGCCTGGCGACGGTGAACAGCCAGGCGTCCGGGCGGTCGGGTATCCCCTCCTCCGGCCAGTGCCGCAGCGCGGCGAGCACCGCGTCCTGCACCAGGTCTTCCGCCGTGGCGAAGTCCCCGGTTATGCGCATCAGCGCGGCGGCGAGCGGGCCGGCGTGCTGCCTGACCACGCTGGCGAGCCGGTCGTGTTCGGGGGTTACGTCCTCGGTGGTCACATCAGCGGGCGGATCTCGATGATCGGGCAGCCCGGCCAGGTGCTGACCATGCGCAGCGCCTCGTCGAGATCGGCGACCTCGATCTCGGTGTACCCGCTCACCACTTCCTTGCCCTCGACGAACGGGCCGTCGGTGATGACCGGCTCGCCGCCGCCGAGCCGTACGGTCGTCGCGGTCTCCGCGGGCTGCAGCTTGTTGCCGCCCCTGATCTTGTCGGCGTGGGTGTCCATCCACTCGTAGACCCGTTGGTACGCGCGCTCGCGTTCCGCCGGGCCCATCGCCTCCAGGTCACGGGCGAACTGCTCTTCTTCCACGAACAGCAGCACGTACTTCATTTCTGATGACGCCTCCGTCTTGTCTCTTGTCTCTTGTCTCTTGCCTAGCTTGTCTAGCCGAACAGTGCGGCCATCCGCCGCGCCATCTCGTCCGGCGCCACGTCCTCCATGTGGGACGCGACGGTCCACCCGTGACCGAACGGGTCGACGATGAACCCGTCGCGGTCGCCGTAGAACTGGTCCTCGGCGGGACGCTGCACGGTCGCCCCCAGTTCGGCGGCGCGGGCGATCACCGCGTCGACGTCCTCGACGTAGATGAACAGGTACGCGGGATTGCCCGGCAGTCCGCCGGACGGCGGTGCCTTGGTGCCGCGCTGCGGGTTCTCGTCTTCGACGATCACGACGGAGTCGCCGATCTGGATCTCGGCGTGCGCGATGGAGCCGCCGGGCCCAGGGAAGCGCATCCGCTCGGTCGCGCCGAACACCGTGGCGTAGAACTCAAGGGCCTTTCCCGCGCCGCGAATCGTGAGGCAGGGCGTCACCCGGCGATACGAGCTGGGAATCGGGTTTGCAGTCATCTGGTCCTCCTCGATGGTTCCCTACCCATCTGACGATCGGCGCGTCGTCCGATGCGACAGCGAGCGGGTTTCATCGTCGGGCTAGGCTGGCGTTCATGACGACCCCGCCGGGCCTGCCCGCCCGCGCGCTCTGCGCCGCGGCCGACGAGGCGCTCACCGAGGCGTCGTTCCTGACCGCGGACTTCGCGGAGGCGGAACGGCTGTTCACCGAGGCGCGCGAAGTGGCCGCGCAACACGGCGACCGCGAGGGAGAAGCGCTCGCCATCACCGGGCTCGGCCTGACCTCGCACGGCCGCAACGTCACGCGGCTGGTTTCCGACGAACCGCTTTCCTCCGCCGACGTGGCCGCCGAAGAGGATCTCATGCGCAGCGCCCTGGCCGCTTGGCAGCAAACGGGGGACGCGGCGGGCACGGCGCGGGCGCTGTTCGGCATGAGCCTGGTCTTCCAGGTTCTGCGGCGTGACTGGGACGCCGGAATGCCGTACCTGTGGCAGGCGTTCGGCCTGGCCGAGGCGGTCAAGGAGAGCGGCGACCTGTACGCGGCCTCGGAGATCCACCGGCACCTCGGGTTCTATTACCTTTCCAAGGACGTGCGGCCGGCCGAGGCAGTCCGGCAACTCGGTCACTCGCTCGCGCTGCGGGAACAACTCGGCGACTTGCGCCGGCTCCCAAGCGCCCTGGTCGCGCTCGGCCAGGCGGAACTGGCCGCGGGTGAACCGCGGCGCGCCACGGAGTCCCTTTACCGGGCGGTGGAACTAGCCCGCGCCGGAGGCCTTTTGCCCTGGCGAATCCGCGATGCCGAGGAAACCCTCGCCGCGGCCGAGGCGGCCCTCCGCACAAACTGACGATGCCCGCGAGCTAGCGATGGCGCGCATGCAGGACGAGGCGGAGCAATTGGAGGCTATCGGCGTCGTCGGCGTGCAGGTTCAGGAGAACAACCTCCACTGGGGCTCGCACACGGTCGAGTTCTTCGCGATCGGCACGGCGGTGGTGCCAATGCCAGATGCCCCCCGCCTGCCGTCCCCGACCCCTGTCTTGTCGCTCGACACCTGATCTCGCCCCTGGCCACTCGCGCCCGCGGAGGACGTGACCTGCATACCGCAGCCGGCTGCCTTCCGCGACCCGCCTTTCCGGTTCGCCCGAATTTCCCGGCCGGTTTCATGATCGCGAAGAATCCGCAGCTTATACGCCAATGCCGTTAGTGGATATTCGGTGCTCGTGGTGGCCGCGTGGGGTCTGATGCCGCCGCGTGCCTGCTGGCCCGCACCATGATCGCGAAGGATTTTCCTTTCACGAAGGATTTTCATTGAATGAGATGAAAATCCTTCGCGATCATGAACGATCATGAACCTGAGCTGCCGGGATGCCGGACAAATCAGACAAACGGAACGGTCGCCGTCTCCGTGGACCGGGGTTAACTTAACAGCAGTGGCTTATCTGCTGCTTTATTTATATATAACGGAATCCTGATTGAATTTCCTCGGCCGGTCGGCGAATGCCGCGCACTGCCTGGACCACCCGCCTCAGGCCGCACCCACACCACAGGCCCAACCACCTACGACCTCTAAGTTGACCCTCATGCCAACGCCTGCTTAACCCGACTCTCGTACGGTGTACGATGGCTGTACGGTTTGCCGTGGGAGGTGAGCTCATGGGCGAGGACGAAGAAGTCGATGAGGGGCCCTTCCTGCCGCTGCGGATGTTTCAGCTGGCGGAGGAGACCGACCGGCGGGCCAGGCAGGAGCGCGCCCGTGAGCGGCAGATCGCCGCGCATGTCAGCAGGCGCAGGGAACACGGCGGTCGGCCGACGGCGCGGGCGCGGGGGCTTAGCCGGGCGGACATCGTGGACAGCGCGGTCGCCATCGCCGACGCCGAGGGGACCGCGGCGGTCAGCATGCGGCGGATCGCGAAAGAGCTGCAAGTAGGCGCGATGTCGCTGTACTGGCACATCGAGTCGAAGGAAGACCTGCACCAGTTGATGCTTGAGGCCGTGCAGGCGGAGATCGAGGCGACGGAACCGTCCGGTGACTGGCGGGCCGACCTGGCCGGGTACGCGCGCAACACCATGGCCGCCATGCGACGCCACCCGTGGGCGATCGACTACATCGGTACCGGGCCGCCGTCCGGGCCGGTCGACGCGCGCAATGCGGACCGGCTGATTGCTTCGCTCGACGGGCTCGGGCTCGACGTCTTGACCACCCTGTGGGTCCTGATGACGCTCGGCACCTATGTGATAGGCGCGGCCGTCCGCGAGATCCAGGAGACGCGCTGGCAGCGCGCCGCGCAGGAGGCCATGTCCGGGATGCCGGAAGGGGAAGTCGCCGAGGCGTTCGCCGAGTTCGACCGGCGGATCCGCGGGTCCGGGCGCTATCCGCACCTTGCCACGCTCTTTGAGCACAGCATCGACCCGGACGCGCCGGAGACGCGGGATGAGCGGTTCGAGTTCGGGCTGTCCTGCATGCTCGACGGGATCGCCGCCAAGGTCAAAAGCTGAGCGCCCCGGCCGCTTACCAGCGGAAGTGGACGAACAGGCGGCCGAAGTTCTTCGAGTCCTTCTCGATCCGGTAGTACTTCGCAGCCGGAGGGTTCTTCTGAAGGAAGCGCAGCACGTGCTTCTTCAGCTGGCCCGACCCCTTGCCAGGGATGATTTCGAGCAGGGGCGCCTTCTTCGCGGCGGCCTCGTCGAACTTCTGCCGCAGCGCCTTTTCGATCTCCGTGCCCTGGTTGTAGATGTCGTGCAAGTCGAGCGTCAGCTTCATTCACTCAGGTTAAGACCGGTCACATGACGCCGGGAACGGGCGCGCCCTCCGGATTGGGCTCGCCGTAAGGCCACAGGGTCGCGATGATCTTCGCCGCGGTCTGCGCGGAGTCGCCCTCGGCGAGCACCGTCGTCACGTGCTCGCTCGCCGCCGGCGGCTCGAAGGCGGCGAGCTGGCTGTCGAGCAGCTTCTCCGGGAAGAAGTGGCCGGGCCGCGCCACCAGCCGCTGCTCGAGGACTTCCCTGCTCACCATGAGGAACACCATCGTCGCGGCGGGACGCCCCGTCAGCAGCTCGTCCCGGTAGGCGCGCTTGAGCGCGGAGCACGTGACCACCGCGGACTGGTCGGCGGCGATCCGCTCGTCCATCCAGTCGGTGATCGCGTGCAGCCAGGGCTGGCGGTCGGCGTCGGTCAGCGGGATGCCCGCGCGCATCTTGGCGACGTTGGCTTCCGGGTGAAAGGTGTCTGCATCGGCGAACCGCCAGCGGAGCCGCCCGGCCAGCAGTGCCCCGACGGTCGTCTTGCCGCTGCCGGCTACCCCGGCCACGATCAGGATCACGGGCGTAACGATACGCGCCCGCCTGGCGTTATACGGAGTAGATGGGCGCTCGGGCAGAGTAAGGCCCACGGGCATTATGTTGAACGTTGGGAGCGTCAGCTGGACGCCCGCGGACCCTACCTATAGTGCTATACGCACCACGAGTCTCGCCGGTTCAATCGGGTTTCGACCTTTTTCTGCAGCCTGCGCTCGCCACCGGAGACGCCACAGAAACGCCCGCCTAGCGGATGAAAGCCCCCGCCGCGACGCCTGCGAACACCAAGGTCAGGTACAGGATCGACAGGTGGAACAGGCGCATCGTCACGAGCCCGGAGCCGCCGTTCGTCCCGTCGGCACCAGTCGCGCGCGACTGGTGCAGCAGGCGGTGCACCTCGAAGAGGAACGCGGCGCCCGCCACGATCGCGACCCCGCCGTAGACCGGGCCCGCCCACGGCCACACCGCGAGCGAGACCGCCACCATCAGCCAGCTGTAGACGACCGACTCCACCAGAACCCGGTGCACGGAGGCGACCACGGGAAGCATCGGGATGCCTGCACGGCGGTAGTCCTCGCGGTACTTGATCGCCAGCGCCCAGAAGTGCGGCGGCTGCCAGAAGAACACCACGCCGAAAAGCAGCCAGGCGGGCCAGGACAGCGACCCGGTGGCGGCGGCCCAGGCGATGACCACCGGCGCCGCGCCGCACGCGCCGCCCCAGAGCGTCGACTGCGACGTGTGCCGCTTGAGCAGCATGGTGTAGATCACGACGTAATAGAGGATGGCCGCGAGCGTGAGGCCCGCCGCGAGCAGGTTCGTGGTGGCGGCGAAGAGGGCCACGGAGACTGCCCCGAGCGCGAGCCCGAAGATCAGCGCCGAGCGCGGCGATACGGTGTTCTTGACCAGCGGCCTGCTGCTCGTGCGGCGCATGATCTCGTCGATATCGCGGTCGATGTAGCAGTTCAGCGCGTTGGCGCTGCCCGCGGCGAGCGCTCCGCCGAGCACCACCACCACGGTGACGAGTAGCGAGGGCAGCCCCTTGTAAGCCAGGAAGAGCGTGGGGACCGCGGTAATCAGCAGCAGTTCGACGATCCGCGGCTTGCACAGCGCCACGTACGCGCCCACGCGTTCGCGCACGCCGGCCAGTGGCGGCTGGCTGTCGACGGCAGTGCTGATTGGCTGACGCACGTTGACCGCGCTCACCTGGGATAAGACCACCTTCCAGCCCCGCGGGGAGGCCGGGCACCCCATCGAGACTACACGGCGTCGTAGTGTGCCGGAGCGGCAGCCCGCCAAGTGCGTGCCCGGCCGCTCGCTGGGCAGCGATACCCGCGTTCGGAAGTCTTCCTGCGGGGGAACCTCTGGAAGGGAGACAGCGACCATCGGGGGGGATGTGGCGGCGGGCAAAGCACCCGGGGCACTGGGTTCCACGTACCGGCTGCAGCTGACCCCAGAGTTCGGGTTCGAGCAGGCGGCCGGGCAGGCCGAGTACCTCGCCGACCTCGGGGTTACGCACGCGTACCTGTCGCCGGTGCTCGACGCCGTTCCGGGCTCCATGCACGGGTACGACGTCACCAACCACGCGCGGATCCGTCCCGAGCTCGGCGGCGAAGCGGGGTTCCGCGCGCTCGCCAAGCGGCTGCGTTCCCGCGGTCTCGGCATCATCCTCGATATCGTGCCCAACCACATGGCGGTGCCCGCCGACATGGCGCTGAACCGGCAGCTCTGGTCGGTGCTGCGGGACGGCCGGGACTCGCCTTACTCCACCTGGTTCGACATCGACTGGGCCGCGCAGGGCGACCGGATGCTGCTGCCAATCCTCAGCGGCTCGCTCGAGTCCTGCCTCGACGATTTGCGGGTGGAGCCGAGCGGCGGACCCGACGGAGAGCCGGTGCTCAGGTACTTCGAGCACGTCCTGCCGCTGTGGCCGGGGACGGCGCGGCTGCCGATGCGCGGCCTGCTCGAGTCGCAGCGCTACCGGCTCGCCTGGTGGCGGGAGGCGGCGACCGAGCTCAACTGGCGGCGGTTCTTCGACATCGACACCCTGATCGGGATCCGGGTCGAGGACCCGGCCGTGTTCGCGGCCACCCACCAGGTCATCGTCGGCCTCGTCGCGGAAGGCCTGGTCGACGGCCTGCGGGTGGACCACCCCGACGGGCTCGCCGACCCGCGCGGTTACCTGGACCGGCTCGCCGCCGCGACCGGGGACGCATGGGTCGCGGTCGAGAAGATCCTCGCGGTGGACGAGGTCCTGCCGCCTGACTGGGCTTGCGCGGGAACGACCGGGTACGACGCCCTGCGCGTCGTCGACGGGCTGTTCCTCGACCCCGCGGGCGGGAGCGCGCTCGGCGCCGAGTACGCGCGGCTCTACGGCGGTGCGGATGACGGCTTCCCGCCCAAGCGGTTCGCCGGCGTGGCCGCGGAAGCCAAGCGGGAGATCGCGAACGGGTCGCTTGCGACGGAAGTGACCCGGCTGACCCGGCTGCTTACCTCCCTGTCCCCTGACGTGACCGACGACGACGCCCGCGCCGTGCTCACCGAGGTGCTCGGCGCTTTCCCGGTCTACCGTGCGTACGTGCACCCGGGAGAGTTTCCCGCCGACGCCGCGAAGGCCCAGATCGCCGTGGCGGTGGAGGGTGCGCGCCGGCGGCTGCCGAAGCGGCTGCGCGGTCTGGCCGTCGACCTCGGCGCCGCCGCGCTCGGCAAGCTGCGGCCGGTGAGCGGCGCCGCGGGCCGGGTCGGCGAGTTCGCCGTGCGGTTCCAGCAGACCACTGGACCGGTGGAGGCTAAGGGCGTGGAAGACACCGCCTGCTACCGGTGGCCGAGGCTGGTCGCACTGAACGAGGTCGGCTGCAATCCCGACCGGTTCGGCGTCCTGCCCGATGAGTTTCATGCGGCGGGGCGGCGGCTCGCGGCCGACTGGCCAGGCACCATGACCACGCTGTCCACGCACGACACCAAGCGACAGGAGGACGTGCGGGCCAGGCTCGCCGTGCTGGCCGAGATACCGCGGGAGTGGGGCAAGCAGGTCGGTCAGTGGCACGAAGACGGCAGCGGGGTCGACCATGACACCGAGTACCTGCTGTGGCAGACCGTGGTGGGGGCGTGGCCGATCGACGGCGACCGGCTGGCCGGCTACATGACGAAGGCCGTCCGCGAGGCCAAGCGGCGGACCTCGTGGGTCGAGCCCGACCAGGAGTACGAGGCCGCGGTGCTGGCCCTGGCCGCCCGCGCGCTCGATCCTGAGCTCGCCGGGCCGATCGCGAGCTTCGTCACGGCGATCGCGGGCGACGCGGCCGTCAACTCGCTCGGCGCGAAGCTCGTCCAGCTCACGATGCCCGGGGTACCCGACGTCTACCAGGGGTGCGAGACCGCGGCGCTGTCCCTCGTCGATCCGGACAACCGGCGGGACGTGGACTTCGCGCGCCTCCACGGTGACCTCACCGAGCTTGATGCCGACCTGGAGCCGACACTGCGTGGCGACTTCGCGACCGACCTCGAGTGCTTCAGCAAGACAAAGCTGCTCGTCACCTCCAGGGCGCTGCGGCTGCGGCGCGCTCGCGCCGGGTGGTTCGCCGAAGGCTACGAGCCGCTCGCGGCCACCGGTCCGGCCGCCGAGCACGCGGTCGCGTTCCGCCGCGGCGCCGCGGTCACGGTTGCTACCCGGCTACCCGTCGGGCTGCGTCGCCGCGGCGGCTGGCAGGACACGACGCTGCCGTTGCCGGTGCCTCCGTCGGGGGGAGCCTGGGTCGACCTGCTGACCGGCACCGTGCACCGCGGCCCCGACCTTTCCATGACCGCCGCGACGAGCCGGCTGCCCGTCGCCTTGCTGGTGCCGGAGGGCCAGTGACTGAATTCCGGAGGGCCAGTGACTGAATTCCGGAGGGCCAGTGACTGAGTTCAGCGTGTGGGCACCAAAGGCCCGCCGGGTCGACGTCGAGATCGCCGGCCGTGCGGTCCCCATGGAACCCGCGGCGGGACGCCAGGGGTGGTGGACGGCGGAAGCGGACGCGCCGGCGGGCACCGACTACGCGTTCCGGCTTGACGGCGGGGAACTCCTCGCCGATCCGCGCTCGCCGCGCCAGCCGTACGGGCCGGACGGCGCCAGCAGAACCTACGACCACGGCGCCTTCGTCTGGACCGACGACCAATGGCACGGCGGGCCCATCGGCGGCGCGGTGATCTACGAGCTGCACGTCGGCACGTTCACCGCCGAGGGCACGCTGGACGCCGCCATCGGACGCCTCGACCATCTGGCCGCGCTCGGCGTCACCGTGGTCGAACTGATGCCGGTCGCCGCCTTCCCCTGCGAGCACGGCTGGGGATACGACGGCATCGGCCTGTGGGCCGTGCACGAGCCCTACGGTGGCCCGGACGCGCTGAAACGATTCGTGGACGCCTGCCACGGCCGCGGGCTCGCGGTGTTCCTCGACGTCGTCTACAACCACGTCGGCCCGGGGAACAAGCTGGCCTCGTTCGGTCCGTACTTCACGGACGTCTACACCACTCCGTGGGGTCCGGCGGTCAACCTCGACCAGGCCGGCTCCGACGAGGTGCGGTCGTTCATCGTCGGCAACGCCCTGATGTGGCTGCGGGACTGTCACCTCGACGGGCTCAGGCTGGACGCGGTGCACGCGCTGCAGGACCATCGGGCGGTGCACATTCTTGAGCAGCTGGCGGAAGAGGTAGACGAACTCGCCGCCGCCACCCGCCGCTCGCTCGTGCTCGTCGCCGAGTCGGACATGAACAACCCCCGGCTGATCACCTCGCGCGAGGCAGGCGGGTACGGGCTTTCCGCGCAGTGGGACGACGACTTCCACCACGCGGTGCACGCGCTGGTGACCGGCGAGCGGCAGGGCTACTACGCCGACTTCGGCACTATCGCCGGGCTTGCCAAGACGCTCACCGGCGCGTACTTCCACGACGGCACCTGGTCGTCCTTCCGCGGCCGGAGCCACGGCCGCCCAGTGGACCCGCTGCGCACCCCCGCGTACCGCTTCGTGGTCTTCGACCAGGACCACGACCAGATCGGCAACCGCGCCGTCGGCGACCGGCTGCCCGCCACGCTCGCCGCGCACCCACACCGGGACGGGCTGCTGAAGGTCGCCGCCGGGCTTGTCCTCACCGCACCGTTCACGCCGATGCTGTTCATGGGGGAGGAGTGGGGCGCGGACACGCCGTGGCAGTTCTTCACCGATCACACCGATCCCCTGTTCGCCGACGCGGTGACTACCGGCCGCAGGTCGGAGTTCGCCCGGCACGGCTGGGAGTTCGCCGCGGTGCCCGATCCGCAGGACAAGGAGACGTTCCTGCGCTCCAAGCTCGACTGGGCGCAGCCCGCGCGCGAGCCATACCGCTCCCTGCTCGACTGGTACCGGTCGCTCATCGCCCTGCGGCGCGCCCGCCCCCAGCTGACCAACCCGCGCCTCGACCAGGTGCGCGTGGAGTTCGACGAAGACGCGCGCTGGCTCCTCGTGCACCGGGGGCCGCTGCGGATCGCGGCCAACCTGGGCGACGCGTCGGTCGACATCCCCGTCGCCGCCGGCTCGGCCGCGGTCATCTTGGGTAGCGATCCTGATATATCCGTTAAATCGGGCAGCGGGGTCGAGGGCGGGAGCGTGATCGGCCTGCCGGCGGCGTCATTCGGGGTCACCGAAGCTCGGTAGGAAGGTTCTCCTCGACGCTGCCGGGCGCTAACCTGACCACAGAGGACGTGCAAGAGCAGAAGCTTGAGCTGGTCGCGGAGGTAGCGGGCACGGTCTGGTGGCGAGGCGCGCAAACCGCGCGAGTTCGCGGCAAATGCCCATGGTCTTACCAGTACTAAACCGGTAAAGTAACGGCCATGCGCTACGGCTACTTCGACGACGATCGTCGCGAGTACGTGATCACCCGCCCCGATACTCCGGTGCCGTGGATCAACTACCTGGGCACGGATGGGCACTTCGGCACCGTCTCGAACACGGCCGGAGGCTACTCCTGGCACCTGGATGCCCGGCTGCGCCGGCTCACCAGGTACCGCTACAACAACGTGCCGAATGACACCGGCGGGCGCTACCTCTACCTGCGGGACGACGCGAGCGGCGAGTACTGGTCGCCGTCGTGGCAGCCCACCAGGACGCCGCTCGACGAGTACGAGTGCCGGCACGGGCTGTCGTACACGACCATCAGGTCGGCGAGGTCAGGGATCGCGGCGAAGACGACGTACTTCGTCCCGCGTGGCGAGAACCTCGAGGTGTGGCGGGCCGCGGTCACTAACGACCGGGACACGACGGCCGAGCTTTCGCTGTTCTCCTCCGTCGAGTTCGCCCTCTGGGACGCACAAGACGACGCCACCAACTACCAGCGCAACTACTCGACCGGCGAGGTCGAGGTGGTCGACGACGTCATCTACCACAAGACCGAGTACCGCGAGCGCCGCGACCACTTCGCCTACTTCGCGTGCTCCGAGCCGCTGGCGGGCTTCGACACGCAGCGCGAGGCCTTCCTCGGCCCCTACCGGGGCTTCCCCGAGCCGCTCGGCGTCGAGCGCGGCGAGCTCAGCAACTCGGTCGCCCACGGCTGGTCGCCGCACGGTGCCCACCACGTCAGGCTCTCGCTTGAGCCCGGTGAGACCAAAGAGGTCATCTTCCTGCTCGGCTACTGGGAGAACCCGCGCACCGCCAAGTTCGAGGCACCCGGAGTGATCAGCAAGGCCGGCGCGAAAGCAGTCATCGACCGCTGGCTCGACCCGAAGACGGTGCGGGACGGCTTCGCGGACCTGAACGCTTACTGGGACGGGCTGCTCGGCGTGCTGTCCGTGGACACCCCCGACACCGACAGCAACCGGATGGTCAGCATCTGGAACGCCTACCAGTGCCTGGTGACCTTCAACATGAGCCGGTCGGTCTCGTCGTACGAGACCGGTATCTCCCGTGGCATGGGCTTTCGTGATTCTTGTCAGGACTTGCTCGGCGCAGTGCAGCTTGCCCCGGAACGCTCCAGGGAGCGCATCCTCGACCTCGCCGCGACGCAGTTCGCCAGCGGCGGCGCCTACCACCAGTACCAGCCGCTCACCAAGACCGGCAACGACGCGATCGGCTCCGGCTTCAACGACGACCCGCTCTGGCTGGTACTCGGCGTGGCCGCCTACCTCAAGGAGACCGGCGACACCACGATCCTCGACGAGCGCATCCCGTTCAGCGACGCGGGCGAAGCCACGCTTTACGGCCACCTGGAGCGCTCCGTCCAGTACACGCTCGACCGGATCGGCCCGCACGGCCTGCCGCTCATCGGCCGCGCCGACTGGAACGACTGCCTGAACCTCAACTGCTTCTCGGAGACCCCCGGCGAGTCCTTCCAGACCACCGAGAACCAGCCTGGTGGCGTCGCCGAGTCCGTCTTCATCGCGGGCCTGTTCACCCTTGCCGCCAGGGAACTCGCCGCCGTCGCCGCGCTCACCGGCCGCGCCGCCGGGGCGGACGCCTACCGCGCCGACGCGGAGAAGATGGCCGCGGTCACGGCGGAGCACGGCTGGGACGGCGACTGGTTCCTGCGCGCCTACGACCACTTCGGCAACCCGGTCGGCTCCGCGAAGAGCGCGGAAGGCCAGATCTTCCTCGAGCCGCAGGGCATGTGCGTCATGGCCGGCATCGGCGTTGCCGCCGCCGAGCGATCCGACCTGGCCGGAGACTACGGAGGCCTGCTCGCACCGAGCGAGAACCCAAAGTCCTTCGCCGGAACGGGCGAACTCTCTTTTTCTGCCTCAGCAGCAGGATCGACGCCACCGTCAGCGTCAGAAAAAGAGAGTTCGCAGGCTGACTTCGGTCCCGCCACCCTCGCTGAGCAGGCGCTGGTCAGCGTCAAGGAGCGGCTCGCCACGCCGCACGGCATCATGCTGCTCCAGCCCGCGTTCACCACCTATCACGTGGAACTCGGCGAGATTTCCAGCTACCCGCCGGGCTACAAGGAGAACGGGAGCGTCTTCTGCCACACCAACCCCTGGATCATGATCGCCGCGGCGATGACCGGGGACGGCGACGCCGCGTTCGACTACTACCAGCGGATCAACCCGTCGGCCCGCGAGTCGATCGGCGAGGTCCACCGCTGCGAGCCGTACGTCTACGCGCAGATGATCGCCGGCCGGGACGCGCCGACTCACGGGGAGGCGAAGAACTCCTGGCTGACCGGCACCGCCGCGTGGAACTTCGTCGCGATCACCCAGTGGATCCTCGGCGTCAGGCCAGAACTCGACGGCCTCAGGGTCGACCCGGTGATCCCGTCCGCCTGGCCGGGCTTCAGCGCAACCCGCCGCTTCCGCGGCGCGACGTACGAGATCACCGCCCGCCGCGCGCGCACCCTCGACTCAGGCATGGCCGAAGGCGCGGGCACCCGCGTCAACGGCCGCCGGATCGTCGGAACCCTGCTCCCGCTCGCCTCCCCAGGGGAAACGATCACGGTCGAGGTGGTTTTGCCCGCCGCCTAGGATGATCGGTTTTGTCCCTACGGCACAAGATGGCGGGAGTGAATCGGGCGTTCGCCGCCCTTCTCCGGGCGGGAGCACCGCGTTACGCTCAGCGCGACCCGACGGAGGGTGGTGCGAGATGACGGTGCGGTTCCCCGACGAGCCCGGCTTCCAGGGGCGGTTCGCGCCCGTGCGGCTCGAGGGCGAAATCCGCGGGGTCGAGGTGACGCAAGGGGAGATCCCCGCGTCGCTGCGCGGAACCTACTACCGGGTCGGCGCCGACCCGGCCTGGCCGCCGTTCGTCGAGCGCGACTTTTACTTCAACGCCGACGGCATGGTCGCGATGTTCCGGTTCGGGGACGGGTACTGCGACTTCAAGTCCAGGTACGTGCGGACGCCGCGGTTCCTCGCGGAACGGGCCGCCCGCCGGTCGCTGTTCGGCGCCTACCGCAACCCCTTCACCGACGACCCGTCGGTGGCCGGGCTGTCGCGCGGGCTCGCCAACACGAACGTGTACTGGCACGGGAGAAGGCTGCTCGCCTCCAAGGAGGACAGCGCGCCGATCCAGATCGACCCCGACACGCTCGACACCGTCGGGGAGTTCACCTGGGACGGCGACCTGACCGCCCAGACGGCGACGGCGCACCCGAAGATCGATCCGCGCTCCGGCGAGCTCGTGTTCTTCGGCTACATGGCCAAGGGCGAGGCGACGCGGGACATCGCCTACTACGAGGCGGACGCGCGCGGGCGGATCGTGTACGAGGCGTGGTTCCAGGCGCCGTACTCCTCGATGGTCCATGACTGGGCCGTGACGGAAAACTTCGTCGTGTTCCCGATCATCCCGCTCACCGCGTCGCCCGAGCGGCTCGCGGCGGGCGGTCCGCTCTACGTGTGGGACGGCTCGCGGGACGTATACCTCGGCGTCGTGCCGCGGAAAGGCAACGCCGTGCGGTGGTACCGCGGCACCAATCGGTTCGCGTCGCACATCATGAACGCGTACGACGACGGCAGGCACATCCACATCGACACGCCGGTGGGTCAGCAGTCCGCGTTCCCCTGGTTCCCCGACATTGCGGGCGCCCCGTTCGATCCCGGGAAAGCGGGCGCCCAGCTCACCAGGTGGACGATCGACACCTCGGCCGAGCCGGACCAGGGCGAGGGCACGACGTCGTTCGCGCAGCGGAAGCTCACCGGCTGCTCGGGCGAGTTCCCGCGCACCGACGACCGCTTCGCGACGCGCGGCTACCGGTTCGGCGTCATCAACCTGACCGACGTGCCGGGGGAAAAGCCGGACGACGGGCTGCCCGGATTCCGCTGGCTGGGCCAGATCGACCCGGCCGCGGGCGCGATGAAGACCAGGTTCGCCGGGCGGAACGCCACCGTCCAGGAGGCGATCTTCGTGCCGCCAACCGGGGCGGACACCGGATGCGGCGAGGGCTACGTGATGCAGCTCGTCGACCGGCACGAGACGGGGACGACCGACCTTCTCATCCTGGACGCCCAGCGCATCGACGAGCCGCCGGTCGCCACGTTGAAGATACCGATCAGGATGCCCGGCGGGCTGCACGGCAACTGGGTGAGCGCGGAGCAACTGGCGCAACGAGTCGGATAGTGGAGGCATCAATGACCGCGGAGGACCGGATCGCGGAGCTGGAGCACCGGCTCGGCATGGTCGAAGATGAGCTCGCCATCAGGAGACTGCAGCACGCTTACGGCTACTACCTGGACAAGTGCTACTACGACGAGGTCGTCGACCTGTTCGACGAGGACTGCGAGGTCATCTTCATCGGCGGCGTCTACAAGGGCCGCGCGGGCGCCGGGCGGCTGTACACGGGCCGGTTCAGGTCGCGGTTCGCCGACGGGCACAACGGGCCGCAGTTCGGCCGGCTGCTCGAGCACCCGATGCTGCAGGACGTCATCAGCGTGGCGCCCGACCGGCAGACGGCCTACGCGCGCTACCGGACGCTGATGCAGGCCGGTACCCACGAGCTCGCCGCCTCGCCCGAGGCGCCGGTCAGGCAGTGGATGGAGGGCGGCGTCTACGAGAACACCTACGTGAACGCCGGCGGGACCTGGAAGATCAAGAAGCTGTTCTACCGTGCATTCTGGCACGGGACCATGGAGCACGGCTGGGCCTACACCCCGGTGGACTACGTGCCCAACGCGTCCGTCACCTACCCGGAGGATCCGTACGGTCCGGATGAGCTGCTAGCGAACGCGCCCCGGCTGTGGCCGGAGACGACCACGCTGCCGTTCCACTACAAACACCCCGTGACCGGCAAAGAGTTCGTCACCGACACCTGGGGCTCGTTTCCCGAGGGTTAACCAGACTTGAGTAGAAAGGGAAATTGAGGGGCGGAGCACGCTTACGTTCGGAATGATGGGTCGGTGCGCTTCTACGCGGACCTCCATATTCAT
>Ga0207416_1001386_pt1 | contig 32738 bp, 33 predicted proteins | sample PaiPotPPM11metaG_FD_184107 | JGI IMG/M metagenome (GOLD analysis project Ga0207416, IMG submission 184107) | Iron sulfur acid spring bacterial and archeal communities from Banff, Canada, to study Microbial Dark Matter (Phase II) - Paint Pots PPM... ...
GGCGTGGCGGGCCAGGTGACCGATGGCCCGGTCCGGGACGGCCGACTCGTCCAGGCCGACCTTGGGCAGGATGCTGAACAGGTGGGCGATCTGCGGCCGGGCCGGCGCGGCGTGCAGCGCGGCGGCGGTGGCCGCGATCAGTCCGTCGATCACCTCCCCCGCGGTGATCCGGGACGCCTCGAGCGATTCGCGCACCTGCCCGGGGGGCAGCGGACCGTGGTCACCAGGGAACTGATGATCAGCGATCAGAACGATGTCGGCTCCCGCGGTCCGTTCCGGCGTATCCAGGCGCCCGGCGGCGTCCAGGATCTTGGCTTCCACGCCGGCGAACACGGCGAGCCCGGGCACCGGGCGCAGCGCGTGCACCGCGGCCAGGAACTCGGGCACCCAGGCCGAGTCGCGGCGGACATGGTCGGCCAGGCACAGCACGCGCAGCCCGCGCTGCCGCGCGGCGGCCACGTTCTCGGCCAGCGTGCTCACCGCGTCGCGGGAGAACGTCGAGTGGACGTGGTAGTCCTGGTCGAGCGCGATCACGCCGCGGCTCCCGCGCGGCATGTTCACGCGGCCACCTGCCGGACCTCGCCGAGCTCGATGAACCGCTCGTCGAGGTAGCGGACCATGCCCACCTCGCGGAAGCTCACGCTGGGCGGCAGCGGGCGGCCGCGCAGCGAGTCCAGCGCCAGGCGCGGCATGTCGACGCCGCTGGCCACGGTCAGCGGCAGGGCCCCGGGGAACCGCGGGTTCACCTCCAGCAGCGCGGGCCGGCCCGCGGCGTCCCGGCGGAACTGCACGTTGGCCGCGTAGGTCAGGCCGGTCGCGGCGGCCACGGCCGCGCCGAACCGTTCGAGCTCGGTGTCGTGCAGCGTGCGGCCCGCGACGGAGACGCCCGAGTCGACCCGCTCGCGGACCCGCGGCACGGACGCGACCACGCGGCCCGCCGCGTCGGCCAGCACGTCGACCGAGTATTCCGCGCCGGGCAGGTGCGCCTGGACCAGGAACTCCCCGGAGCGGTCCATCCCCGCCAGGGCCGCGGCGGACGTGACGACCGAGATGTCCCGCGAGCCGCTGCCGGTCCTTGGCTTGACCACCACCGGGTAGGTCCACGAGGCGACGTCGGTGGCCGGGTCGAGGCGCTCGGTCCGGGGCACCGGCACCTGCCCGGCGCACCGCCGGGCCAGGGCCAGCTTGTCGAGGCAGACGTCCAGGGCCGGGCCGGGCGCGAGCAGGATCGCCGTGCCGGCCCGGGCGAAATCACCGCGGGCCCGGGCCAGCGGGCGCAGCTCGGCGTCGACGGTGGGGATCAGCACGTCCACGCCCATCGAACGGCAGCGTTCCAGCGTGGCGGCGGTGAAGCCCGGATCGAGCCCGGCCGGGATCAGCGTCCGGTCCTCGGGCGGCACCAGGTACAGCCCGGCTGCCCACGGGTCCATGTCCGCGGCCAGCAGGCGCAGCGACGGGTCGGCGCCCAGCGACTTCATCACCGAGACCGCCGCCGGCCCGCCGGCCCCGGTGACCAGGACCCGGGTCGTCGGCCCGGCGATGTCCGGGACGTCAGGACGCGACATGCGGCACCTCCGGAAGGCCGCGGGCCGCGCCCGCCGAGGCGGCGAGCCCGCCGGGCGGGCCGGCCGTGGCCGCGGTGTCGCGCATGACCTCGAAGGCCTCCGCGTAGCGCCCGTCGCCGAACCGCGACCAGTAGCGGGCGGTCGACTGAATCAGGTCCAGGTCGAGGTACGCGCGGACCTGCACCTGCGAGTCGAAGGCCTTGATGGCCAGCAGCTTGCGTTCGATCTGCTCGTCGATGGTCACGAAGCGGGTCGGCCGGAAGTCGACGGTGGCCGACGGCGACTGGAAGCAGTAGACCCGCCCGACCTCGCGGGCCGCGACCATGGTCGCCTGGTGGGTGTTGCGGTGGTCCTGGTGCACGTCGTGCAGGGAATGCGTGTAGATCACGGTGGGCCGCACCGCCTCGATCACCCGGCTGATCACGCCGATCGTGGGATCACCCTCCGGGATCCGGGTGTCCTGGAGGTCCTCCAGGAACAGCGCGGCGCCCAGGGCCACCGCGGACATCTCCGACTCCCCGGCCCGGGTGCTCTCGGTGCCGCCGCGGGCCCCGCGGGTGAGCGTGAGGATCGAGACCTCGTGCCCCAGGCCGCGGTGCACGAGCAGGGCGCCGGCCGCCCCGATCTCGACGTCGTCGGGGTGCGCGCCGATCGCGAGCACCGACTGGCGGGCCGCCAGCCGGGCGGCGCGCCCCTTGGCCGCCAGCGAGCCGACGCTGGCCAGGAGCTGGTCCGGCGGTACCGACTTCTGCAGGAACTCGTCGGCGTGGCTGCGCAGCGCGCCGACCACGTTGTCGAGCGAGGCATGGCTGGTCAGTACGGCCACGGGCAGCTCCGGTGCCACTCGCCGGAGCGCCTGCAGCAGCTCAAGGCCGGACATTCCCGGCATCTCGACATCGGTCAGGACCAGGTCCCAGATCTCCGAGCGGACCTGCCGCAGCGCGTCCGCCGGGTCGGCGGTGTGCGTGACGTCGAACCCGCCCTGCCGGCCGAGGAGATTGGCCAGGAACCGGCCGGAGACCAGGTCGTCCTCGACCACGAGGATCCGCCCCGGACCCCCGCCACGAACATCATCGCCACTCATGCGTCCACACCGTGCCCCCCGAGTCACCTGGTGACCGCTTTAGCTGCAATGAGCTACATAGTGATTACAATACGTGATCTAGGCTGGCGAGCCTACCCGGTGGCCCTCGGCGGGAACCCGCCGCGGGGCCGCTCAGCCGGGCCCGGCAGGCCGCGGCGATGTCGCCGATGTCCACCTGCTGGAGCATCCGCTCGTGCCGGTCGTCCTGCGGGTCGAGCGTGCGCAGGGCCTGCTCGTAGGCGCGCCGCGCGGCCGCGGCGTCGCCCAGCGCGTCGTAGACCCGGCCGAGGGTGAAGGCGGCCAGCCCGAAGGCGGCGTCGGCGTAGAGCGCGCGGCGCAGCGCGGCGGCCGCCCGGGCCGGGTCGCCCGCCTCCAGCGCGACCAGCCCGTCGATGAAGTGCGCCTCAGCGTCGAACGGGTCGTCGGCCAGCAGCCCGGCCACGCGGGCCCGGGCGCCGTCGCGGTCGCCCCGGCCCGCCGCGTCCAGGGCCGCGGTGAGTTGCTCGTCGCGCGGCGGCCGCCGCTCGCGGCCGAGCGGGCGGCGCCGGCCCGCGGCGGGCTCCCGGGCCAGCCCGCCGCGCGGGCGGGGCCCGGGCGCGGGGCGGCTGACCGCCCGCTGCAGCGCGTCGGCGACGCCGAGCATGAGCATGCCCTCCGGGGTGACCGCCCGCTCCAGCGCGCCGATCACCCGTTCGACCAGCGGCTCGTCGAAGTAGATCAGCACGTTGCGGCAGGCCACCAGGTCGAAGCCGGGTTCGCCGGGCGGCGGGGCCGGGTCGCGGGCCAGGTTGTGCCGGCCGAACCGCACCCGGCCGCGCAGCGCCGGTCCGACCAGGTAGCTGCCGTCGGCCTGCCGGTCCAGGTAGCGCTGTCGCAGCGGCGCGGCCAGGCCCCGCACCGTCCGCGCCCCGTACCGCCCGGCCTCGGCCGTGGCCAGCGCGGCCCGGGAGATGTCCGTGCCGAGCACCTCGACCGGGGCGGGGTCGGGCGCGAACGCCTCGGCGGCCAGCAGGGCCAGCGTGTAGGCCTCTTCCCCGCTCGCGCAGCCCGCGCTCCACACCCGGACGGTCCCGCCCCCGCGGGCGCGGGCGCCTTCGAGCAGGCTGTGCCAGGCGATCTCGTCAAGCTGCCCGCGGTCCCGGGCGAAGGCCGTCTCCTGCACCGTCACCTCGTCGATCAGCCGGTCTACCAGGTCGCTGCCCGGCCGCGCGGCCGCGCGCACGAACGCGCCCGGGTCGTGTCCCGGCGCGGCCCGGCGTACCGCGGCGAGGATGGCCGTCTGCCGCGCCGCGGGCAGCACGATCCCGGTCTCCCGGCGGACCAGGCGGGTGATCTCGGCCAGGATGTCGGTCACCGCGCCCCCCGCAGCGGCTCGTGACGCAGGCCCAGCAGGCAGGCCGCGATCTCGGCGGGCGACGCGGCCACCTCGACCCCGAGTTCCAGCGCGGCCTGCGGCATCCCGAACACCGCCGACGACCGCTCGTCCTGAGCGATGGCCAGGCCCCCGGCGCGCTGCAGCGCCGCCGCGCCCGCGGCCCCGTCGCGGCCCATCCCGGTCAGCACCACCGCGACGCCGGTCCGCCCGGCCGCGGCGGCGATGCTGCGGAACAGGACGTCACCGGACGGCTGGTGCGGCCCGGCCGGGGTGTGCCGGTCCAACGCCAGGCGCCCGCCGGGCGCCAGGACGAGGTGCGCGCCGGGCCGGGCCAGCCAAGCCCCGGGAGCGGGCGGTGCCCCGGGCGCGGCCAGGCCGACCGGCAGCCGCGCGATCCGGCCCAGCCAGCGGGCCAGTCCCTCGCCGAACCCCGCGGCCACGTGCTGCACGATCAGCAGCGGAATCGGGTAGCCGGCCGGCAGCGCCTCGAGCAGGCGTGCGAGGACCTGCGGGCCGCCCGTGGACGCGCAGACGCCGATCACGGACGCGCGGCGCGGCGCGCTCGGCGCAGGCCGCGCGCGCGGGTGCTTGATGACGCGCGCGCGGCCGAGCACCCGGATTCGTTCTCGGAACGCCGCGGCGGCGGGCGAGGCCGGGTCGCTCAGGTCGATATCGGCTTTGGCCAGGGCTTCCAGGGCCCCGGCGGCGAGTGCGGCCCCGGCCTGGTCCCCGCGCTGCCCGACGTGCGCGGAAAGGATCAGGATCGGCAGCGGCCGCGAGCTCATGATCTGCTCGACCGCCTCGAGCCCGGGCCGGCCGGGCGGCTCGATGTCCATCGTGACCAGGTCGGGCCGGGCCCGCGGCACGGCCGACATGGCCTGCTCGGCCGTGGTGCAAGCCGCGCTGACCGCGATGTCCCCGTCGTACTCCAGCGTGCGCCGCAGGGCGAGGAGGTAGCTTCGCGAGTCGTCGCAGATCAGCACCCGCAGCTTGGTCGCCGAGGCGGTAACCGCCGTCACCGGCCGACCAGCCGCTCGACGGTGACCAGCAGGGCCTGCTGGTCGAAGCCTCGCTTGGCCATGTAAGCGTCCGCGCCCGCCTCGATCCCCCGGCGCCGGTCGTCCTCGGATCCCCGCGCGGTGATGATGATCACGGGCACCGACGCACGGGCGGCACTGTCGCGGAAAGCACTGGCGCGGATGGCGCGGGTCAGCTCGAGGCCGTCCAGTCCCGGCATCTCGATGTCGGTGATCACCAGCGCGATCTCCGGGTCACGGCCGAGGGCATCCAGCGCGTCGCCGCCGTCGCGCGCGGTCACCACCGGGTAGCCGGCCGTCTCGAGAATGGTCCGCTGGAGTTCGCGGACGCTGAACGAATCCTCGACGACCAGGATCTTCGGCGCGGGCGGCGGCCCCCCGGGCTCCCGCGCACCCCGTTCCGCCGCGCCCGGCGGCGGCGCGGGCGGGCCGGGTGCAGGCGGGGGGTGCTTCAGCCCGCGGGTCAGGGTGCCCGGCTCGATCAGCAGCGCCACCCGGCCGTCGCCGAGGACGGCCGCGCCCAGGTATCGGTCGAGGCCGTCGAACAGCGGGCCCAGCGGCTTGACCACGACCTCTTCCTGGCCGTACAGCGTGTCGCAGGTGGCCACCACGCGCCGGCCGCCCGCCGCGACGACGAGCGCGGGTGAGGCCCGGCCGAGCGGTGGCGCGGCCGCCCCGATCAGCGCGGCGAAGTCGGCGACCGGCAGCGACCTCCCGCGGATCTCGACGGCGTCCCGGCCCTGGAGCGTGAACGTGCCGGCCACCCCGACGACCTCTTCCACCGCGGCCACCGGCACGCCGTACGGGACCCCGCCGCGCTCGAAGAGCAGCACCTCGAGGAGCGCGAGCGCCATCGGCAGCAGCAGCACGATCTCGGTCCCCCGGCCGGGCTCGCTGCGGACCTCGAGCCCGCCGCCCAGCGACTGGGCGTAGGACTTGACCGCGTCCAGGCCGACCCCGCGCCCGGCGACGTCGGTGACCTGGCCGGCGGTCGAGTAGCCGGAACGGGCCAGCACGTCGGCGAGCGAGCCTTCATGCCGGGCCTGCTCGATCACCTCCGGCGAGACGCCCTGGCCGTCGTCGGCGACCACGATCTCGACCATGCTGCCGCGCGGAACAGCGCGTAGCTCGACCCGGCCGCGCGGCGGCTTGGCGGCGCGCTCGCGCTCGGCCGGGGCCTCGATGCCGTGCACGACCGCGTTGCTCAGCAGGTGCGTGAGCGGCTCGGACAGGCTCTCCAGGATGACCCGGTCGAGCTCGGTCTCGGTCCCGGTGATCACGAACTCGACGTCCTTGCCGGCGTCGCGGGCCAGGTCGCGGATGGCCCGCGGCAGCGGCCCGGTGACCGCGGAGAGCGGGAGCATCCGCAGCCCGAGCGCCGTGTGCCTGAGCTCGGCGAGCAGCCGCCCGCCGCCCGCGAGGGTGTCGGTGACGTCCTGGGCCAGGAGCTGGTGCTGGCCGAGCGTGTGCGTCAGGCTGCTCCGGTACTCCATGATCTCGGCCGTGACGTCAACCAGGTGGTCGAGCTTGGCCGCCGGGATCCGCAGCGAACGCGGCGCCCCCGGGTCCGGTTCACCCCGTTTGGGCGCCCTCCGATCCGGCGGGTCCGCCTCCGGGCGGGCCGGTGCCGGCGCGGCCCCGGGCGAGCCCAGCGCGGTGAGCTCGCCCAGCAGCGCGTCGGCGGGTTCCCCGGCGCCGGCGAGCCGGTCGCGCATGGCGGCGGTGGCCCGCAGCAGCGGCGCGGCGGCCTGCGGCGCGGGCACGTCCGCGGAGCGAACCCGGGCCAGCACGTCCTCGGCCGCGTGCGCCAGCGCGCGCACCTCGTCGAAGCCCATCAGCGCGGCCGCGCCCTTGATCGTGTGCACGTGGCGGAACAGGCCGTCCACGGCCCCGGCGCCGACGTTCCCGGCCTCGATGGCCAGCAGCGCCTCGTCCATCTGGTCGAGCCGCTGGGTGGTCTCGTCCCGGAACAGCTCGCGCAGCCCGGCGTCCGGCTCGCTCACCGGGCTTCCCGCTCGCCCCGTGCGTCAAACTGCAGCGCGTCGAACACGCGGGGCATGTCGATGACCCCGATCAGGTCGCCGCCGGCGAGCACGGCCCCGGCCAGCAGGCCGGACTCGGTCTCCTCGGCCGGCTCGGCCAGCTCACCGACCCCGCTCACCTCGTCGACGGCGAACCCGGCCCGGCGGCCCGCCGACTCGGCCACCAGCAGCCGCGTGGCCGCGGCCGGGCGGCCGGTCCCGAGCAGCCGCGCGAGGTCGGCGACCGGCAGGATCTGGCCCCGCAGGTTGCGGACCCCGAGCAGCTCCGGGCGCGCCCCGGGCACGGCGGCTACCTCGCCCAGGCCGGTCACCTCGAGCACGTGCTCGACCGGTACCGCGTAGGCCTCGGCGCCGACCCGTAGCCGCACGTGCTGCGCGTACGGTGCTTTCCTGCTCGCCTCCGGGCGCTCTTGAGGCACCGCCTTCCCTCGTCGTTCGCTCCTCAGTCCAGGCGGCGCCGCGCCCTGCGGCTCACTCATGGCAGGCGCTCGCCGTTCCTGGCTCGCAGGGCTCCCTCCAGCTCGTCCACCAGCGTCTCCAGCCGCTCGGCGGAGGCCGACCACTGGGCCTGGTCGGAGGCGAGCTGGTCGGCCGCATCGCGGATCTGCTGGATCGCGCCATCGACCTGGTCCGCGGCCGACTTCTGCTGCTGGGTGGCGAGGATCGATTCGTCGAGCATGGTCGCGGTCGACGCCATCAGCTCGCCGACCTCCCGCGCCTGGCGGGTGCCCTGCTCGGTGGCCATGATCGTGGCGTTGGTCTCGTCCTGGACGCTGGTGATGATCTCGCTGATCGACTCGGTGGAGTGAATCGAGCGCTCGGCGAGCTTGCGCACCTCCGCGGCGACCACCGCGAACCCCCGGCCGGCCTCGCCGGCCCGGGCCGCCTCGATCGCGGCGTTCAGCGCGAGCAGGTTGGTCTGCCCCGCTATGTCGTTGATCAGCTCGAGGATCTGGCCGATCTTCTGGGCCCGCTCGCCCAGGGACAGCGCGCGCTCGGCGATATCCTCGACCTTCTCCTGCATGTCACGCATGGTGTCGCCGGTCCGCTCGGCCGCCTCGGCCACGGCCCGGACGTTGTCCGCGATCGCCCCGGCCGTGGTCGCGAGCTCCTCGATCGTGGCCGACGTCTCGGCGACCGCCGCCGACTGCTGGCCCGCCACCGCGGCCGCGCTCCCGGCCGCCGAGCGCAGCTCGCCCGCGACCTCGGCCAGGACGCCGGACGTGGAGCGGATCTGGGCCAGGAACTCGTCCCGGTCGCTCAGCCGGCCGAGCGCCTCGGTCAGGTCCTGTTCCCGGTCGAACGCACGGCCGAGCGTCCGCAGCGCGAAGATCCCGAACGCCAGGCCGGCCAGGATGGCCAGGACCGCGGCGATGATCCCGATGGCCAGCGCCTGGTCGGCCGCGGACGTGGCCGCCGACTCCGCGGCGTCCGCCCGCGATACCAGGGCGTTATCCAGCGCGTCCAGCGGCGGCACCACGCCGGGTGCGGCCACCTCCAAGGCGTTGACCGCCGCGTTCTCCCGGCTCAGGGTGGTGCCCGCCGCGCGGCTGAGCAGGATGAACGCGGCCCGGTAGCGCATCTCGGCGGCCAAGGCGGGCGCCAGGACCCGCGCCTCGGCGGGCGTGGCGACGGCCCTGATCTCACTGGCCAGCCGGGTGAACAGGTCCCGGAACATGGTCACGCGCAGCGCCGTGGCCGGCGAGGGGTGGAAGATGTACGCGTCCATCGCGTTGCGCTCTTCCCAGAAGGCCACCGTGAGCTGCTGCGTGGACCAGGCGTCCGTGCGCTCGTCGAGGGCCGTGGCCGACTGGGCCAGCGCCTCCTCGTAGCGCCAGGTCGACACGGCGCCCGCGGTCGCGATCACGGCCACGACGGCCAGGGTCACGGCGACCACCCGGCGCCCCGGCCCCCGCAGCAGTTCTCTCGCCATTCGCGCGCCCCCGGCCAGACATCTACCCGCCGACGACACATTCGTACCTAACCGCTACTCTCCGTAGCAGCCGACCTCGGCCTGAGCTAGGGGGCGGGAGCGGGTCAGCGGTCGCGGCGGGCGAGGATCGCCGCGGTCGGCCCCAGGGTGGCGGCCAGGGCCAGGGCCAGCACCGAGCCCACGATGACCAGGGCCGGGGCCAGCGGTACGTAGGGCCAGCCGCCGCTGAACGCCCGCGCCACGGCCGCCAGCGTGGTGGCCCCCGCCGCGACCCCCAGGCCGATGCCGACCAGGCTGACCAGGCCCGACTGCCAGACGGTGAGCGAAATGAGCTGCCGGGACGTGGCGCCCACCTGGCGCAGCAGCAGCAGCGACGGCCGCCGCTCGGCGGTCGCCATGACCAGCGTGTTGCCCACGGCGACCGCGGTGAGCAGCACGATCACCGCGAGGATCATGTTGTTGACGAGGTCGTTCTGCGCGTCGGCCCGCTGGGCCTGGGCGTTGACCAGCTCCCGGCTGGCCACCTGGAGCCCGGGGAACCGGGCGGCCAGCCCGGCCGGGACGGCCCCTGGCCCGCCGCGCACCAGGATCTGGCTCAGCGCGGGCCACCCGAGATGGCCGGACACCCCGGCCCCCGGGAGCAGGATGTCGGCGAAGCCGATCGACCGGCGGTAGATGGCGGCCACCCGGGCCCGGTAGGGCGCCCCGTCAGGCAGGTGGACCATGATCGTCTCCCCGGCGTGCGCGCTCATCGCGCTGGCCTCGGCCTGGCTGAGCGCGACGTCGCCCGGCCCGAACGCCCGCAGGCTGCCCGAGGCGACGCCGAGGTCGAGCACCCGCGTGAGCGGGCCGCCGCTGACCACCTCGCCGGAGATCAGGTCGAGGTCGGGATCGGTGACCACGACGCTGGCCGGCGCCAGGCCGACGGCGGTCACGCCCGGCTGGCGGCCGATGGCCCGCAGCGCGGCCGGCGCCAGGCCCGGCCCGGGCGCGGTGACCGCCTCGGTGGCGGTCAGCCGCTGTCGGGCCTGAACCACCGCGGCGTGACCGATCGTGGTGTCGAGGAAGTAGACCGTGCCCGCGAACGCCACGGCCAGGGCCACCGGGATCACCGCCGAGGCCATCCGCCGGGGCCGAGACCTGACATCGGCGAACGCGAGCCGGCCGCCCACGCCGCCCAGCGCGCGGGCCGGCCACCGCAGCATGAGTTCCGCGGCCGCGACCAGCCACGGGCCGAGCAGCGCGACCGCGGTCATCAGCGTGAGCAGCAGGGCCAGGGACAGCCCGAGCTGCTGGCTGGCGCTGACCTGGAACATCGCCACGACCAGCGCCCCGGCCCCGGCCACGGCGCCTGCGCCGAGGATGGTACGGATCGGGCCCGGCCAGCGGCGGTCGGCCACCGACTCGCGCAGCGCGTCCGCGGGCCGGGCCCGGCCGGCCCGGCGGGCGGCCAGCAGCCCGGCCCCGGCGGCGACGATCACCCCGGTCCCGGTCGCGGCGAGCAGCAGCCAGGGGCTGTTCCAGGCCACGGTAGAGGGCGGCATCAGCCCGTGCGTCACCATTGAGCGCAGGCCGGCCGAGGCCAGCCACTGGCCGGGCAGCCAGCCGAGCAGGCCGCCCAGGGTGCCGAGGACGGCCAGTTCGGCGAGCACCTGCCGGCGGACCTGCCCCGGGGACGCGCCGACGGCGCGCAGCAGCGCGTAATCGTGATGGCGCTGGCTGACCGACAGCGCGACCGTGCCCGCCACCACGAACATGGCGATCATGATCACGTCGCCGCCCGCGCTCCCGCCGATCGCCTCGAGGTCGCTATCGTCGGTGGCCGCGGCCAGGTCCTCGGCCGCGCCGCGCCCGGAACCGGTGACCACGCTGTAGCGGCCGGGCCCGAGCGCGGCGGAGATCCGGGCCGCCAGCGTCGCCGGCGCTGGCCCGGGAGCGCCGGTGACGCCGATGAGGTCGGCCTGCCCGGGGTGACCATAGAGCGCGGCCGCCTGCGCCCGGGCGAAGAACACCGAGTCGTCCGACGCGGCGTCGGCGCGGCCGTCCGCGGCCACGCCGGCCACCCGGAACGCGGGCCGGTCCTGGCCGGCCAGCCGGACCTCGCTGCCCACGCGCAGGCCGGCCGAGCGGGCCAGGCCCGCCCCGATCACGATCTGGCCGGCCCGCGCGGGCGGCCCTCCGGCCCGCAGCCGGAACGGGGTCAGCGCCGCGCTCGGCCAGCCGTAGCCGGTGAGCGATTCGGGCGCGCCGTCCGCCGGGTCGCCGGTCACCACCCGGCCGTTGCCCCCACCACGGGACCCAACGTCGAGCGCGACCGGGAACGACATGTCGGCCACGGCCCGGGATACCCCGGGCACCCGGGCGATCCGGAGGGCCAGCGCGGCCGGGACCCGCGCGTAGCCCGGCAGCGCGATCTGCTCGGTGGCGGCGTCCTCGCCCCGGCCGATCGTGGCGCTGAGCTCCTGGCGGCCGGTGACGAGTACCGCGGCCCCGGCCAGCCGGTCCGCCGGCACCGCGGTGCTGGCGCCGGTGCCCAGGAACGAGACCGCGATGACCACGACGATCGCGCCGAACGTGACCGCGACCAGCGTGCCGAGCAGCGGGCCGGGCCGGCGCCGGAGCGTGGCGGCCAGCTGCCGCATCGCGCTCATCGCCGTCCGCCCAGGCTGCGCAGCAGGCGGTCCACGGTCGCGGGGTCGGGGCCCGCGAGCTCGTCGACCAGGCGCCCGCCGTCCAGGACCAGCACGCGGTCCGCGTGGCCGGCCACGGCCGGGTCGTGGGTGACCACCACCACGGTCTGGCCGAGCTCGTCGACCGCCTGGCGCAACAACCCCAGCACGCGCTCCGCGGTGACCAGGTCGAGGGCGGCGGTCGGCTCGTCGGCGAAGATCACCTCCGGGCTGGTGATCAGCGCGCGGGCGATCGCGGTGCGCTGCTGCTGGCCGCCCGACAGCGTGTGCGGCAGCCTGCCCAGCAGAGCGCCGATCCCGACCCGCTCGGCCAGCTGGCGCACCTGGTCACGCGGGACGCGCCGCCCGTCCAGCCGCAGCGGCAGCGCGATGTTCTCGGCCACCGTGAGCGTGGGCACCAGGTTCAGGGACTGGAACACGAAACCGACCCGCCGGCGGCGCAGCACCGACAGCTTGCGCCGGCTGAGCGTCTTCAGGTCGGTCCCGGCCAGCCGGACGGTCCCGCCGGTCGGCGCGTCCAGCCCGGCGGCGCACTGCAGCAGCGTGGATTTCCCGGACCCGGTTACCCCCATCACGGCGGTGAGCGAGCCGCGGCCGAACCGGGCCGAGACGTCGCGCAGGGCGTCCACGCCGTGGCGGCGGCCGTAGCGCTTGCTGACGGACTCCAGCACCACCGGGTCGGGCCCGCGCGACGGGGCCCCGGGGGTGCTGGTTCGGGAGCTGGTTACGGGGAGCGGCACACAGGGAGCGGTCATGCCGTCGAGTCTCGCCGCGCCAGGACCCGGAATCGATCAGGCCGGCCCCCCGGCCGACGGGTCAGGACAACCCCCTACCCGCCGGGGGACCGCCCCCACGACCACTGCCCCGCCGGGAAGGTCTGGCCGGGGGTGGCCAGGCCGGTCTCGTAGGCCAGCACGACGGCCTGCACCCGGTCGCGCAGCTGGAGCTTGGCCAGGATCCGCGCGACGTGGGTCTTGACCGTGGCCTCGCTGAGCGTCAGCTCCGCGGCCAGCTCGGCGTTGCTCAGGCCCCGGGCCAGCAGGCCGAGCACCTCCAGCTCCCGGGGGCTGAGGCCGGACAGCTCGCGCCGGGCCCGGGCCGGGCTCAGGCCGGGCCGCGCGAACCGCTCGACGAGGCGCCGCGTGATCGACGGGGCCAGCAGGGCGTCGCCCGAGCGCACCATGCGGATCGCGGCCGTGAGGTACTCCGGGGAGACGTGCTTGAGCAGGAACCCGCTGGCCCCAGCGGCCAGCGCCGCGTAGACGTACTCGTCCAGGTCGAACGTGGTCAAGATGATGATGCGGGACCGGGTGTCCGGCTCGGCGGCGATGATCCGCCGGGTGGCCTCCAGGCCGTCCACGTCCGGCATCCGGATGTCCATCAGGACCACGTCCGGACGGTGTTCCCGCACCGCGGCGACCGCCTCGGCCCCGTCGGCGGCCTCGGCGACGACGGGGATCCCGTCGTCGCGCAAGATCATGCGGAACCCGGTGCGGACCAGGTGCTGGTCGTCGGCGATGACCACCCGCGGCGCCGGCGGATCCGCGGCGCCCCCGGCGGCGGTCACGGCGGCGTCACGAGCGGGCCGGGCCGAGGGCGAGCGCGGCCGGATCGGGAATCCGGGCCCGGATCCGCCAGCCGCCGCCCGGGCGGCGCCCGGCCTCGAGCTCGCCGCCGTACAGCGACACCCGCTCGCGCAGGCCGACCAGGCCGCGCCCGGTCCCCTGCGCCGGACCCGGCGGCGCCGATGTCCCGTCGTCGGCCACCTCGATCGTCAGGCCCTCGGCCTGGTACTCGATCGTGATGGTCGTCCGGGACAGGCCCGAGTGCTTGATCACGTTGGTGACCGCCTCCTGGATCACCCGGTAGGCGGCCAGGTCCAGGCCCGGCGGCAGCGGCCGCGCCGCCCCCGTCACCCGCAGCTCGACGGGCAGGCCCGCGGCCGAGGCCCGCTGGATGAGCGACGGGAGGCGGTCCAGGCCCGGCTGGGGCGGGCGCGGCTCCGCGCCCGGCGGGTCGTCCCGGCCGCCCTCCTCCTGCGGCGCGAGCAGGCCGAGCAGGTGCTGCAGTTCGACGATGGCCGCGCGGCCGCTCTCCTCGATGGCGACCAGGGCCGACCAGGCCTCGCCCGGGCTGCCGCCGAGCACCCGGCGGGCGGCCCCGGCCTGCACGACCATCATGCTCACGTTGTGCGTCACCACGTCGTGCAGTTCGCTGGCGATGCGGGAGCGTTCGAGCCCGACCGCCTCGCGGGTGGCCTCCTCGTGCTCGGCGCGCAGCCGGTCCAGCCGGGCCTGCGTCTGCGCCGCCTGCTGGCGCCAGCGGCGCATGGCGTTGCCCGCCATGGCCACCGGGATGCACAGCAGCACCGCCGCGAGCAGCAGGTACCCCCCGGGGAACGCGCCGGGAAACGCGAGGATGAGCACGGCCGCCGGCAGGCTCAGCAGCGCCGCGCCCCGGTACCGGCTGTAGGCCACCGCCGAGTAGACGGCCGGCACCAGCGCGATGAAGCTGACCAGGGCGCCGTCCGGCACGTTCGCCACCGGCAGCAGGCACGCGGCCAGGCACAGCCAGAACGCCGTCAGCGGGCGGAGCCGGCGCACCGCGAGCGGGGCCGCCCGGGCCGCCAGCACCAGCAGCGCGCCGTGTCTCCACTCGTTCCCGCTGACCGCGCTGACGGCCACCGGCCCCTGCGTCCCGCCCGTCGGCATCCGGGCGATGAGGGCCACCACGGCGAACGACGCCACGGTCACGGCCGCGGCCAGCGCCACGTCAGCGGCCAGCTGGCGGCTCGCGGGCGCGGCCGGGCGGATCTGCCCAGTCACCTGCCCATTGTCGCGCAATGACGGGTCCGGGCCATCCGCTGTGCGGGCTAACTCGTTACATCGAAATGATGATCGGCGCCCGGGTGCGGCCGCGGCAGATTACACAGCCGGGCCGACGCGCGCGCGCCGCGGCCCGGCCTACGTTCCCGGCATGGACTCGATGAAGGCAGGCGTGGCGGCGCTGCGCGCCGGGCTGACCCGGCACCGGCTGCAGACGATCGTGATCGGCCTGGTCGTGCTGGTGTCCGCCACCGCCTCGGTGCTCGGGCTGGCGCTGGCCGCCGACTCCAGCGCCCCGTTCGACGACGCGTTCCGCGCCCAGCACGGCGCGGACGTGGCCCTAGCCGTCGACGCGGCCCGCGCCAGCGGCCCCCATCTCGCCGCGACCGGGCGGCGACCCGGGGTGACCGCGGTCGCCGGACCGTTCGCCGAGGTCACGACCACGCCGCGGACCGGCGGCCCGGGCGGTTGCCCGCGCCCGACCCGGGCGCACCCGTGCCTGGGCCCGACCGCCCTGCGGCCGATGACGCTGGCCGGGCGCGCCTCGCCGGGCGGCCCGGTCGACGACATCACGCTCGAGTCCGGGCACTGGCCCACCCGGCCCGGGCAGATCGCCCTGTCCAGCGCCGACGTGTATCCCGACGGCAGCCTGCCGCCCGGCGTGACGCTCGGCACCCGGCTCACGGTGCCCGGCGCGGCCGGGCCGGTCCGGCTGGTCGTGACCGGCATCGCGACGTCGGTCACCGGCTCGGCCGACGGCTGGGTCGCACCAGCGCAGATCGGCCGGCTGCTCCCGCCAGGGAAACCGGGCCGCCAACCACCGGGCCGCGTGCAGATGCTGTACCGGTTCGCCGACGCGGGCACGGCCGCGGCGATCCGCGCCGACGTCGCCGCGGTGGCCGCGGCGCTGCCGCCCGGCGCGGTGGCGGGCACGCAGTCCTACCTCGCGGTCCGGGCCCAGGAAGCCTCGGGCATCGCGCCGATCGCGCCGTTCGTGATCGCGTTCGGCGTGATCGGCATGGTGATGTCGGCGCTGATCGTGGTCAACGTGGTCAGCGGCTCGGTCGTGGCCGGCTACCACCGGATCGGCGTGCTCAAGAGCATCGGCTTCACCCCCGGCCAGGTGATCGCGGCCTACGCGGGCCAGGCCCTGGCCCCGGCCGTGGCCGGAACCCTGGGCGGCCTGGTGCTCGGTCACCTGCTGGCCGCGGCGCTGCTGGGCCGGGCGGCCCGGGCTTACCAGGTCGCCGCGCTGGGCGTGCCGGTCTGGGTCGACGTGGCCGTCCCCGCCGCGATCTGCGCCCTGGCCGGCGTGGCCGCGCTGGTGCCGGCGGCCCGCGCGGGCCGGCTGAGCGCCGTCCAGGCCATCACCGCCGGGCGGGCGCCGGGCGCCGGCCGCGGGTTCGCCGCGCACCGCCTGCTGGCCCGGCTGCCGCTGCCCCGGCCGGTCACGCTGGGGCTGGCGATCCCGTTCGCCCGCCCGGCCCGCGCCGCGCTCACCCTGGTCGCGGTCCTGGTCGGCGCGACCGCGGTGACCCTGGCCGCGGGCCTGAGCGGGTCGCTGAGCCGCGTGGTGTCCGGCCTGTCGCTGACCCGGACCGAGCAGGTGCAGGTCCAGGTTCCGCCGGGCGGCTCTGGCGAGTTCGTGGCCGGCCCCGGCGCCGGCGCACCGGGTCACGGCGGGCGGCCCGGGCACGTCAGCGTGACCGCGGCGCTGCGCACGCAGCCCGGCACGCTGCACGCCGTGGCCGAGGCGGACACGCAGGTCACCGTGGCGGGCCTGGCCGGGCAGATCCCGGTGACCGCGTTCCGCGGCGGCTCGGCCTGGACCGGCTACCCGCTGATCAGCGGGCACTGGTACCGCGGCCCGGGCCAGGCCGACGTGCCCACGGGCTTCCTCGCCGCCACCGGCCTGGCCGTCGGGGACACCGTGACGATCACCTACGGGGGCCGACCGGTCCCGGTCCGGATCGTCGGGCAGGTCTTCGACAGCGAGAACGGCGGGCTGGCCATGATCACCGGCTGGCCGACGCTGGCGACCGCCGGCCGCCCGCCGGCGGTCACCCAGTACGACGTCGGCCTGCGCCCCGGAACGTCCGCGGCCGCCTACGCGCAGGCGCTGGGCGCCCGGATCGGGCCCGCCTACTTCGTCCGGGTGAACAACACGACCCGGGGCCTGCCGGTGGTGGACGGCCTGCTGGCCGTCCTGACCCTGGGGCTGGCCGCCGTGGCCGGGCTGGGCGTGCTCAACACCGCCCTGCTGCACACCCGGGAGCGCGTCCACGACCTGGGCATCTTCCGGGCCGTCGGGATGACCCCGCGGCAGACCCTGGCCATGGTCGTGTGCTCGGTGACCGGGATCGGGCTGGCCGCCGGGGTGATCGCGGTCCCGGCCGGGATCGCGCTGCAGCGCTTCCTGGTCCCGGCCATGGCCGCGGCGGCCGGGACCGGCCTGCCCGCGAGCTTCGTCGACGTGTACGGCGGCGGCGAACTCGCCGGGCTGGCCTGCGCCGGGCTCGTGATCGCGGCGGCCGGGGCGCTGCTCCCGGCCGGCTGGGCCGCCCGCAGCCGGCCGGCCACCGCGCTACGCACCGAGTAGGCCGGCTGATACCTAGACTGAGAACCGTTCCCATGCCATCATGGTGCGTGCCCGCCGCCGCCACAGGCCAGCTGCTGCGGGCGCTGGCGAGCGACGCCATGCGGAGAGCGCTGGAACGGCATTTCGGCGTCCGGCTGGCGTTCCAGAACTGTCACCGGGTGGCGGCCTTCGCGCCCGGCGCCCCCGCCCAGCTGTACGACGATTTCGTCTCTCCGCGGGCCCAGATCCTCAACCAGAGCCCGGAGCTGATCAACTGCTGAGCGTGCCGCTGCCCGGACTGCGCGGGGCCTGGGGCCTTAGCTGCAGGCGGCGCAGACGCCCAGCACGTCCAGCCGGTGGCTATGGGCCTGGAACCCCGCGGCCTCGGCTAGTTCCCCGACGGCCCGGGCCACCTCCTGCTCGAACCCGGTGGGCAGCGTCACGTCGATGACCTTGCCGCAGTTCACGCAGAGCAGGTGGTGGTGATGCTCGGTCAGGTCCTCGGCCAGCTCGAAGCGGGTGAACTCGTCGCTGGCCGGTACCCGACGGACCAGGCCGGCGGTCTGCAGGTCGACCAGGTGCCGGTAGGCGGAGCTGCGGGGCAGGCCGGGCAGGCTCTGCGCGATGTCACCGATGCTGACCGGATGGCCGGCACTGGCCAGCAGCTGGACCACGGCACGCCGGCCGGAGGTATAGCGCTGGTCGACCAGGCGGAGCCGCTGCTCGGCCATGGTGTGCAGGTCCCCGCCCGCTCCCGCTGCTGGCATCACGCTCTCCGAGGCTGATGGACCGGACGGCCCGGCGCCGACCTTAGTGCTCGTCGTAGTGGCCGTCATGACCGGCGTGCCGGTGCCCGTCGTGGACATAGTCAACATGGTCGCCATGGCTGACGGCGTCATGCCCGCAGCCGGGTGCGTGGGCGTGGTCGTGGCCGTCGTGGGCGACGTGCGGAAGCGGGTGCTCGTCGTAGTGGCCCTCGTGCACGGCGTGCGCGTGTCCCTCGTGCACGTAGTCGGTGTGCCCCTCGTGCTGGGCGCTGGCATGTCCGCAGCCGGGCTGGTGATCATGATCATGCTCGGCGTGGACTTCATGCGTGGTGGCGGTCATCGTTCCTCCGTGAGCGTCAGTACCGAGTCTTCCTTACTGTGGTGGACGGCATCGGCGACGATATGGGCGACGTGCTGGTCGGCCAGCGAGTACACCGCCTCCCGGCCCTGGCGCTGCACCCCGACCAGGCGCGCTCCCCGCAGCACCCGCAGGTGCTGGGAGACCAGCGGCTGACTCATGCCGAGCCGCTCGACCAGCTCGTGCACGAACCGTGGCTGCTCGGCTAGCTCGGATACGATCGCCAGCCGGGCCGGGGCGGACAGCACCTTCAGCAACTCCCCCGCGGCTTGGTAGGCCTGCGTCTGCGCCGACACAGCAACATATAAACACATGCCCATCTGTTTATGCAAATCCTCCGCGCCGTGCGCCGCCCGGCGAGATTCACAACCAGCTTGCATTAAGACTCAGTCTCAGACTATGTTCTGCTCATGGTCAAGAATCAGCGGCAGCCAACCCCCATCGGCCGCGCCGGCCGGTACCGCGTCGTAGCGGCCGCGGGCGCCGCGGCGGCCCTGGCCCTGACGGCCGCCGGATGCGGCGGCAGCGCGTCCGCGGGCTCATCGAGCGGAGGGGTCATCAACGCCATCGGCGCGGAGAACGAGTACGCCAACGTGCTGAGCCAGGTCGGCGGCAAGTACGTGCACGTGTCGTCGATCCTGAACAACCCGAACACCGACCCGCATACGTTCGAGTCCAGCCCGGCCGTGGCCAGCGAAGTCTCCGCGGCCACCCTGATCGTGCAGAACGGGGTCGGCTACGACACGTTCATGAACAAGATCGAGTCTGCGACCCCGAGCGCCGGCCGCAAGGTGATCATCGTCCAGCATCTGCTGGGCCTGCCCGACAACACGCCAAACCCGCACCTGTGGTACAACCCGAAGACGATGCCAGCGGCGGCGAAGGCGATGGCCGCCGGCCTGTCGGCCCTGCAGCCGAGCCATAAGGCGTATTTCGCGGCGAACCTGGCGAAGTTCGACAGCTCGCTGACCCCGTGGTTCAACGCCATCGCGCAGTTCAAGACGCAGTATCCGGGCGTCGCGGCCGCCACGACCGAGCCGGTGGCCGACTACATGCTGCAGGCCATGGGGATCAATAACCTGACCCCGTTCGTGTTCCAGGCCGACATCATGAACGGCGTCGACCCGTCACCGCAGGACATCACGCTGGAGAACGAGTTCTTCACTAAGCACCAGGTCAAGGTGTTCTGCTACAACCAGCAGGTCGTCGACGCGCTCACCACCTCGATCCGGGACACCGCGCTGCGGGCCGGGGTGCCGGTGGTCGGGGTCTACGAGACGATGCCCACGCCCGGCTATGACTACCAGTCGTGGATGCTTGCCGAGGTGCACGCCATCGAGAAGGCGATCACCAGCAAGATATCCACCCAGAAGCTGTGATGACCATGACCGATCCCGCCCGGATCACCGCCCCGGCGACGGACGTGCTGGACGTCGCCGGGGTCAGCGTGTCGCTGTCGGGGCGGCAGATCCTCGACGACGTCAGCTTCTCCGTGGGCGCGGGCCAGTTCACCGGCCTGATCGGCCCCAACGGGGCGGGCAAGACGACGCTGCTGCGGGTGATCCTGGGCCTGCAGCGCCCGTCGGCCGGGACCGTGGCCGTGGGCGGTCAGCCGCGGTCGCGGCGGAACCCGCTCGTCGGTTACGTGCCGCAGAAGGTCCTGCTCGACCCGGACATGCCGATGCGGGCCAGGGACCTGGTGGCCCTCGGGGCCGACGGTCACCGTTTCGGCGTCCCGGTGCGTTCGCGCGCGCGCCGGGAAGCCGTCGCCGAGATGCTGCACGCCGTCGATGCCGACCGGTTCGCCGACGCCCGCGTGGGGCTGCTGTCCGGTGGCGAGCAGCAGCGGGTGCTGATCGCGCAGGCCCTGATCAGCCGACCGCGGCTGCTGCTGCTGGACGAGCCACTGGCCAACCTTGACCTGCGCAGCGGCCAGGAGATCGTCAGCCTGCTGACGCGGATCTCCCGCGAGCAGCAGGTCGCCGTGCTGCTGTCCGCGCACGAGATGAACCCGCTGCTGCCGGTCATGGACCGGGTCGTTTACATAGCCGGGGGGCGGGCGGCCAGCGGCCCCGCCGACCAGGTGATCCGGGCCGAGGTGCTCAGCAGCCTGTACGGCTATCACGTCGACGTGCTGCACGTGCACGGCCGGGTCCTGGTCGTCGCCGGGCCCGGCGACGACGACGCTGCAGGCGCCGGGGCCGCTTTCGCCACCCCGGCGCGCGAGACGGGCTGACCGGCCATGAACCACCTCTACACCTGGGTGTTCGAGCCCGGCTTCTTCGCCAGCGCGCCCGTCCGCACGGCGGTGGTGATCGGCGGCGTAGTCGCCCTCGTCTCCGCCGTGGTAGGCGTGTTCACCGTGATGCGCGGCCAGTCCTTCGCCGGGCACGCGCTCGGCGACGTCTCCGCGGCCGGCGGCTCCGGGGCCCTGCTGACCGGCCTGACCCCGCTGACCGGGTTCATCGGCCTGGGCATCATCGGCGCGGGCGTGATGGACCTGATCGGCGTCCGGCGGGTGCGCGGACGGGACCTGGCGACCGGGATCGTGCTCGGCGCGGCCATCGGCCTGTCGGCTCTGTTCCTCTATCTCGATACCAGCCGGAGCACCACCACCGGCGCCACCCAGCAGATCCTGTTCGGCTCCATCTTCACCGTCAGCAGCAGCCTGCCGGTCATCGTGACGTTCAGCGTCCTCGCCGTCGGGGCCATCGCGGTCATCTGGCGGCCCCTGCTGCTGACCACCATCAGTCCCGACATCGCCGCCGCCCGCGGCGTCCCCGTCCGCCTCGTCGGCCTGGCCTACATGCTGGCCCTGGCGGTGGCGGTCGCCCTGTCCTCGCTGACCATCGGCGCCATCTTGTCCACCGCGCTGCTGATCGGCCCGGCCGCCGCCGCCCTCCGCCTCACCCGCCGGATGGGCCGGGCGCTGATCCTGGCCTGCCTGATCGGCGTGGCCGCCACCTGGGCCGGGATCCTGCTCGCCTACGACAGCTACTACTGGGGCTCGTCCCACCAGGGCCTGCCGGTCAGCTTCTTCATCGTCGCCGTCATCTTCGCTGCCTACCTGCTCACCGGCCTGCCCGCCCGCCGGCCGGCGGCCCGGCCACGGGAAACCGGCGCGCCGCCGACCGCAGACGCCACCCGCGACCAGATCGCCGCGTGAAGCCGGATACGGAGGAACCATGTTCGCGGGCTTCATGATGAACACCTGGGCCGTGGCCACGATCGTCGCCCCGGTCGCCGGGGTGGTCGGGTTCTTCGTGGTGCTGCGCGGCTCGGCGTTCCCCGCCCACGCCATCCCCAAGGGCGCGTTCGCCGGCGCCGCCGGCGCCGCCCTGCTCGGCATCAGCACCCTGCTCGGCCTGGCCGTGTTCTCGGTCCTCGGCGCCCTCGGCATCGGCGCCCTGGGCCGGCGCAGCCGGCGCGACGTCGCCACCGCGCTCGCACTGGTCATGATGCTCGCCCTGGGCGCGGCGTTCCTGTCCCGGACCACCGAGTACGAACCGGAAATCTACTCGCTGCTGTTCGGCGAGGTGCTGGGCGTGAGCACCACCGAGCTCCTGCCCGTGGCCGGCCTCGGCGCGGTCTGCATCGCGGCGGTCATCGTCATGTACCGGCCCCTCATGCTCTCCTCCGCCGTCCCCGAGATAGCAGAAGCCAAAGGCGTCCGCGGCAACCGGATCGAGATCGGCTTCCTGCTCGTCGTCGCCCTCGCCACCGCCATGACTGTGCCCGTGGTCGGCGCCCTGCTGATCTTCAGCCTGATGATCGGCCCGGCCGCCGCCGCCAGGTCCCTCACCAGCAGGCCCGCCCTCGCCATCGCGCTGTCGGTCGCCATCGCCCTGGCTACTGTCTGGGTCGCGATCGCCGCTTCATACCAGTACAACTGGCCGATTGGCTTCTTCGTCGGGGCACTCAGCGCACTCGCTTACGGCGCCGGCCGCGCCTGGGCGGCATGGCGGCGCACCCGGCCCGCCGCTGCACTCCCGGCCCAGCCGTCAATGTAGCGGGGTGTCTCGTGAAGACCATCCACATTGAAACCGAGCTCCCCACGACCGCCGGAAAATCTGGCCGGCGATGCAGCACCCCGCTCCCTTTACCTTCGTCACCCGCGGCCTGATCGGCATCCCCGCGCTGGCCGGCCGCACCGAGCCATTCCGCCAAGGCGAGTACGGCACCGGCTGGCTGCTGCTATTCCACGCCATCCCGATATCGCGCCATACCATCTACCTGGCCCAGCTCGACGAAACCACCCGGACCATGCGCTCCCGCGAGCACGGCGGGATGCTCAAGGCGTGGAATCACACGCTGCACGTCGAACCAGCCGCCGACCAGCGCTGCCGCTACAGCGACACCGTAGGCGACAGCACCGCGCCGCCACCACGGCAACCGAACAGGTTCGCGCAATCGTCGGGTTCGTGGGGCCGGTGGGATTCGAACCCACACTGTAACGACCCTAAATCGTTCGCCTCCTGCCGTTGGGCTACGGCCCCCAGACGGGTGTCAGATGCCGAGCTCCTTCCGGAGGCGGGCCACGTGTCCGGTGGCCTTGACCCCGTAGTAGGCGTTCTCGATCTTTCCGTCCGCGCCGACCACGAACGTGGACCGGATCACGCCGACCGTGGTCTTGCCGTACATCGTCTTCTCCCCGTACGCGCCGTAGGCCTTGAGCACCTCGCGGCCGGGGTCGGAGAGCAGCGGGAAGGTCAGGCCCTCCCTGTCGCGGAACTTGGCCAGCTTGGCCGGGGCATCCGGTGAGATGCCGAGGACCGTGAGGCCCGCGTCGGACAGGTCGCTCCGGCTATCGCGGAAGTCGCAGGCCTGCTTGGTGCAGCCGGGCGTCATCGCGGCCGGGTAGAAGTAGATGATCACCCGCTGCCCGCGCAGGGCGGAGAGGCTCACCTGATTGCCGTCGGCGTCAGGCAGGGTGAAGTCGGGCGCCGGGTCTCCGGGCGCCAGCCGCTGGTCGGTCACGCGCGCTCCCTCAGGTTGTTCCGGCCGCGCCGGTGGCCCCCACGCTACCGGGCGGGGCTCACGCGTCCCACGGCATACGGTAATGCCGGCTAGCCTGCCCTCATGACCCTATTTTCAGCGCATTCGCCCGTAAACGGCGGTCCCGTAAACGGCGGTGCGGTCCCGCGGCGCGCCGCGGCGGTCGCGTTGGGCGCCGGGGCCCTGGCCCTGGCCGCCGGGTGCTCGACCGGGTCCGGCGGCTCCCCCGGAGCCACCGGGTCGCCGCGGCTGACCGCGCATCAGGCCATCAGCCTGGCCGCGAACGACACGCAGCGCGTGAACTCCATGGCCGGGAACTTCACGGTGGGGGTCGGCACGGCCGGGTCCACCTCGGGCACCGTGCAGCTGCGGCTGAAGCCGAGCCTGCTGGCCCACGAGACGATCAGCGCCAACCTCGACGGGCAGAAGCTGGCCATCGAGGAGGTCCTGTCGTCCACGGCCATCTACATCAAGGAGCCGTTCGGCGGCAAACCGTGGGCCGAGATACCCTTCTCCGAGCTGAAGGGCGGCCTGGGCAGCAGCCTGGCGTCGCTGCTGCAGAGCGCGCAGGCCGGCAACCCGGCCGAGCAGACCCGTTTGCTCACCGGCTCGAAGAACGTGCACGTGGTCGGGACGGCGACCATCGACGGGGTCCAGACCACGCACTACGCGGGCACGCTCACGCCCTCGGAGGCGCTGAGCGCGCTGCCCGCGGCCACGCGCAAGGGGCTGGCGCCCGAGCTGAAGTTGGTCACGGGCGACATCAGTTTCAACGCCTGGATCGACGGCCAGCACGTGGCCCGGAAGGTCGTCGAGGTCGAGACGGTCAGCGGCCAGACGGTGAACCTGACCTTCAACGTGACCGCCGTCAACCAGCCGGTACAGATCACGCCGCCGCCCGCCAGCCAGGTGGCCGTGTTGCCGACCAGCGCGCTCGGCAGCCTCTAGCCGCGGAACTCGGCCGCGATCACCGGGGCCAGCGCGCGCAGCGCGCGGCCCCGGTGACTGATCGCGTCCTTGGCCTCGGGGGTGAGCTGCGCCGTGGTCAGCTCGAACCCGTCCGGGACGAAGATCGGGTCGTAGCCGAAGCCGCCCGTGCCGCGGGGCTCGCGGGTCAGCGTGCCGTACACGGCGCCCTCCCGCACGTGCTCCGCCCCGGACGGCAGGACCAGCGCCGCGGCGCAGGCGAAATGCGCGCCGCGGCGCTCGTCGGGCACGTCGGTGAGCTGGGCCAGGACGAGCCGCAGGTTGCCCAGGTCGTCCCCGTGCCGCCCGGTCCAGCGCGCGGAGAGCACGCCGGGCATCCCGTTGAGCGCGTCCACGCACAGCCCGGAATCGTCGGCGACCGCGGGCAGCCCGGTGAACCGCGCCACCGAACGCGCCTTGAGCAGCGCGTTCTCCGCGAACGTGGCCCCGGTCTCGGCCACCTGCGGCGCCCCGGGGAACTCGCCGAGCCCGGCCAGGGCCACGCCGGTCCGGCCGGCGGCCAGGATCCGGGCCAGCTCGGTCAGCTTGTGCTCGTTGGCCGTGGCCAAGACCAGCCGGGGCTCCGTGGCCACGCCGGCCCCGTCCCGTTCCGGAATCATGTCTTGTTCAGGGCCTGGCGCTGTAGCTCGGTGAGCTCGGCGCAGCCCGTGACGGCCAGCCCGAGCAGTTCGTCGAGTAGCTCGCGGCCGAACGGCTCGCGCTCGGCCGTGCCCTGGACCTCCACGAAGCGGCCGTCGCCGGTGCAGACCACGTTCATGTCGGTGTCGGCGGCCACGTCCTCGGCGTAGCACAGGTCGAGCCGCGGCTGGCCGCCGACGATCCCGACGCTGACCGCGGCCACGGAGCAGACCAGCGGGTCGCCCTTGAGCCGCTTGCGAGCGCGCAGCCAGCTGATCGCGTCGGCCAGCGCCACGTACCCGCCGGTGATCGCGGCGGTGCGGGTGCCGCCGTCGGCCTGCAGCACGTCGCAGTCGATCGTGATCGAGTTGTCGCCCAGCGCCTTGGCGTCGATGCAGGCCCGCAGGGACCGGCCCACCAGACGCGAGATCTCCATCGTGCGGCCGCCGAGCTTGCCCCGGACCGACTCCCGCTCGCCCCGGGTGTTCGTGGCCCGCGGCAGCATCGCGTACTCGGCGGTGACCCAGCCCAGGCCGCTGCCCCGGCGCCAGCGCGGCAGGTCCTCGGCCACGCTCGCCGCGCACAGCACGCGCGTGGCGCCGAACTCGATCAGCACCGAGCCCTCGGCGTGATCGAGCCAGCCTCGGGTGATCTTTACCTCACGCAGCTGATCGGGGCTGCGCCCATCCGGTCGCGACATGTGCGCCAGGCTATCGGGGGATCCGGTATGCCCGGGCCGCGGTACTCAACACATGGGCGCTCAGTAGGCGGCGCGGTCGGGCGCGCCGCCCTCGATCCACCGGTAGACGCGGCGCACGCCGTCGGCCAGCGAGACCGCGGCCGTCCAGCCCAGGTCGCGGTGGACCCGCTCGACGGCCAGCGCGCTGCGCTGCAACTCGCCGGGCCGGGCCGGGGCGAACTGGGGGTCCACGCTGCGCCCGGCCGCCTCGCCGATCAGGGCGGCCAGGTTGAGCACGCTGACCTCGACCCCGGTGCCGACGTTCCAGATCCCGGGGCGCCCCTGGTCGGCCGCGGCCAGAAACGCCGCGACCGCGTCCCCCACGTAGACGTAGTCCCGGGTCTGCGTTCCGTCGCCGAAGATGACCGGGCGCTCCCCGGCCAGCGTCCGGGCGCAGAAGATCGGGATCACGCCGGAGTCGCCCGCCGGGTCCTGCCGCGGTCCGTACACGTTGGCCAGCCGCAGGATCGTGTGCCGGGTACCGTGCAGCCGGTTGTACAGGCCGACGTACTGCTCGGCGCAGTACTTGGCGATGCCGTACGGCGACTCGGGCAGCGGCAGCACGTCTTCCAGCGACGGGATCGGCGCGTCGCGGCCGTACAGCGCGCCGCCGGTGGAGCAGTACAGCACGCGCGCGTCGGCGGCTCGCGCCGCCTCCAGGACGTTGACCGTGCCCACCACGTTGGCCCGCGCGTCGTCGGCCGGGGCGGCCACCGAGACCCGCACGTCGATCTGCGCGGCGAGGTGGCAGATCAGCTCGGGCTGGGTCCGCTCGGCCAGCGCGGTCAGCGGCCCGGCGTCGGTAATGCTCAGCTTGTGCACCACCGCGTGGTCGTCCAGCCGGGCGTGCCGGCCCCGCGACAGGTCATCGACGACCGCGACCTCGTCGCCCCGGGCCAGGAACGCGTCGGTCAGGTGTGAGCCGATGAAACCGGCGCCGCCGGTGACGAGTACGCGCATGGCAGAGGAGTGTATTCGGCTCCGGGCGATCACACTAAAGAGTGTGAGCGTTACGTCCCGTATTCATTCGAGCACGATCCCCACGCCCGAGGCCGCGAGCGACATCGGGCCGCCGAACGCCCCGGCCGCCTCGTCCAGCGTCCGGCGGCTGTCGTTCCACGGGGCCAGGTGGGTGAGCACGAGCTGGCCGGCCCCGGCCCGGGCCGCGTACCGCGCGGCCTGCCGCCCGGTCAGGTGCAGGTCGGCCGGGAGCGGCGGGTCGCCTGGCCCGGGCTCGACCAGCGACGCCTCGCAGAGCAGCAGGTCGGCGTCGCGGGCCAGCCGGACCAGGGCCTCGGTCTCGCCGGTGTCGGCCGAGTAGGCCAGCGAGCGCCCGGCGTGCTCGAACCGCAGGCCGAACGTCTCCACCGGGTGGTTCATCAGCTCGGCCGTCACCCGCAGGGGGCCGATCTCGAACGTGCCCTGCGGGATCGGCCGGAACGTGAACGCGTCGGTCATCGCGTGACCCGCGCTGGCCGCGGCGCCGTCGGCCGCGGCGGCGGGGTCGGCGGTCAGGGCCTGGGCCAGCCGCGCCGGCGCCTGCGAGGGCCCGTACACCGGGATCGGGGGCTGCGGGCCGTCCGGGTGGTAGGTGCGCACGACGGAGTAGCAGCACATGTCCAGGCAGTGATCGGCGTGCAGGTGGCTGAGGCAGATCGCGTCGATCTGGTCGAGCCGGGCGTGCCGCTGCAGGGCGCCGAGGGCCCCGCTGCCCAGGTCGACCAGCAGCCGGAACCCCTCGGCCTCCACCAGGTAGCAGGACGCCGCGCTATCCGGCCCGGGGAAGCTGCCCGCGCAGCCGACTATGGTTACTCGCACGATCCACCAGGCTACGCGGGTCACGACCCTACCCATATCGTCACCGGATGCGGCATGATCCAGCGAAAGGACGGGGGGAGGTGCGATGGCCGACCAGACGACCGATCAGGCGCAGGCGGTGCCGCGCGCCCTGGCCGAGCCGACGGTGCACGTCCGCGCCGGCTGGGTGGCCGGCCTGAGCCTGGCCAGCCTGGGCATGTGGATGGCCGCGTACACCCCGCTGCAGGTCCTGCTGCCCACCCAGCTTCAGGACATCACGCCCCGCCACAAGATCGCCGCCCTCGCGCTGGTGACCGGGGTGGGCGCGGTCGCCTCGGGCCTGGCCACGCCGGTGGCCGGCGCGCTGTCCGACCGCACCACGCACCGGTACGCGCTGGGCCGGATGACCGGGCGCCGGCACCGGTGGACGCTGAGCATGGCGCTGCTGGCCGCGGCGTCCCTGGTGGTGCTGTCGGTGCAGAAGAGCGTGCTGGGCGTGACGCTGCTGTGGGTGGTGTTCAGCGCGTTCCAGAACGGCGAGTTCGCCAGCCTGAGCGCGGCCGTTCCCGACCACGTGCCGGTGCGGCAGCGGGCCACGGTGGCCGGCTGGGTGGGCATGCCGCAGGCGCTGGGGCTGGTGGTGGGCACGGTCCTGGTCGTGGCCTTGTTCACCGGCACGATCAGCGGGTACCTGGCGCTCGCGGTGGCGCTGGCCGTGTTCACGCTCCCGTTCGTCCTGCTCACGCCGGATTACCCGCTCGAATCCGGGCACCGCGAGCCGTTCTCCTGGCGGGAGCTGGCCCGTTCGTACTGGATCAGCCCGCGGGCGTTCCCCGACTTCGCCTGGGCCTGGTTCACCCGCTTCCTGATGTCGCTGGCCATCGCGATGGGCACCCTGTACCTGCTTTACTTCCTGCGGGACAAGATCCACTACGCCCGGCTGTTCCCCGGCCAGACGGCCGCGGACGGGCTGCTGATCCTGATCGTGATCTACACGGCGGGCGTGGTGCTGACCGCGATCGTGGGCGGGATGATCTCCGACCGGATGGGCCGGCGCAAGACGATCGTGACCGTGTCCGGCATCGTGATCGCCGCGGCCGCCCTGCTGCTCACGTTCGTGGAGACGTGGACGGCCTCGATTTTCGCGGCGGCGGCTTTCGGCGTGGGCTTCGGCGCCTACCTGGCCGTGGACCAGGCGCTGATCACCCAGGTGCTGCCCGCGGCCCGGGACCGGGCCAAGGACCTGGGCGTGATCAACATCGCGCTGGTCTGCCCGGCGGCCATCGGGGCGCTGATCGCCGCGCCGCTGGTCTCGCTGGGCGGCTACCCGACGCTGTTCGCGGGGACCGCGATCGTGGGGTTCGCCGGTTCGGTCCTGGTCTGGCGAATTAAAAGCGTGCCGTAACGATTCGCCGGCCGGCGGGCACCGACGCTCCCCGCTAGCGACGCCCCCCGTCAGCAGCGCTCAGCGGTCGCGGCTGCTGCGGCCGACCCGGGCGATCTGGCGGCTCTGCGCGACCAGGCGGCCCGCGGCGTCCCAGACCTCGGCCTCCTCGTCGAACCACCCGCCGCTGACGTGCCGGCACCGGGTCGCGACGCGCAGCGGACCCGGCGCGGGGACCGCGCGCATGTGCCAGGTGAGCTCGACGGTCGGCGACCACCCGGCCGCGCCCAGCCCGAACACCACCGGCGGCAGACCGTCCACGGCCAGCGCGAGCAGGTAGGCGTCCGGGACCCGGTCCTCGCGCAGCCGGAAGTACCCGCGCATCTCCGGGATGCCCGCGGGCCGGCCGTTGCGCCAGCCGATCGTCGCCGGGTCGAGCCGCAGGTCGATCTGGGCCCCGTAGCCGGCCGTCCCGTCCGGGCCGAACGTGCCCGCCCAGTGGCCGAGGTTGACGCACTCCTCGATCGGCGGCAGCCGCGGCGGCTCGCCGGTCCAGCTCAGCTCACCGTTGGCGCCCGGGTCCGCGGGCAGCTTCCCCGTCGTCACCGTGACCTCGAGCACCGGCAGGCCGTCCTGGAGAGCTGCGTCTTGCCGCACGGTGGCGTCTTGCAGCACGGCGTCTTGCAGCACGGTGTCTTGCAGCACGGTGGCGCGGGCCGTGGCCGCCGTGCCGCCCCGCTTGAGCCAGGTCACCTCGACCTCGGCGGGCTCGAGCCGGGGCACGCGCAGGAAGTGCGCGCTGGTCGCCACCGGGTACGGGTGGGGGGAGGTATCCAGCACGGCGCGCAGCGCCGTGGCCACCATGACCCCGCCGTTCATCGCGGCCGGGACCGCGCCGCCGGGAGCCACGATCGCGAACCGCGGGTCGGGCTGGACCTGGTAACGCCCGTCGGCGACCCGCCGGACCGCGGTCGCCTCGTCCAGGGCGCTCATCGCTGTGCTTCCCGCCTCACGCCCATAGCTGACCCTCGAGCCGGGCCTCTGCCTCCTCGAGCGTGCCGGTGTAGGCGCCGGTGGACAGGTACCGCCAGCCGCCGTCGGCGATCATCACGGCCACGTCGGCGCGCTGCCCGGCCGCGGCGGCCTTCTCCGCCATGGCCAGCGCCGCGTGCAGCGCGGCGCCCGACGAGATCCCCGCGAACAGGCCCTCGAGATCCAGCAGTTCACGGGTGCGGCGCAGCGCGTCGACCGAGGTCACCGAGAACCGCGAGGTCAGGACCGACTCGTCGTAGAGCTCGGGCACGAAGCCCTCGTCGATGTTGCGCAGGCCGTAGACGAGGTCCCCGTAGCGCGGCTCAGCCGCCACGATCTGCACGCCGGGAACGTTCTCCCGCAGGAATCGCCCGGTGCCCATCAGCGTGCCGGTGGTGCCGAGGCCCGCGACGAAGTGCGTGATCGACGGCAGGTCCTCGAGCAGCTCCGGGCCGGTGGTCTCGTAGTGGGCCAGCGCGTTGGCCTCGTTGCCGTACTGGTAGAGCATGACCCAGTCGGGATGCTCGGCGGCCAGCCCCTTGGCCACTCGGACCGCCTCGTTGGACCCGCCCGCGGCCGGGGAGAAGATGATCTGCGCGCCGTACATCTCCAGCAGTTGCCTGCGCTCGGCCGAGGTGTTCTCCGGCATCACGCAGATCAGCCGGTAACCGCGCAGCTTGGCCACCATGGCCAGGGAGATTCCGGTGTTCCCCGAGGTGGGCTCCAGCAGCGTGTAACCCGGCTTGAGCCGCCCGTCCTTCTCGGCCTCGGCCACCATGAAGAACGCGGCCCGGTCCTTCACCGATCCCGTGGGGTTGCGGTCCTCGAGCTTGGCCCACAGCCGCGCGGTCGGCGCGGGCGACAGCCGGGGCAGCCCGACGAGCGGTGTCCGGCCGAGCGAGTCGAGCAGCGAGTCGTAACGCATGGGTGATCGTGCCGATCAGAGCCGCTAGGCGGGCTGGCCGCCGGCCACCGCGGGGAGCACGGTCACCGTGTCCCCGTCCTTGACCGGAGCCCCCAGGCCGCCCAGGAAACGCACGTCCTCGTCGTTCAGGTACACGTTGACGAACCGGCGCAGCCCGGACTGGTCGACGAGCCGCTCCTGCAGCCCGCCGTACCGCGAATCCAGGTCGGCGATCAGGCCCGCCAGCGTGTCGCCCGAGGCCTCGACCGACTTCGCCCCGTCGGTGTAGTTACGCAGGATGGTCGGGATCCGTACCTCGATGGCCATGGATTGCGCTCCAGATTCACGTTGCGTGCGGTTCCGTGCGGTCCAACCGGCGGTCAGCCGGGATCATTCCGGCTCGATCTCTTCCTCGGTCACGACCCCGCCGATGATCCGGAACGAGCGGAACTCGACCTGGTCCGGATCGCGCGTGGACACCAGGACGTAGTGGGCCCCGGGCTCGCTGGCGTAGGAGATGTCAGTGCGCGAGGGGTAGGCCTCGGTGGCGGTGTGCGAATGGTAGATGACCACCGGCTCCTCGTCCCGGTCGTCCATCTCCCGCCAGACGTGCAGCTGCTCCATCGAGTCGAACCGGTAGAACGTCGGCGAGCGCTCGGCGTTCATCATCGGAATGAACCGCTCCGGGCGGTCGCTGCCCGCCGGCCCGGCGATGACCCCGCAGGCCTCGTCCGGGTGGTCGGCCCGGGCGTGAGCGATGATCGCGGCGCGCAGCGCGCCCGGCAAGGTCAGCATGAACGCGAGCGTAGCCCGTCCCGGTCCCGGTCCCGGTCCCTCATGACAGCGCCCGCACCAGGCTCTCCTGCAAGAACGCCAGCCACTGGTACACGGCCACGTACGGCGACCGGGGATCGTCCGGCGGAATCTCGTCCGCCCGCTCGTCGAAATCGTCGGTGACCTCCAGGCGCACGCCGAGGGCGAGCCGGACGTCGTTGAGCGCTCGCAGCCAGGCCTGCGCCTCCGGTTCCGACAGCCGGATCCGGCCCCCGCCCGGCGGCAGCGTGGCCAGCACGGTCCGGGCCGCGGAGGCCTTGGCCGAACGCAGTCCCTGCTCGGTGTACCGGCGGAACTCCCCCGCTGCCTCCGGATCGTCGCTGTAGGCGTCGGGCAGCAGCCGGGCGAGTACGGGATCGTCGGGCAGCTTCTCGTTGTCGCTGAGCCCGATCATCGCGGCGAGCTCGTCGGGGTCGACCGGGCCGTCCTGCGCCGCTCCCGGCGCGCTCGGCTCAGCCGCGGCGGCCGCGGCCGGGTCGGAAGCACCCGGGTCGGCCTCCCCGTCGTCGCCGATGAGCTCCACCATCTGCCCGACGAGGTCGCGGATGATGGTCGCCTGGACCGCGGCGAACCGAGCGGTAGCACCGCCCGACGTAGCGCGGAACCCTGCCATCAACTCCTCCAGGTCGCTCCCCTCAGCCGGCTCAGGGTCGCTGTCGGTCACGAGTCGTGGCTGATCGTGGCCCAGAGCCCGTAACCGTGCAAGGTCTCCGCGTCACGTTCCATGGCTTCACGGGCGCCCGAGGAGACCACGGCCTTGCCCTTGTGGTGCACGTCCAACATCAGCTTCTCGGCCTTCGGCTTCGCGTAGCCGAACACGGTCTGGAACACATACGTCACGTACGACATGAGGTTGACCGGGTCGTTCCACACGATCGTGACCCACGGCGAATCGGGGACCGCCTTCTCCTCGGTCTCCGGCCGTTCAACCTCAGCAGGCGCAACGCTCACGGCCGTCCACCTCCCCAGTACGTACCTTGCGCGTAGACCCAGTCTGCCAGGGCCGGGCCGCACCGGCGACGCCGGCGGGCGAGCGCCCGGTGACAGCAGGATGACGGCGCCGCCCGTTGCCTCAGGTCAGCTTTCCCGGGCCAGGCCGTCGAAACCTGCTCGAAAATAGATCGCATAGCTAGCCATGGCGTGTTATTATAAGTCGAACATGTAATCGATCGATCGGGAGGAGGACGTCATCAC
>Ga0207416_1001387_pt1 | contig 32728 bp, 31 predicted proteins | sample PaiPotPPM11metaG_FD_184107 | JGI IMG/M metagenome (GOLD analysis project Ga0207416, IMG submission 184107) | Iron sulfur acid spring bacterial and archeal communities from Banff, Canada, to study Microbial Dark Matter (Phase II) - Paint Pots PPM... ...
GAATTCCCTTTCAGCTTCACCCGAACGAGATCGTCGCGAGCGATCGCCCCGCGCTCCGTCACCTGGAGAAAGCCCTGGCAGGGGCGATCAAGCTGTCCCATGGGGCGACACTGCAACTCACCATCGCAAGTCACGTAAATCAGGACGCCCAGTCGATCGCCGGCCCGCTGAAGTCCAGCCTGGCCCAGCACGACTGGAACACCGCTTCGCGGACCGCCGCCACGATCCGGACGGATCTCAAATCCCAGGAGAGTGCCGCCTCCGACGCCGAGACTCTCCTTGATCCGCTCTGGACCAACTGGCTGGACGCACTTGTCGGTTATACGGACTCCGCCCAGCAGTACAGCCTGAACTCAGCAGCCGGCCAGACCGTGACGGCCCAGCAGCTGCTCCGTGCGATGGCGGCCGCCAGTGACCGGGCGGGCGCCGCTCAACTGGCTGCCCAGGCCGGCGCCGGTGCATGGCAGCAAAAAACGGTCCAGCCGTTGGTTGCGACGCTACGGAGCGAACTAGCCGCCGGTAGCTAGTCACAGCCGCCCTCGCGCTTGCAATTGCGCGCAGCGTGGACTAAGTTACTCCTTGTCACCCGGCCGACGTGTCCTGAGGAGGGAACCATGAGAAGGCTACTTGCCGTTGCCTCAACCGTCGCTATGCTGGCAATATTCGCCGTGCCCGCGAGCGCAGCCTCGCCCTGCGGATCAAGTGGGCAGGGCGCTCAGACCTGCACGATGAATTTGCACGATCAATCGATGACCTTCCCGTCGGTGGGAATGCCGTGTCTGCCCGACGGTACTGTCTCCATCACGAACGAGAACGGTGTTATCCACTTCACCGTGAATCGGGCGGGGGACTTTTGGGCCACTGGAACTTTTGAAGGAAACTTTACGGCCGTTCCATTCAATCCTCTGGCGCCAACGTTCACGGGCCACTTTGCGATGTGGTTCGGCGATGAACAAAACAACAAGAACTTCGTTTCGAACAGCACGTTTAACATTCAGGGGAAGGGTTCCGACGGTTCGACTATCGACCTGCATGCCAGCGTCGGCTTTGGCGTGAGCGCCAGTGGTAATCCGATCATGCACATGAACTTGACCTGCTAGGGCTCACAGTAAAAGGAGGCGGCCGAGAGGCCGCCTCCTTTATTGCCTGACCAGCAAGTCCTCGCTGAGCTCGCTGAGGCTTTTAACACCGAGCAGGCTCATCGACACGGTTAGCTCCTGGCGCATCAGCTCGAGCATCCTCGAGACACCGGCCTCGCCATCCACCGCCAGCGCCCAGAGGTAGGGCCGGCCGATCATGACGCTGCGGGCGCCTAGCGCGAGTGCCTTCAGCACGTCGGTCCCCCGGCGCACACCGCCGTCGACCAGAACCGGGACGTCGCCGGCGACGGCCTGGACGACGTCCGGGAGGGCGTCAAGGGTGGCGATCGAGTAATCGAGCTGCCGCCCTCCGTGGTTGCTGACGATCACCGCCGCGACGCCCGCACCGACAGCGCGCCGGGCGTCGTCGCCGCGGACGACGCCCTTTGCCATCACTGGCAGCCGGCTATTGCTCACCAGCCACTCCAGGTCTTTCCAGGACAGCCAGGAGTCGAGTTGATCCGTAAAGTAAGAAGACAGAGCCGACTGGCCGAGCTCCGCGGACTCACCCGTCCTTTGCAGGGCGCCGGTTAAATTCTCGTATCTCATGCCTTCGGGGAGCCCGAATCCATTTCGGAAGTCCCGTTCCCGACGGCCGAGGCGTGGCGTGTCCACGGTCAGCTGCACCGCGTTGTACCCGGCCTCGGCCGCGCGGTCGATCAGGTCGGTGGTGATACCGCGATCCCGGTACATGTAAAGCTGAAACCACCTGGTCCCGCGGCAGGCCGCCCCGACATCCTCGATCGAAACCGTTGACAGCGTACTCAGCGAGTAGGCAACGCCCGCAGCAGCGGCCGCCCGAGCCGCAGCCACCTCTCCATCGGGGTGTGCCATCTTCTGGGTCGCGGTGGCAGCCAGCTGGACCGGCATGGCGAGGCGTGCGCCAAGTACCTCGCACGCCAGGTCCGGGTTGGTGACGGAAGAAAGCACTTTGAAGCGGAACCTGTACCGTCCGTAGGCCGCCAGGTTGGCGGCTACCGTCGCCTCGTCCTCGGCACCCCCGGCGAAATAGTCGTAGGTCGCGCGCGGCAGCAGAGCCCTGGCGCGCGGCTCGTATTCGTCGAGGCGGACCGGGGGCGGGTTTTTGCCGCCTGGCGCTTCATCTGAGGCCCGCATCTCCGCAATTGTGGCGCTTGAGGGGGCGTCTGTGTCACGCTAAGCATGAGCTCGTTCGGGATAAAAGGAGGTCGATATGGCAGGGGCCACCGTATTCCTGGCGTTCCACCACGTCTATCAGCCGATCGGCAACAGCATCGTCCTATCGGCGATCGTCGCCGGCATCCCGCTCTACATCCTGTTTGTCATGCTGGCTGTGCTTCGACTGCCGGCATGGATCTCGGCCCTGACGACGGTGCTGTCCGCAGGCGTCCTCGCCGTCGTAGGCTGGCAAATGCCCATCGGGCTGACAGCGTCGGCAACCACGGAAGGGATGGCATTCGGTCTCTGGCCGATCAGCTGGATCGTGCTAAACGCCGTCTTTTTCCACAACCTGACGATCGCCAGCGGCGATTTTGACGTGATCCGGCGGTCGCTCACCCGGTTGACCGAGGATCGGCGTGTGCAGGCGCTGCTGGTCGCCTTTTGCTTTGGCGCACTCATGGAAGGGATCGCCGGCTTCGGCGCGCCCGTCGCGATTTCGGCCGCGATCCTCGCGAGCCTCGGATTCGAGCCCATTACGGCTGCCGTCCTGGCACTGTTGGCCAACACGGCGCCCGTGGCCTTTGGCTCGATCGGAATCCCCGTGGTCACCCTTGGCTTGCTGACGACCGGCATCATCGGCCACGGTCCGCAGGACCAAACCCAGGTGACCCTTCTCCTTTCCGCCATGGTCGGCCGCCAGTTGCCGCTCTTTTCCGTCCTCATCCCGGGCTTTCTCATCGTCGTTTTGGCGGGCTGGAAGCGGATGGTCGAGGTGCTGCCGGCGGTGCTCACCGCGGGCGTGACCTTCGCCATCGTGCAGTTTGCCGTCTCCAACTTCATCGGGCCTGAGCTGACGGATGTTCTCGCGGCCCTGGCCTCGATGGGAGCCGTCGCCGCCCTGCTCCGTGTCTGGCGCCCCCGCGAGATCTGGGGCTTTGCGGAGGACCGGCCCGGCGTCAAGCCGGTGGTGGCACGCAGCCTGGGGGCCGCCGTCGCGCGAGTGGTCGACCCACCCGGCCGGATCGCCCGGGCGTACCTGATGTACGTGATCCTGGTAGCGGTCATCCTGGTCGGCCAGATGGGCAACCTGCCCTTCTTTTCCGGCAGCCCGGCGGGCAACGTCAAGAACGCCCTTCACACCCCCGCCAACATCACCGCCGATCTGAAGTGTGGAGCGCCTCTTTTCAAGCTCTGTCCGAAACCCTGGATCGGCCCGAGCGTGACCGAGAACGCCCAGGCATTTAAGTTCCCGTACTGGAGTTTCCAATGGCCGGGTAGCTATACCGGCAGCGATGCCAAACCCAAGCCGCAGATTGTCCGCGAGCCGCCGATTGTCGGCAAGCCCACGCCTTTCCCCCTGGCGTTCAACTGGGACTTCCTGGCCGCTGCGGGTTCGCTGGTCCTCTACGCCTCGATCCTCGCCTTCATCGTAATGGCGATACGGGGCGCGCGCGTGGGCCTCTTCTTTACGACCTACGGGCGAACGCTGCGACAATTAGCCCTTCCCATCCTGACCATCGCCTTCATCCTGGCCATCGCCCAGGTGATGAACTACTCGGGGATGACCTCCACCCTTGCGTTGCTGATGGCCAAGACCGGAGCATTGTTCCCCTTCTTCTCAGCCATCATCGGGATGCTGGGCGTCTTCTTGACCGGCAGCGACACCTCCTCGAATACGTTGTTCGGGCCGATGCAGGCATTGACGGCGAAGCAGATCGTGATCGGCGGCCATCACCTGAGCCCCGTCCTGACGGCTGGTACCAACTCCTCCGGCGGCGTGATGGGAAAGATGATCAGTCCCCAGAACCTGTCGGTCGGCGCGGCCGGCGTCAACCGCGTGGGCTCGGAAGGCGAGATCTTCCGCCGCACCATCGGGTACAGCCTTATCCTCACGGCAGCCGTGGGGTTCGTGGCTATCATCCAGGCGTATCTGCTTCCGGGGATGATCCCAACCTTCGGCTGATGACGTGCCGGCTCCGGGCAACGACCGCGTAACGTAGGGTCCATGGACGCGGGTGCCCGGAAACGACTCGTGCAACGCCTGCGCGAGGTGGTCGGCGGGCGCTATGCCTTCGACGATCCCTACGAGATGCGGCTCTATCAATACGATGCGAGCCCGGAGACAGCTCTACCGGATGTCGTCGTCCTGCCGGGAAACGCCGCGGAAGTGGCGGCGGTCGTGCGGATCTGCTCGGAGGAGGGCGTGCCGGTGGTAGCCCGCTCCGCGGCCAGCAGCCTTGCCGGTGGGACGGTACCGGTCGAGCACGGGGTGGTGGTCACCTTCCCACGGATGAACCGCATCCTGGAGGTCGACCTCGACAACCTGCGAGCGGTCGTCGAGCCTGGAGTGGTCAACATCGCCCTGAGTCAAGCCCTGAAGTCGGATGGCTACTACTACGTTCCCGATCCCTCCAGCCAGGGCGCCTGCACTATCGGAGGCAATGTCGCAACCAATGCCGGCGGTCCCCACACCCTGCTCTATGGCGTGACCGTGAACCACGTCACAGGCGTCGAGGTGGCCCTCGCCTCGGGCGAGCTGGTGCGGCTGGGAGGCGGGAAAGCCTCCGAAACGACCGGCTATGACCTCACCGGGCTTTTTACCGGCTCCGAGGGAACGATGGGAATCGTCACCAGGATATGGGTCAAGCTGACGCCACTCCCGCCGATGCAGAAGACCCTGCTGGCGATCTATCCGGACATCCGGAGTGCCAGCAACGGAGTCTCAGCCATCGTCGAGAACGGAATCCTGCCGGCGGCGATCGAGATGCTCGACAAGATCTCGATCCAGGCGATCGAGGCCGCCTCCCATGCAGGCTATCCGCTCGATGCGGGCGCGGTACTCCTGCTCGAGGTTGATGGCATAGGACCGGTGGTCGAAGACCTTGCGCAGCGCATGGCCGACATCTGCCGGAAGGAGGGAGCGACAGAGGTTCGTGTGGCCCGCAACGAAGCAGAACGCCAGGCCCTCTGGAAGGGACGCAAGGGAGCCTTTTCTGCCATGGGCCGGCTCTCGCCTGACTTCTATGTCATGGATGGCGTGGTGCCTCGGACCAAGCTTCCCGAAACGCTGGAAAAGATCGACACCATCAGCAAGCGCACCGGCTATACCATCTGCAACGTCTTTCACGCCGGAGATGGAAACCTGCACCCACTGGTGCTCTTCGACGGCTTCATGCCCGGCCAGTACGAGGCGGTGCTGAAGATCGGCGATGAGATCCTCAAACTCTGCGCCGATGCGGGTGGCTCGGTGACGGGTGAGCACGGGATCGGCCTGGAGAAGCGGGAGAACATCCGCTATGTCTTTTCCGACGATGACCTCGAGGTAATGGACCGGGTGCGTCGCGCCTTCGACCCGGCCGGAATCATGAATCCCGGCAAAATCTTTCCGGGCGACGGCTTGAGACCTTCAGCCGCGCGCCAACCGTCCGTCGGCCGGCAGGCCCGCACGGCCGGTGGAGGCGACGACCTGTGGGTGTAGAGGCACAGGTTCAGCCTCTGCCCGGGCAACAGATCAGCGTTGCCCAGCAGCAGGAGATGCGGGTGGATGGCCTGGTGCCAGCCAAGATCATGCAGCCCGGCGACGCCGAGGACGCCGCCCGGGAGCTGGCCCGCTGCGATCGTGCAGGCGCGTGCGTCGTCGTCTGGGGAGGCGGGACGCAGATGGGCCTGGGCTCGCCGCCACGGCGCTACGATGTCGCCTTCTCGACGGAACGGATGACTCGGCTGCTCGAGTACGAGCCCGGTGACCTCACCTGCCGCGTCGAGGCTGGGATGCCTCTTGGCGAGTTGCAGGCCACGCTGCGTGCTAGGGGGCAGCGGCTTCCGCTGGACCCACCGCACCCCGAGCGCGTGACCGTGGGGGGCATGGTCGCCGCGAATACCAATGGCCTGAGTCGAGCCCGCCATGGAACTGTCCGCGATTGGGTGATTGGCATCGCCGTCGCCTACCCGTCAGGAAAGGTGGCTCGCGCCGGCGGCAAGGTGGTCAAGAATGTGGCCGGCTACGACCTGATGAAGCTGCACACCGGGGCTCTCGGGACGCTTGGCGTGATCGTCGAGGTGAATTTGAAGGTGCAGACGATGCCAGAGGCGGAGCACACCCTGCTGGCCCACTTCGAGGACCAGCGGGCGGCGCTGAAAGCGGGGATCGAGCTCGCCCACCAGTACCTCGCGCCGGCCGCCATGACCCTGATGGATCGCACCGCATTGTGGAAATGCGGTTTGACGGCGGACTGGCCATGGACACTTGCTTTGAAGTTGGAAGGCTACTCGCCTGAAATCGAACCTGCCCGTCAGGCCTCAGGCAGCATCGTTCGGGCGGCCGGTGGCCGGCTCGAGGGCCGCGCCATGCCGGAGGGCTTCTGGGACCAGGCCCGCGACTGGGCCGCCCCCACGGAGGAATCCGAAGCGCTGATCTACGGCATCGCAGCGCTCAGCGGCCTTCAGGCGCTGATGCCGGTTGCCGCCGCGGCCGGCTCCTGCATGGTGCAGCCGGCTGCGGGAGTCTTTTACCTGCGAGTGCCGGTCGAATCCGCCGGCGCAGCCGTCGAGCGGCTCCGGACGGCCGCCGGCAGCGAGGCCCAGGTGGTTATTGCTCGCGCTCCGGTGGCACTCAAGCAGACACTCGACGTCTGGGGCGCGCCGCCTCCTAGCTTCCAGCTGATGCGTTCGATCAAGGGAGCCCTCGATCCAAAAGGAATCTTGAATCCTGGTCGGTTCGTGGGCGGCATCTGATGGCACGACTGCCAGATCTCGACTTCAAACACGAGGTGGACCGGCGGGGGACCCTGTCGCCCGTGCAGGGGATGGACATGGACCTTGTCCGTGATTGCATCCACTGCGGCCTCTGCCTTCCGAAATGTCCGACTTTCCGCATCCTCAAACACGAAGGCGACAGTCCAAGGGGACGGATGTGGCAGATCAAGGAGGCGAGCCTGGGACTGGTCGAGTTCGAGGATCCGAGATTCCAGGCGCACATCTACCAGTGCTTCAACTGCCGTGCCTGCGAGACGGCCTGTCCGTCAGGCGTGCAGTTTGGCGCTGTTATGGAAATGGCCCGGGCCAAGACCCCGCCGCAAAACCTGCGCGATCGCATGGTCCGGGCCATCCTCTTGAATGGCTTGCTTCCTCATCCGGCGCGCTTGCGGCTTGCCGGCCGGCTCTTCAGGGCATTTCAGGCGCTCAGGATTCCGTCGCTGCTCAGGTGGACACGAGCATGGCGGGTGCTCCCGCTCGGTAAGTTCGCCGCCTTTCCACCATTCAGCGATCGGCAGCCAGGCCGTCGCACCCTGGCTGCGACCACCGCGGCCCAGGGTAAGCCACATGGCCGGGTCGGCCTGCTGACCGGCTGCATCCAGGACGAGATGTTCCATGGAACCAACCGCCGAACGGCACTTGCGCTCTCGATCAACGGTTATGAGGTGGTCACGCCGGTCGAGCGCGTTTGCTGCGGAGCTCTGCCTTCGCATGCTGGGGAGGCGAAGACCGCGCACCGGCTGGCCGCTCGCACGGTCGCCGCCTTCTCCCGACTCAATGTCGACGCGGTCGTGGTCAACGCTGCCGGTTGCGGCTCGAATATGAAGGAGTACGCCGTGCAGTTGCGGGACGACATCAGGGAAAAGGAAACCGCAGCAGCCTTCTCGCGCACCGTTCGCGACGCCTCTGAGCTGCTGCTCGCGCACGGGCTGCGGCCGCCCGCCCGCCGCATGGATTTGCGGGTGGCATACCAGGATCCCTGCCATCTGCTTCACGGACAGAGGATCCATGAGCAACCGCGACAGGTACTGCGGATGATCCCGGGCATCCAACTGGTGGAAATGAAAGAGGGTGACTGGTGTTGCGGCTCAGCCGGCATCTACAACCTGACCCATCCGGAGATTGCCGAGGAGGCGCTCGCCTGGAAGCTGCAGAACATCGTGGAGACCGGGGCGCAGGTGGTGGCTTCAGCCAATCCCGGTTGTATCCTCCAGATTTCCATGGGCCTCCAGCGCGCCGGGCATGATATCCCGGTAGTGCACGTGATGGACCTGCTGGGCTGGGCCTACGGCGACACGGGAGAGGCGCCGCCGGTTATTCAGCGCGCCTTGCGCTGATGGCTCTGGCTCGCACCGGGCCTCTCGGCGATCCCTGGCTGGACCATCTCTCCAGCATGATCTGGGCCAAGCCGGAATTCTCCATGGTACCGATCGACTATGACGAAGTACCGGCCAGTCCCTACGCGGGATCCCGCGAGCGGAGCATGGGCCCAAGGATCGTTTTCTTCGGAATACCGTCGGACTACGGCACTGCCTTCCTGCTTCATCTGATCGAGCGCCGCTCCAACATCGTGGCCGCCGTCTGCAGCACCCGCTGGCAGCGAACCCATCCCAAGGCGGATCTCATCGCCCGGATCGCTGGCCACCTCGGGCGTCCCGTCGAGGTGACGGCAAACGCCAATGCCGAGCCGTTTATCCGCTCGCTGCGAGCGTACGAGCCTGATGTTGTGGTGATGGCGAGTTTCGACCAGATCCTGGCGCCCGAGGCGCTCTCGGTTCCCGCGCGTGGCTGGCTCAACATTCACCCATCGCTCTTACCGCGGCACCGTGGCCCGGAACCGATTTACTGGACGATCGTCCTGGGTGACCGCGAGGCGGGGATCAGCGTCCACCTTACGGCGCCGCGGATCGATGCAGGTCCAATCCTGGCGCAGCGTCGCGTGACCGTCAGCCGGCAGGACACTTCCGGAACCCTCTGCAAGCGACTGGTGGCGGAGGGGCTTACGGCGCTCGATGACACCCTGCTGGCGATCTCGCGCGGCACACCCGCGGGGGTCGCCCCCGACGTCACGAAGGGCAGCTACGAGCCACCGGTCCGGCAGACGCCGATCGACTGGGATCAGCCCTTCACCCGGCTGGACCGCCTGGTTCGGGCCGGCGACCCCGACCAGCCACCCTATCTCGACCATCAAGGGGAACGGCGCTTCGTACTGGCGCTGCGAAGGGTCCGCAGGCGGGCAGGGGAGCCCCTGGGCGTCCTCCAGGCGCTCCCCCCGGATGAGCTGCTGGCGGTGGCCAGGGACGCGGTCGTGGCCGTTCGCTGGCGCCGCTTCGGGCATACCCACGCGCTTCGGCCATTGCGGCGGCAGCAATTCCCGTAACGCATCCGTTACAGGGATCGGCTCTATAATGATCAGGTCATGGCTCAAGAGATGATCGAGAACGACACAAGTCTGATCAGCATCACCGACTCGGCGCTCTCCCAGCTTCGCGACCTGCTGGGCAAGCAGGGCCGCCCCGAGATGGGTCTGCGCGTCTTCGTACAGCCAGGCGGCTGCTCCGGCATGTCGTACGGGATGGGCTTCGAGGACCATGCCGAGGATGGCGACGCGATCACCGAGTTCGGTGGGGTCCGCCTCTTCGTCGACTCGGTCAGCGCCCAGTACATCAAGGGCGCCGAGATCGACTTTGTCGACAGCCTGATGGGTGGCGGCTTCACGGTGCACAACCCGAACGCCGTCTCGAGCTGCTCCTGCGGCAGTTCGTTCGACACCGGCGCCGATGCCGGCACCGCCCGCGGCTGTAGTCACTAGTTAGCAGCTCGCGCCTGCCGTACTGACGCAAACTGACACGCGCTGGCGCCGTCCAGCCGCCCATGCGCGGCTCGCGGCCGCAGGAGCGGCACGCTCGCCCTGCGCGTACAGGCGGCATGCGGCGCCGCGCTGATACGCGCGAAAGCGCGGCTCGGCCTGCGGCCTCGCTATCTGCTTAGCCTGGGACGCTCATCCTCCGCTTAGCCGCAGCGCTACCGAGCTAGGGCTCCAGGATGTGGACGGCAGGCAGGTTGCGATACAGCTCGTCGAAGTCGAGGCCGTAACCGACGACGAACTCGTTCGGGATGTCGAAGCCTTTGTAGGTGATCGGGACCGGTTTCTCGCGGCGCTCTTCCTTGTTGAGCAGGACGCAGAGCTTGAGCGACGTGGGCTTGTGCCGCTGGACGTGCTCGAAGAGGAAGGCGGTGGTCAGGCCGGTGTCGATGATGTCCTCGATCATCAAAACGTCGCGATCGGCGACATCCATGCTCAGGTCTTTGAGCAGCTGCACGTGCCCGGAGGAGACGGTCGCCTGGCCGTAGCTGCTTACCGCGACGTAGTCGAAGTTCACCGGGATGGTGAGATGCCGGCTCAGGTCCATCGCGAAGCAAACTGAGCCCTTGAGGACTGAGAGGAGAATGAGCGGGCGAACGATCGACTTGTAATCGCGCGAGACCTCCTCTGCCATCTCGCGCACGCGCCCCTGGATGTCGGCGGCGCCCAGCAGCTCACGACCGAGCTTCAAATCGCGGCCATTCTAACGCCTGACGGCGGCCGAGTACGTGAGGGCGGTCGACTCTTCGGTTGGAGCGATCAGAAAGATCCAGATATCCCAGGCAACGTGGCTGACGATCAGGGGCGCCATACGCTGCTCGGCGGCGTAGACCAGTCCCCAGAAGAGACCCGCCGTCCCTGCGGCCCCGGTCAGCGTCAGGTTTTCAGATACCAGGTGGATGCCCCCGTAGACCGTCGAGGCCAGCAGGGCGGCTCCGACCCGGCCGAATCGGGGCTGCAGGCCGCGCTGCACCAGGCCCCGCCAGAAGAGCTCCTCGCCCGGTCCGATGGCTAGCGCAAGCGCGGCTGCGATTGCCGGCCGGGGAGCCTGCGTGCGCAGCATGTAGATGTCGCCGATCTCCCGCCCGCCCGCGGGCATGATGCGCCGCGCCAGGCGGTCGCCAACCTGGAAGATCACGTACAGGAGAGCCGCGGAGCCGAGGCCACGAACGATGTCCGGCGGCCGAACTCGTTCGCGGCGCAAGCGGGGGTCAGCCGCGAGCGCATACAATCCCAGGCCGCCGACGCCGGCGGTCATCCTCGGCCAGAAGCTGCTCCTCGGGCCGCGAAAGGCGCTCGTCCACACAATGCCGGCCAGGCCGAGGCCGAAGAGCAAACGCCTCAACGGGTTGGAGTTCCGACGACCAGCCCGACCAGCAGCAGGATGCCGAAGGCAGTGTGAAGCCGGGCCGTCATCAGGTCGATCATGGCGATTGCCCGGAGGTGGCCTTCGGCGCCCCGCTCCGCCGCGCGCAGGATCCAGGCCATCAGTGGAAGGCTGAAGAGTGTCAGCAGCGCCAACCGTGGCAGCGCCCCGACCATAACCCCGAGCCCGACCGCCACATAGGCGCCCAGCACCAGCATCACGTAGATCCAGTGAGCCGCATTCCGGCCCACCTGCGCCGACAGCGTGGTGAAGCCATGCCTTGTGTCTTCGGCCACGTCCCGCCATTCGTTGCCGTGCAGGATTGCGGTGACCAGGAGTCCGACGGGGAGAGCGACCACGAGCAGCCCGGCATCGAACCTGCCGCTGACGGCGTAGTAGGCACCGAGGACCATCAGGGGTCCCATCAGGGTAAAGACAAGGGGCAGGCCAAGTGCCCGGTACTTGTATTGAAACGGGGGCGCGGTGTAGAAGTAGCCGCCGATGAAGCCGATGATTCCAAGCGCCGCGATCGGCCATCCCCGGTTGAGGAGCAGATAGAGACCCATCAACAGGGCGATCAGAAAGCCGCTCCAGGCAACCGCGAAGGCCCCTCGCTCGCTGACCCGCCCCTTGAGAATGGCCATGGACATCCGGGGCGAGGTGATGGAATCGATGCCCTGCCGCACGTCGTAGATCTCATTGATCACGTTGGTGCCGATGTGCAGTCCGAGCCCGCCCAGCAGGGCCGCAGCGAACAGGCTCCACCGCATCTGGCCGCGTTGCAGGGCGATCGCGCCGCCGACCGCCACCGGCAGCAGTGACGCGGTGAAGCTGAACGGCCGGACCAGCTCCCAGACTCCCTGGGCGCGGCGTACCGCACCGACCGAGGTCCGTTTGCGCGCCGGCTCCGCCCCGGCGCCCGTAGCTGCGGCGCTCGGCGCACCCTTGCTTCCATATTCGACCGCCGCCCGCAGTAGCGCGTTGACCTGCGACTCCTCCTGCAGGATCGGCTGCAGGAGCGGGACCGTCATGCCGGCGTCGTGGTAGGCGGCCGCTCGCGCGGCAATGTCGGAAGCCGTGCCGCAAAGGATGAAGGCGTCGAGCAGCTCGTCGGGGATGAGTCCGCCGGCCTGGTGATAGTCTTCGGCGCGCCACGCCGCCGCTATCTTGGTGCGAAGGGCGGGGTCGAAGCCCGCCCTTTTCATCGAGATGTCGCTGAGCACCGAGATCATGTAAATGACGAACGGCTCGCGCTTGGCTCGGTTCAGGGCCTCCGCGTGACTGCTGTCGATCAATGCCAGCAGGTAGCCGCGAAATTCGATCTCGTCGGCCGAGCGGCCTGCGGCTCCGGCTGCTTCCAGCACACGGTCGCGCATTTTGCGAAAGGCCGGCAGTGACTCCGCCGGACGGGCCAGGTAGCCGTCCGCCTTCTGGCCGCATAGCTCGAGGAATGGTGTCCGGTAGGCGGCGATCGAGATCGGAATGCGGTGCGGAGGCTGGAACATGGGCTGAAGCGGCGGAACTTTGTCGTTCAGCACAAGGCGTTCGCCGCGCCAGAGGGCGCGGACCTGGTCGATGGCTTCGGAGACGCGACCGACGGTGTCGTCAAATGGGATCGCCATCTGCGAGAGCCGGAGTGGCAGGCCGCTGCCGATGGCAAGCGCACACCGCCGCGGGGCCAGGTCGTCGAGCGCGGACATGGTCATCGCCAGGACGACCGGGTGCCTGGTATACGGATTGAGGGCGCCGGCGCCGAGGCCGATACGTCGCGTCTGCATCCCCATGGCGCTCAGGTAGGTGATGGGATCGCGCTCGAAGTAGCTGTCATGTACCCAGACGGACTCGAGGCCCATCTCCTCCGCCTGCTGCGCCCAGCGGGCGACCTCCCGGACATCGCCACGGGCTGCGAGCCCCAGACCAACTCTGAACGCCAGATCCGCCACAGAGTCAAAGTACCTGAGCCCGCCTCATGCCTGCACCGGGGATCGCGCTTGACCATAATCCAGGCATGAGCCAGCAGGCCCGCGCCGACCGGATTCGGCAGATGTTCGATCAGATCGCGGACGGGTACGACCGCCGAAACCGCCTCTTCAGTCTCGACCGCGATGCCGGCTGGCGGAGGGCGGCCGCGAGGCTCGCCGGACTCAAACCGGGGGACACCGCACTTGACCTCTGTTGCGGCACCGGCAAACTGAGCCACGAGCTGCTGCCCTACGTACGCCCCGGGGGGAAGGTGGTCGGTATCGACTTCTCCGAGCGCATGCTAGAGATCGCAAGGCGGCTCGAGCCTGGAATCGAATTCGTCCTCGGCGACGCCAGCAGCCTGCCCTACCCGGATGGCAGCGTTGCGGCCATCACGATCGGCTTCGGGCTGCGCAATCTCGTCGACCGCGACGCCGGCCTGAGCGAGATGTTCCGGGTGCTTGGTCCGGGGGGTCGCCTCGTTGTCCTCGAGCTTCCGCCGCCTCCCAGAGGGCCCTTGCGGCTACCGTACGCTTTGTATCTCACCCGTGTGATGCCTGCGGTTGCCGGTGCCCTCAAACCAGGCGAGGATGGGGCCTACCGTTACCTCTCCGACAGCGTTCGGGCATTTCCCCGCCCCGTGGAACTGGCCGCGCAGCTGCGCGGCGTGGGATTCGATCCCGTGGAAGTGAAACGCCTTACCTTCGGCATCGCGGTGGTTCACGTCGGCATCAAACCGAGCTAGACCTACACTGGTGGGAATGCCCTCGCTCTGGGCTGCGCCTAACCTGCTCAGCTTCTCCCGCATAGCCGCGGCACCGATCCTGTACGCGTTGATCGTCTCGACGGCGCGCTTCGCGTTCATCCTGGCAGCGGCGGTCTTCATCGCTGCCTCACTGACCGACACGTTCGATGGAGAGATCGCTCGACGCAGGCGGCTGGTATCAGCGCTCGGAATCTACCTGGATACCACCGCGGACAAGATTTTGATCGCGGTCCTGCTGATCGCGCTGGCCGTAGTCCACCTGGCGCCCGGATGGATGGTGGCGGTCATCATCGCCCGGGAATTCCTGGTTACCGGCCTGCGAAGCTACGCTGCCGCGCTTGGAGTCGTCATTCCCGCGGGGGGTTGGGGCAAGGCCAAGACACTCATCACGATCGTTGCCCTGATCCTCGTGCTTATTTCAGGCGACGCCCTGCGGGGCGGCCTACTGAGCGCGACCGCGGGGCCGGGCAGCCTGCTGCTCGCCCGGCTGGGGCCGTTCACGCTTCCTGTCTGGGCCCTCCTGGCTGCCGTGATCTGGACGATCGGCTCGGGTCTCGAATACATTCGCGGTGCCATACCGCTCCTCACCAGGTCCTTGCCGCCGGCACCGCGAGCTGTTGCCGGCTCGGGCGCGGATCCCTAGTTCGAATCGACCTCAAAGTCGGACGGCGGTGCCTAGCAGCTGCTTCAGTCGATCGGGCTGCCGCCGGTAGCGCTCCCACTCGCCCGGAGCCTTTGTCACCTTCTCCAGCAAGGCCCAGAGAACCGAGTTGACCGGTGTGGGCACGCCCTGCAGCCGACCGGCATCGACCACGGCGCCATTCAGGTAGGCAGCCTCGGTTCGACCCTTGCCGCGACTCAGGTCCCACCACAGGGACGGCATTTTGCTGCCGCGAGCCCCGCCGATCCTCGGCTCGAGGATCATCTGCGCCAGCAGGCGGGGCAGTTTCATCACCCGGCTCAGCGTGGGTACCGGAAACCCCGGCAGCACGACGATGGGCAGACGCATCTTGTCCATCACCGCGACCGCTTCCAGGAAGGCGGCGCGTTCGTATCCGAATAGCTCGCTGTCGGCGAATACGTGGCTTGGCGGCAGATCAAGAATGGCGCTTTGGGCGTTTCCCATCATGTTCAGGAGGAGCTTCGACCACTTCATCGAGCGGAAGTCGGTGTAGCGGCGTCCTTTCAGCCCTGCCTCGCCCAGTTTTCGCACCAATGGCGCCACATTGACTTCCGGCGATACCGGCGCGAGCGCCACGCCACCCCGACGTGAGTGTTGATGCACCAGGCCCGGCTCGTCGAGGCTCACCGGAAGCGTCAGGCTGCCGGCAAGGAGGGGCTGATCGGGCACTGCCGAAGCAATCGTCTCCTCGTTCCCGATGCCGTTCTGGAAACTGCCAAGGATGGTACCGGGCTTGAGTACGGATGCCAGTTGCTCGACCGCGTCCAGGGTGTCGTACCCCTTGACGGTCAAAAAGATGTAGTCAAATGGGCCACCCGCCTCGGCCAGCGTCTCCCGCGCCGCCCTCACGGACTGGTTGCTGACCTTGCCCGCGACCATGGTCCGTAGCCCTTCTCGCGCCACCGTGTCGACATGTGGTGGGCGGCCTACCAGGGTCACCTCGCTGCCGGTCGCCGCCAGCTTGCCCCCGAGCAGCGACCCCACGGCGCCAGCGCCGAAGAGGAGAAAGCGGGTTTGTCCTTCGGGGGCGGGCCGCTCGGCCACTACTGGGTGGTGATCTTCAGCTCGCGGCCGGACGCAAGCCGCTCGATGTTGCTTCGGTGCCGGTAGAAGACGAGGCCGCCTAGCGCGATTCCCAGGAGGACGGCGGACCAACCGACCGGCCGCCATGCCTGCCAGCCGACCAGGTGAAGTACAACCAGGCTTAAGAATGCCACTGCGACTGCCACCAGGGACGCCAGTGAGGCAAGCCTGGTGAAGCGGATGACAAAGAACCAGGCGAGAGCGCTGAGCACGAGGGCGACCGGCGCAAGCACCAGCATCACACCGCCGGAAGTAGCGACTCCCTTGCCGCCCCTGAAGCCGAGATAAATCGACCAGGTGTGGCCGACCACGGCGGCGAGACCAATCAGGGGCAGCGTGATTTCGGGAGACTCGACGCCGAGGAGGATCCCCGCAAGGACGGGGATCACGCCCTTCAGTCCATCAGCGATCAGGGTCGTGGCGAAGGCGCCCGGCCCCCCCGCCCGATAGACATTGGCGGCACCGATGTTGCCGCTGCCAAGCCGGCGTACATCCTGGTTGCGATAAACCTTCATGACCAGCCAGCCGGAGGGAACGGAACCCAGCAGGTAGCCGAAGGCCAGCAGCGCGAGCACTTTCAGCATGGGGAGTCCGGGGTGGACGCCTTCACTATAGCGCCAGTTTGGCGCCTTTCAGCGCTCCCTTGAAACTCTGGATGGTCGCGGCAGTTCGAGTACGAACTCGCTGCCGGCGCCGGCGCGGCTGCTGACGGTGACGCGCCCTCCATGGGCCCGCGCAACCTCGCGCACCATGTACAGTCCGATGCCCATTCCGACCTGGTGCTGGTTCTCTTCGGTTTCGATTCGGGCGAAGCGCTGGAAAAGCTGATCCTGGTCGGAGGCGCGGATGCCAAAGCCGTCGTCGAGGACGCTGACCACCCATGAGCTGCTGCCGGCATAGATGCTCAGGTCGATCCGCCCACTCGGTGACGGCCGGAAGCGGATGGCGTTGTCGAGCAATTCGCGAACCGCGAGCCGCAGCCAGTAGGCGTCGCCGATGACCTCGGCGCGCGCTTCCGCGAACTGAAAGTCGATCGCCAGGTCCGGGAATCGACGCTGCAGCTCGTCGACCACCGGCTCGAGCAGTCCAACCAGGTCAAGTTCCTCCCTCGCGAGTGAGGGGCCGAGCTCATCGAGCCGGGCCACCAGCGAGAGGTCGTTGATCAGACGGCTAAGAAGCTTCGCTTTCTCGTATATCCGTATTCCAGCCAGATGCTGGTGTTCCGCGCTGAGTCCACCCTGGGCGAGAAGGGAGGCGTAACCGTGGATGACGCCCAGCGGCGTGCGCAGTTCGTGGGCGGCGAGGTTGAGGAATTCCGTTTTGGTGGCGTTCATCTCGAGCAGGCGGGACAGGTCCCCGCCCTGAAGAGGCTCGGCCCCGGCAACAAGTCCTACCAGCAGGTGCTCGATGGAGCGATCCGCCCCCTTCAGCGGCCTGATGAACCATTGCCAGAACCGGCTGCCGATCAGCGGCGTGGCTTCAAAAGCGCGGCCCGAGCTGGCAACTTCGCGATACGGCCTTCGGTCCGCCAGCGGATGCGAGGCGGGGTTCAGTTCGACGATCGAGCGGCCGACGGCTTCCGTTGCCGGGCGCCCCAGCGCCTCAGCCATCTGATCATTGAGCGTGAGGATCCGAAGGTCCTCGGCGTGGACTATGGCGACCGCGATCGGGACCGCCTGGATCACCTCCGTGACTGGCGTGAGGAAGCGCTCGGAGAGGGCGGTTTCGAGTAGTTGTGCGATAGCTTCCGAACGCCGGTCCAATGTGCAAAACCTCCTCAGATCGGCTGCTAGACTGGTCACGCTCGTGGCAGACCCGGACAGACTCAATGATGAAAGCACATATCAACGCTGTTTTGCCTGCGGCCCGAAAAACGAGACCGGTCTCAAGTTGGTGTTTCGTAGAGAGGGAGACCGGGTGGTAACCGATTTCAACCCCTCCGTCGAGCAACAGGGGTTTCCCGGAGTATTGCACGGCGGCATCATCGCGACCCTCCTCGATGAGACCATGGGCCGAACGGGAGCCCTGCGCCAGGAGTGGCTGATGACGGGCAAGCTGGAGATTCGCTACCGGAGGCCGGCTCCCATCGACCGGCCAATGAGGGTTTGGGCTGAGATCGCGCGGGAGCGCGCCGGGGCGATCGACGCGGTAGGTGCCGTCGAGTTGCAGGATGGCAGCGTGGTTGCCGACGCTCGCGGCATCTTCCTGCGCCTGCCCGAGCGGGTCGCCGACAAGGCACTGGCGCAGTACCCGGAATTCCTCAATTACTGGCAGGATTAGGGTGCGCCGGTCGCACCTTTTCGGGCCGGAGCACGACGAGTTTCGAGCTACCCTCCGGCGCTTCATCGAGAACGAGGTTCGACCACAGGTTGACGCCTGGGAAGAAGCGCAGCAGTTTCCACGCGACCTCTTCACCCGCTTCGCGGCTCTCGACCTGCTCGGACTTAAGTATCCGGCCGCCTACGGCGGAACGGCGGCGGGAGTGGTCTACGAGGCGGTGCTGTTCGAAGAGCTCGCCCGCTGTGGCTCGGGTGGCGTGGCGGCTGGAATCGGTGCCCACATCGCGATTGCCACCCCACCCATCTTTCGCTTCGGTGACGAGGCGCAACGGCAGCGCTGGCTTGCGCCTGCAATCGGCGGCAAGATGGTGGCCGCCCTGGGAGTCACCGAGCCCGGCGGCGGCTCGGACATCGCGCACGTCGAAACCACCGCTCGCCGGATCGGCGGCGAGTACGTGGTAAACGGCTCCAAGATGTTCATCACCAACGGCGTCCAGGCCGATGTCGTGGTGCTTCTGGTTCGCACCACGCCGGAGGGGGGTCATCACGGACTGTCGCTGCTGGTGGCGGAACGTGGAATGCCCGGATTTTCCGTCGGGCGCAAGCTGAACAAACTGGGCTGGCGCGCGTCCGACACGGCCGAGCTCGTTTTCCAGGACTGCCGTGTACCCGTCAGCCACCGACTGGGTGAGGAGAACCGGGGCTTTTACTATGCCGTCGAGAACTTCGAGTGGGAGAGGCTCTGGATCGCGATCGGAGCTGTGGCCGAAGCGCAGCGAAGCATGGAGCTGGCGATCGAGTACGCGGCTAACCGGGTCCAGTTCGGCAAGACCCTGAGCTCGATGCAGGTGACACGGCACAAGCTTGCGGACATGGCGTTGCTGATCGAGCAGGCCCGGCAGCTGACCTACCACGCGCTCTGGCTGCACTCGGAGAAAGTCCCCTGTCCCATGGAGGTCTCGATGGCCAAAGTCGCGGCGACCGAAGCAAATGTAAAGGTGGCTGACCAGGCCCTCCAGATCCACGGCGGTTACGGCTACATGGTGGAGTACCCCATTGAGCGAGCCTGGCGGGATGCCCGCCTCGGCCCGATAGGAGCGGGTACCAACGAGATCATGCGCGAGATCATCGCCAAGGAACTGGATCTGTAATAGTCACGATCGAACGTGAGATCCTGATCACCCGGGCGGCTGCCGACCTCTTCGCAGCCCTCACCAATTTCGGTCCGGGCTCGCCATGGTACACGCAGGTGGCTGAGGCCCAGGTAGAGCCGGCCGGAGCGATTGCGGAAGGGTCCCGTATCACCCAGGTCCGCCTTGACGGTGCGCGTCGCGAGGAGACCCGCTACCTGGTCGAAGCGGTTGAGACTGACCGCGAGCTGCGCCTCCAATCAGTCGGCGTCACGCCCAGATCCATCATCGAGTATCGGCTCGCCGCCGCTCCTGCACAGACGAGGCTGATCTGTTCGATCCGCGTCGAGACGGGTGGGCTTCTGCGCCTGGTCGAGACTCGGCTTCGCCGCGATCTCGAGCGAAAGCTCGAGGCGACGATGGAGAGCTTCAAGGAGTCGATGGAGCGCCGATAACGTCGCCGGGCGCAGCGTTTGCTGATTCGAAAGGCTGGCTAGACTCAAGTTGATGCCTTTCGAAAGCTCCCTGCCGTTCTCTGCCCTTGTTGGGCAGCGCATGATGAAACGTGCGCTACTCCTCAACGCCATCGATCCGGGGATCGGCGGTGTTCTGATCCGTGGCGACCGCGGGACGGCCAAGTCGTCGGCTGTCCGGGGCCTGGCCAGGCTGCTGCCCGACTACGAGGCCGTCGAGGGCTGCCCCTATCGCTGCGATCCTGCGCTGCCCGCCCGCTACTGCGATGACTGCCGCCGCAGAGCCAAAGCGGGTCCTCTTCCGGTGGTACGAGAATCGATGCGCATCGTCGATCTTCCTATCAACGCCTCGGAGGACCGACTGGTCGGCTCGATCGACATCGAGGCCGCGGTCCGGGCGGGTGCCCGTCGTTTCCAGCCGGGGGTGCTGGCCGAGGCGAACCGGAACATCCTCTACGTGGACGAGGTGAATCTACTCGACGATCACCTGGTCGACGTTCTGCTCGACGCGGCGGCCATGGGCATCAATATCGTCGAACGAGAGGGTATCTCGGTCATTCATCCGGCAAATTTCATCCTGGTCGGCACCATGAACCCTGAAGAGGGAGAGCTGCGCCCACAGCTGCTTGACCGCTTCGGACTCTGTGTCGATGTCCACACCATCACAAATATCGAAGAGCGGCTTGCAGTGATCCAACTGGAACAGGAGTTCCTTCAGGACGGGGCTGCAGTGCTCAGTCGGGCTGCCACTTCAGAGGACCGGCTTCGAAGTTCGCTGGAGGAGGCGCGCGTGAAACTCGCCTCGGTCGTGCTTCCGGACACGATCAGGACGCTGGTTGCTCAACTCTGCCTGGACGGGTCGGTAGCGGGCCATCGCGCCGATCTGGTCGTCTCCAGGACTGCGAGGGCAATCGGCGCGCTGCGCGGAGCTGCCGAGGTCGAGCTCGACGACGTGATCGAGGCCCTGGAGCTTGCCCTGGCCCATCGACGCCGCGAAGGAGCCGGTGACAGCCGGGGTGAGCCGCAGGAGCTCGCCGTGCGCGCCGCCGACCAGCTGGCCCGCATCAACGCCTCGGCGCCAGGCGAAGAAGGTGAACCGGTTCAGGGCGAGGCGACTCGCAGCGAAGGCGGGGCCGGTGGAGATGCCACCGAGGGATGGACCACCTCTACGAGCCAGGAAGCACAGGCCGGCGAGGTCACCGAAGCCGACCCGGAAACAGTGATACAGCTGCCGACCTTCAGCGTCAAGAAGCTCGATCTGCCTCGCGAGCGCCAGGCCCGCCGCGCCGCCGGAAAGCGGACGAGCACCAGGAGCGAAACCAGGCGCGGGCGCTACGTGCGCAGCTCGCAGGCGGAAAAAGTTACCGATGTTGCTTTCGATGCAACCGTGCGGGCGGCGGCGCCCTACCAGGTCAGCCGGCGCCAAGCAGCGGCTGGTGTCACTCCCGGCCTCCAGCTGGAGCGCCAGGACCTCCGCCAGAAGGTCCGAGAGCGGAAAACCGGCAACCTGATCGTCTTCGTGGTGGACGCCAGCGCCTCGATGGATGCCGAGCAGCGCATGCTGGCGACCAAGGGCGCCATCCTGTCGCTTTTGCGTCATGCTTACGTTCGCCGCGACAAGGTCTCGCTCGTGGCCTTCAGTGGCCGGAGCGCGCGGGTGGTCCTGCGTCCGACATCCAGCGTCGACCTGGCAGAGCGCCGGCTGGAACGGCTCAACATCGGGGGCACGACCCCGCTGACCCACGGCCTGATGACAGCCCTCAAGCTGATCAAGACCGAGCGCCTGCGCGACGCGCGGGTTTACCCCCTCATCGTGCTGATCAGCGACGGTCGCGGCAACATAAGCCTCTTCGGAGAGGAGCCGCTGCTTGAGGCGCAAAGAGCCGCTGCCCAGATCAAGCAGGAAGGGATCCGGGCGATGGTGATCGACTCGACACGGGACTTCAGCAACCAGCCCGGTCACCCCCGGAGCCGGGTCACCAGCCTCTATGGTGCCTACGCCTTCAACGTCTGCGGCGACCTGGCGGAGCGGCTCGGGGGCCGTTACTACGGCCTCTTCGATCTTTCGCAGGCAGCCATCGTCGATACCGTTCAGCGTGAGATGCTTAGATGACGATGGAGCGGTTCACCTACCCGTTTTCCGCGATCGTGGGCCAGGACAAGATGAAACTTGCCCTGGTGCTGAATGCAATTCATCCGGCGATCGGTGGGGTCTTGATCCGGGGCGAGAAGGGCACGGGCAAATCCACCGCCGTTCGGGCGCTGGCCCGCCTCCTGCCTGAGCTGACCGTTGTCGCGGACTGCGTTTACCGTTGCGATCCGGACGCAAGCGAAGCGCTCTGCCCAGACTGCCGCGAGCGGGTGGCACGGGGTGAGACACTGCCACGGGCGCGCCGCAAGATGCGTGTTGTCGAGTTGCCCATCAATGCCTCGGAGGACCGGGTCGTCGGTGCGATCGACATCGAGGCGGCTATCAAGAGCGGGGAGCGACGCTTCGAGCCCGGCGTTCTTGCCGAGGCTAATCGGAACATCCTTTATGTCGATGAGGTGAACCTGCTCGACGACCATCTCGTGGACGTCCTCCTCGACGCAGCCGCGATGGGCGTAAACGTGGTCGAGCGCGAGGGAATCTCGATCTGGCACCCCGCCCGCTTCATCCTGGTGGGCACCATGAACCCCGAGGAAGGCGACCTTCGTCCGCAGTTGCTCGACCGTTTCGGGCTTGCCGTGGATGTCGAGGGCATCAAGGACATCGGCCAGCGTGTCCTGATTGTCGAGCGTCGCGAGGAGTGGGAATCCGACCCGGCGGGATTCAGTGAGCGATTTGCGGAGGAGGATGCCGACGTCGGCGGACGGATCGCCGAGGCGATCCTACGCTTCCCGTCCGTTGTTATGCCGGTTGCCATTCTGCGCGCCCTGGCGGAATTGAACGTCAGCCTCCAGGTGGACGGCCACCGTGCCGACCTGGTCGGCCGCAAAGCGGCCCAGGCGCTGGCTGCCTACCGGGGCGTAGGAGAGGTCGGTGTCAACGAAGTCAATGAGGTAGCCGACATGGTGTTGGCCCATCGAGTAAAGGCGGGAGGCCGCCGCGAGCTCGGTGCCATCGGTCAGACCGTCTCGAGCATCAAACGCGCTTAAGGGAGGGGTACAAATGGCTGTAGCGGACGCCGGCACCTGTCTTGGTTGCAAGAGTCCGCTTCAATCCCTTGGGGTGGAACACCTCAGGGTTGGAGGCGTAAGCGGTGGGTGGGGGATGCTGATGGGGAGTTGGGCGGAAATCGGCGAGGGGCTCCTTGACGTAGAACTTCTCGCTTGCCGGAACTGCCGGCGGATTGAGCTCCGCGTCCCCGAACGTCGCTGACCGGGCGCTGCCCGATGGGATCGGCGTGCGTCCTCTGAGTTCGATCGGCAGATAGACTCCGTTCGTGTCCACGCCCACCCACTTGATCCGTGCTATTTCCGTGATCGCCCACGTGGACCACGGGAAGACGACCCTTTCCGATCGGCTGCTGGAGTTCACGGGCACAGTTGCGCCCCGCGACATGGTGGAGCAGGTGCTGGACCAGCTCGACCTGGAGCGGGAACGCGGCATCACCATCAAGGCACAGGCAGTTCGCATGCAGTACAAGGCTGACGACGGGAATACCTACCAGATCAACCTGATTGACACGCCCGGGCACGTCGACTTTTCCTACGAGGTGTCGAGGGCCCTTGCCGCCTGTGACGGCGCCATCCTTGTGGTCGATGCCTCGCAGGGTATTGAGGCGCAGACGCTTGCCAATGTCCACCAGGCCCTCGATCACAAGCTGACGATCGTCCCGGTCGTGAACAAGATCGACCTCCAGCAGGCCAATCCGGAACTGGTGCGCGAGGAGATCCAGAAGGTGATCGGGTTGCCTGCCGAGTCGGTCATCTTCGCCAGCGCCCGGCAGGGCATCGGCACCAAGGAGATCCTGGAAGCGGTCGTGTCCCGGGTCCCCCCACCCACCGGTGACAGGGCGGCTCCCCTGCAGGCGCTGATCTTTGACGCCAAGTTCGACGCCTACCGGGGCGTCGTGACCTACGTGCGCGTTCTCCAGGGAACTCTCCGGCCGAAGATGCGGATCCAGATGATGCAGACCGGGAGGAGTTTCGAGGTCGACGAAGTCGGGGTCTTCCGGCCCGACCGTACGGAGGTTGAGGACCTTTCAGCCGGCGAGGTGGGTTACCTGATCGCGAACATCCGAAACGTCAGGGATTCTCGGGTGGGCGACACCGTGACTGACGAGGCGAGGCCGGCGGCTGCCCCGCTGCCGGGCTACCGGCACGTGACGCCGATGGTTTACGCGGGCCTGTTTCCAACCGAGACGGATCAGTACCAGCAGCTGAAGGAGGCGCTAGAGCGGCTCCAGTTGAACGATGCGGCGCTGGTCTATGAGCCGGAATCATCGGCCGCCCTCGGCTTCGGCTTCCGCTGCGGCTTTCTCGGCCTGCTGCACATGGACATCGTCCAGGAGCGCCTCGAGCGCGAGTTCGACCTGACCCTGCTTGCCACCGCGCCCACCGTCGAGTACCGGGTCCGGCTTCGCAACGGCGAAGAGGTCCCGGTCGACAACCCGGACCACCTGCCCGATCCGACTGAAATCGAGGCCATCAGCGAACCAATGGTGCTGGCAACCGTGGTGGTGCCGAGTACCTACGTCGGCAACATGATGGAGCTGAGCCAGGAGCGTCGCGGGGTCTTTCTGAACATGGAGTACCAACCCGGCGACCGGGTGGTCATCACCTACCGGATGCCGCTGGCCGAAATCATCCACGATTACAACGATCAGCTGAAATCGCGCAGCAAGGGCTACGCCTCACTGGACTATGAGCTGGTCGGATTCGAGGAGGCCAACCTGGTCAAGCTCGACATACTGGTTGCGGGCTCGCCGGTCGACGCACTTTCGATGATCGTGGAGCGGAGCAAGGCACACCAGCAGGGGCGTCGCCTCACCGAGAAGCTCAAGACCTTGATTCCCCGCCAGCTCTTCGAGGTTCCAATCCAGGCGGCGATCGGGGGCAAGATAGTCGCCCGCGAAACCGTTCCGGCCTTGCGTAAAGACGTGATCGCGAAGTGCTACGGGGGCGACGTGACGCGCAAGCGCAAGCTGCTCGAGAAACAGAAGGAAGGCAAGAAGCGGATGAAGCGGGTGGGAAGCGTCGAGATCCCGCAGGAGGCTTTCATGGCAGTCCTGAGCCTCGACTGATGGAACGGATCAAGAGCCTTTACCTACATGTGCCCTTCTGTACCTGGCTGTGCAAGTACTGCGACTTCAACGCATACGCAGTACTGAATGGTCTGATCCCGGCCTATGTCGAGGCGCTCTCGGCCGAAATTCGGGCGTCCGCGACGACGTTTCCACTCGGTCCGCTGGAGACGGTCTTCCTCGGCGGAGGGACGCCCAGCCTGCTACCGGAGGGCTCCCTTGAGGGGCTGATGGACGCGGTACGGGAGCTCGGTTTGCAGCCCGGCGCCGAGGTGACCATGGAGGCGAATCCCAGCAACGTAAACGACTCCAACGCCGCAGCCTGGCTAGCTGCCGGCGTGACGCGCCTCAGCATCGGCATCCAGAGCACCGAGCCAGCCGCGCTTCGCTTCCTGGAGCGGCTCCATTCCGGGGAGGAGGCGCTGGCTGCGATCCGAACCGCTCGAGCGGCCGGCTTCCGCAATATCAGTGGCGATCTTCTCTACGGCATTCCCGGGGTCTCAACCGATCGCTGGCTCGAGAGTCTTGACGCGGTGATCGATGCGGGTGTGCAGCACATTTCGGCCTACGAGCTGACGGTCGAGCATGGAACGCGGCTCGGCCAGGAGGTGCGTTCGGGGAAGGTACAGATGCCGGATGCGGAGCTGCAGCTCGAGCAGTACTGGGCGGCGGTGGATCGGCTCGAACGGGCCGGTTTCAGCCACTACGAGATATCGAACTGGGCCACGCCCGGCTTTCCCTCGCGTCACAACCTCGCGGGCTGGCATTACCGGCCCTACCTCGGCTGCGGCGCGGGAGCTCATAGCCTCTTCCGCCACGGCGACGGCAGCAGCGAGCGGCGCTGGAACCTCAAGGGTCCGCATGCCTACATCCGCAGGGCCAATGCCACCGGGGAGGCGGCCGAGGGCAGTGAAGTACTTTCGGCTGCTCGCGCAAGGGGAGAGGCGGCCATGATTGGAGTGCGGCTGCTGGAAGGAACGGCCGCGGCGCAGGCCTTCCCGGTGGAGCGCAAGCGCCTGGTGGGCGCGGGTCTCCTGATCGAGCACGGCGACGAGGTCCGACTCACCCGGCGCGGCGTCGAGCTCGCCAACCAGGTCGGGGCTGCCTTTCTCGCCTAGCTCTCCTGCGCCCTCCGACGCGAAGCACCGACCTTTGCCATCACCTGCTCGAACACCGGGTATGGCTGCGCGCCCATGACCAGGTAGCGATCGGCGATCACGTGCGCCGGGATACCGCTGATCATCAGATCGAGCGCCTCGGCGCGGCGCGCATCCAGGTAGTCGCCAAAGGCATTGGCACGAGCTGCGGCCTCCATGGCGTTCGCGTCGAGCCCGACACGCGTGCCGATCGCCCGCAGGACGCCCAGGTCGGAGATGTCCAGGCCATCCAGCCAATAGGCGCCAAACAGGGCGCGATGCATCGCCTCGAAAAGCCCGGCCGCACGGGCGAACTCGGCCGCCTGCAGGGCCGGGCGCGAGTTGATCAGCCGCTTGTGGTGGTGCAGCTCGAGACCGACCTGTGCAGAGAGCCGGGCCAGGCCCGCTTCGATCTGGGACCGGTAGGCGGCGGGCAGGACTTCGTCGCGGTCGCGACCCTCTGGTGGGATCTCCGGATGCAGCTCATAGGGGACCCAGTCGATCGTGACATCGTATTCGCGTTCGAGCTGCTCGACCCGGACCAGGTCGACAAAGCAGAACGGTCAGACGTAGTCGGAGTAGATCCGGACCGGGGTGGCCATCCCCGCAGGATAGCCCCTACAATGGGCTTTAGCACTCTCGGATCGAGACTGCCAATAATGCTGGAACCAAGTCAACTCGACGAACGCAAACAGCGGATCCTTAAGGCGGTGGTATCGGACTACACCCTGACGGGAATCCCGGTGGGCTCCCAGGTGCTCGCGGCCAAGTACTTCCTGGCGCTCTCCTCTGCGACGATCAGAAACGAACTAGCCGACCTGGTCGGGACGGGGTACCTCCAACAGCCGCACACCTCTGCCGGCCGGATCCCGACGGACCGCGGCTACCGGTACTTCGTCGACTTCTTGATGCAACCCGAGGCCGCTCCGGCCGCCGTCCGGCGCGCCGTCAAGCAGGAGTTCGAGAGCGCCCCGCATCAGCTTGAAGGCATCCTGGAAAAGGCGGCGATGGTCCTGGCCCAGATCACCGAGAACGTGTCTCTTCTCACCGCCCCTCAGATCAGCGAAGCGAAGATCAAGCATATCGATCTCGTCTCCCTCGAAGCGCAGTCCGCCCTGATCATCCTGGTTTTAGAGGGCAACCTGATCAAGCAGCAGATCGTCAACCTGGAGCATCCCATCTCGCAGGAGGACCTGAGCCGGATGGCGGCTATGTTGAATCGCAAGCTGCGCGGTCAGAGTGCGGAGGAGCTGTCCGCCCGGATAGGTCAGCTCGGCACCGATCGGGGCGAGCAGCGGCAGATCCTCGAGCGCCTCGTCGAGTCGATCACGAATCACCAGGCGCAGAGGCAGACGGTCGTGCTTCACGATGGCATGCGAAACCTCCTGCGTCATCCCGAGTTCGTCGAGGTCAATCGCCTCGAGGAGTTGCTGGAGCTGATCGAGCAGGGCGCCCAGCTCGCAACCATCCTGCAGCAGGTGGCTTTTGACAAGGACGTCGAGATCATCATCGGCCGTGAGAACACCAGCAGCGGTCTCCGCGAGTGCAGCCTGGTGCTGACCACCTACAAGATGGCCGATAAGGTGCGTGGGACGGTCGGCGTCGTGGGACCGACCCGGATGCGGTACGGTCAGGTGGTCGCGAGGGTCCGCCTGGTAAGCCAGATGATCACCGAATCGCTGGCCGGTCGCGGCTGATTTAAGGAACCCTGTTAGCGGGTAAGAAGCAGGAGATGGCAGGCAGAGAGCGACCCCCCGATGAGACGTCACAGGAGCAGGAGCCCGTGGACCAGCGCGCCAGTGCCGCTGCGTCGAGCGCGCCCGAGCGGGAAACGGAGCTGGACGCCCCGGGCGGCCGCGAGGAGGCTGAGGCCAGCTTCGCGCGCTACCAGCGGCTCGCAGCCGACTTCGAAAACTATAAGCGGCGCACACGGCAGGAGCTGGCGGACCGAACGCAGTACGCCAACGAGGAGCTGTTGCGCAGGTTGCTGCCCATCCTGGACAATTTCCGCCGGGCGCTGGATCATACGCCGGCCAGCGTCGATCCCGGATGGCTCGAGGGGATCAAGCTGGTTGCGCGGCAGTTCGAGGCAACCCTCGCAGCCCAGGGCCTGACGCCGATCCCAGCGCTGGGTGAGAAGTTCGACCCGACTCAACACGAGGCGATCGCTCGCCAGGAAACTGATGATCAAGAAGAAGGGACCATCGTGGAAGAAATGCAACCCGGCTACCGACTCCACGACCGGGTCATACGGCCCACCCTGGTCAAGGTTGCCCAGCCTCCGGCGTTGAACTCGTAGCGTGGCGATCAAGAGGGACTATTACGAGGTCCTCGGCGTCGGGCGGACTGCCAGCCCGGAGGAGCTGAAACGCGCCTACCGCAAGCTTGCTCTCCAATTCCATCCTGACCGCAACCCCGACGATCCCCAGGCCGAGGCACGCTTCAAAGAAATCAACGAAGCCTACGAAGTCCTCAGCGACCAGGGCAAAAGGCAGCGTTACGACACCTTCGGTCATGCTGCATCGCAGGGGGCGGGCTTCGATTTCGGCGGAGCGGGCTTCGGGGGCAGCGTCAATGACATCTTCGACATGTTTTTCGGGGCTGCCGCGGGACAGAGGGCCCGCTCCGGCCCTCGTCGCGGTGCTGACCTCCGCCTCGACCTGAAGATCAATTTCGAGGATGCCGTCTTCGGGATCGAACGAGAGCTGACCATCCCGAGAGCAGAACCGTGCGTTACGTGTCACGGCAGCGGAGCCGAGGCGGGCACCTCCGCCCAGACGTGTCCCCAGTGTCGTGGCAGCGGCCAGGTACGCAGGGCCAGCCAGTCTATCTTCGGCCAGATCATGAACGTGACCAGCTGTCCTCGATGCAACGGCGAAGGTCGCGTGATCGAGAAGCCGTGCCGGAAGTGCGCCGGCACCGGTCACATGCCCGGAGAGAAGAAGATTCGCGTCAACATCCCGGCAGGCGTGGACTCCGGCTCCCAGATCCGCCTCTCGGGCGAAGGGGAGCTCGGTCCGCGCAACGGCGAAGCCGGAGATCTCTACATCGTTATCCAGGTACGACCCCACGCCGTCCTCCGCCGCAACGGCAACGATGTCGTGTATGAGCTGCCACTGAGCGTCGCCCAGGCCGCGCTCGGCGATACCGTCGAGATCCCCACCGTTGACGGCCCCGAAACCCTCGAGATCCCGGCCGGAACCCAGTACGGCAAGACGTTCCGCGTTCATGGCCGCGGCGTGCCGCATCTGCGATCAGGCCGGCGTGGCGATCAGATCATCTACGTCCGGGTGGTGATTCCGACCAACCTGACCGAGGAACAGAAGACGGCCCTGAGGCAGCTGGGCGGCGTCAGCGGAAAGCCGCAGCACATCGAGAAAGGGTTCTTCGACAAGTTCAAGCACGCCATCGGACTCGAATAGGAGGCGACACCTAGACTAGACCGCGTGTCACCGGCGCTCAGGCTGATCCTCGGACTCGGGATGGCGGCGACGGTCCTGGTAGTGCTGGCCGGGCCGCGTTGGCGCGGCAACTTCTACCGGAGCTGGCTGAAACCTCGCCTGGTTGCGTTCGGCATCATCGTCGTGTTGCTGGCTACGGCATCGTATGTCTACCGGGTCATCAACGCCCTCCACACCCACGGATGAATCGGCGTTTCCGCGTCACCTTCCGCGAGAGCGGTACGACCGTCGAGGTGGGTGAGGACGAGTGCGTTCTGCCCGCCGGCTTGCGTGCCGGCATCCAACTCGCATACGACTGCAAAAAGGGCCGCTGCAAGACCTGCATGGTCAGGGTGGACGGCATCATCGACCAGTCGGATGCCTGGCTGATCAGCTCGAATGAGCTGGCCGATGGATACGCGTTGATCTGTGTCGGCAAACCTCGAAGCGATCTCACCGTGCACGCGTGAGGAGACGTCCCTGCGTTTCACACTGATCGATTTGTTCATCGTTGCCGCCACCCTGCTGGCGATAGGTAGCGGCTACCGCCGCGGTTTCTGGCTCTCCCTGGCACAGTACGCCGGCATGCTCGGAGGAGTCGTGCTCGGTGCCGCGCTGGTCCCAATCGCCATGGACGGGCTGCATGTAACCGGTCCCACCTCGCGTTCGGTGGGCGCCATCCTGGTCCTCGTGATCGTCGGTGCCATCGGCAGCAGCATCGGCTACGGCGTGGGAGAGCCGATCCGGCTACGGGTGCTGGCCCGCGCCGATCGAGGGCGCCGCGACAGCCTTCTCGGAGCGGTCTTTTCCGCCTTCGCTGTGCTCTCCGTCTCCTGGTTCCTTGGCCTGAGCCTGGCTCGTGGCCCCAGTCCCGACCTGGCACAGGCGATCCAGAGATCAGCGCTGCTGCGCGCCCTCGATTCGGTGGCCCCGCGACCTCCCTCGTTTCTGGGGCGCGTCGAAGCGATACTTTCGGGCGTTCGGTTCCCATCCGCCTTCTCCGGCTTCGAGCCGTTAGTTCCCTCGCCCCAGGCGGTTCCACCTACCGCCGACACGCCGGGAATCCGTTCGGCGGCCGCCGCCACCTTCAAGATCGTCGGCTACGGCTGCGGCGGCATCGTGTTCGGTAGCGGCTTCCCGGTGGGCTCCGGCCTGGTCTTGACCAACGCCCACGTGGTGGCCGGAACGCAGGGAACAACCGTCAGAACCCCGGAAGGTCAGACTCTGAGCGCCCGGGTGGTGGTCTTCGATCCCAACCGGGACGTCGCCATCCTTTCGGTGCCACGGCTCGGCGCCGCGGCTCTGGGCAGTGCGCTCGCCCAGCGTGGCACGACCGGGGCTGCGATCGGCTATCCGGGGGGCGGCCCGGAGACAATCCAGCCCGCGGTGGTGGACGGTGAGGTCCAGGCCGAAGGGCGGGATATTTACGGTCAGAACCTGGTCGTCCGGCACATATGGATAACCGAAGCGGACGTCAAGCCGGGCAACTCCGGGGGGCCGCTGGTGGACCAGGCGGGGAACGTGCTCGGAGTGATCTTCGCCGCCTCCACCAGCCAACCGGGGCAGGCCTACGCCCTCACCGATGCTGAGGTCGAACCCGACATCAGCGCGGCCGCCGGCCGAACCCGGGCGGTTGACGTCGGTCCCTGCGCCCTCGGCTGATCCGCTACGAACTAACATCTGCCAGAGTGAAAGAGCTAGCCAGGAACGAACCGGACCGCGACAGGCGGCAGGGTTCCCGGTGGAACGAATTGCTTCGGCCCGCCGAGATTCTCCTCTACATCCTGATCGCTGTCGCCATCGTCGAGCTCTACACGCGCGCCTCCTTCCTGATCACGCACCTCTTCAGCGTGCTGCTGCTCTTCGTGTTCGGAGCCATCATCGCCCTGCTCCTTACGCCCGTGGTAGATGCCATGGAGACCGTCGTGATCTTCCGCAAGAGGCGTGGACTGGCCGCCATCGCCCTGCTACTCGTTTTGCTGGCGGTGATCGCGGCGATCGTGGCGCTCGTCATCCCGTCCCTCGTGGCCCAGGCCAAGGCTCTCCCGGCCCTGGTGGCAGAAGGTCAGAGGTTCCTTACGAGCCTTCAGGATCAGCTCAATAGCCGTGGCATCCCTCTCCAGGTCCAGCTTCCAACGGGCGGCCCGTCCAACGGCGCCGTGATCGGCTCGGCGATTGGAATTCTCGGTGGAACGCTCACCACCGTTATCGACATCTTGCTGGTAACGGTCATCTCCATCTACCTGCTGGCGCAAGGTCGGGAGCTGATCGCCGCGGGCAGGAAGCTTTTTCCCCGGCACCACGAGGTCTTCGACTTCATCCTCCTGGCAGTCGGCACGACCATGGCGGGTTACGCCCGCGGTCAACTGATCATGTCGATTGGGATGGGGCTCTACACCGGGATCGGCATGAGCCTGGTGGGAGTCCACTACGCGATCGTTCTTGGCATCCTGACCTTCTTTTTAGAGTTCATTCCGCTGGTAGGGGCGCCGCTGGGAATGGCTGCAGCCGTTGTGGTCGCTCTTTTTCAGAGCCCGATCACGGCGTTGCTGGCGGCCATTGTCGGCGTCGGCGGGCACGCCCTCGAGGCGTACATCGTCGGGCCACGGGTGAGCGGGCATGCCACGAGGCTTCACCCCCTGGCTGCCATGGGAGCCCTGCTCATAGGTGCCGAGCTCGGTGGCGTGCTGGGCGCCCTCTTTGCGGTGCCCCTGGCCGCCATGGCCAATGTCTTTTTGGGAGCCATCTATCGGGCCGGCCGTGGCCAGGAAGCCCTGACCACCAGCGTAGATGGCGAGGTCCACCCGGCGGCGCTGCCCCGTCTCGGCGAAGAGATCGGCGAGGTAAAAGAGGAAGGCCCCCTCGAAGGCGAGGTCCCTCACACCGCAGGAGAGTCTTAGCAGACCCGCGAGGCCGCAGGCCGAGCCTTCAGCTCGGGGCGCGTGCCTACCCGCTTCCGGCATCTCGCGTCGGCCTCCGTCACCGGTCGCTCGCCGGCCACGACCTCTCAAACGCTCGCATCGCACTAAAGCGCGGCTCGCGAGGGGCGAGGCCCCGTCGGGTTACCGCGGCACGGCTCGCAACCGTGACTGCGTCCGCCGCGAGCTGCCGCCAGAGGTGGGCGCTTCTCAGGGGCTACTGGCCGGCGCCGGAGTCGGATGCGGTTGCGAGACGTCCTGCTGGCCCTGGATCTGCATCTGGCCCGCGATCAGGTCGGGAGCCCTGCCATTCTCGCGGATGTAGGCCATGGTCACGATCATCGCCATGGTGAGGACGGTCATCA
>Ga0207416_1001388_pt1 | contig 32723 bp, 30 predicted proteins | sample PaiPotPPM11metaG_FD_184107 | JGI IMG/M metagenome (GOLD analysis project Ga0207416, IMG submission 184107) | Iron sulfur acid spring bacterial and archeal communities from Banff, Canada, to study Microbial Dark Matter (Phase II) - Paint Pots PPM... ...
CCTGGTAGATCGCAATCCCGATGATCCTTCGCGATCTACCAACAGTCCCAACACGTGCTATGCGTTGACGGAGGATGCTTTTCAGATTTTATCGCAGTTCGGCACGGCAAGTTGGGATAACGCAGCGCGGAGTTCAGGCGTCACGAACGCAATATTGCCTGGGAAACACATGTGTGGATCGCCCAGATGCCGGAACACCTGATCCATTATAACGGCGAACGCTTGCTAGAACCCTACCTTTGACCAGCACTGGCATGACGCGCGGCCACCAGATTCGCATCCGGTATGTTCATGAACGCTTGCAAACACATGAACCCGTGGGTATAATAGCTGTGAGCCAGAAAACCCATCATCTTAAAGGAGAACACTGTGGGAGCATATTCGATTGCCGTATTGCCCGGCGATGGCATTGGGCCGGACGTGACGGAACAGGCGGTGCGCGTCCTGGAGACGGTGGGACGCCGCTTTGGACACACGTTTCACCTGACGCACGCGCTGGTCGGAGTGGCCGCCATCGAGGCGGAAGGCGACGCGATTTCTGATCGCACGATGCAACTCTGCCAGCAAAGCGACGCGATTTTATTTGGCGCGGTCGGCGGCATTCCGCGCTACGAAGGGCCGGACGCGAAGGTGCAGCCTGAACGCGCGCTGTTTCGCCTGCGCCGGGATTTGCAACTCTACGCGAACCTGCGCCCGGTACGACCATTCCCCGCGCTGCTCAATGCCTCGACGATCAAAGCGGAGATCTTGCAGGGAACCGATCTGCTCGTGGTGCGCGAGTTGACGGGCGGGATCTATTATGGCAAGCCCAGCGAGATTCGCGAGACTGCGCGCGGCGTAGAGGCCGTCGATACGCTGATCTATACCGAGGCGGAGATCGAGCGCATCGTGCGTACCGCCTTCGACCTGGCAGGCGGCAGGCGCAAGAAAGTGACCTCGGTGGATAAAGCGAACGTGCTGAGTTCGTCGCGGTTGTGGCGCAGCATCGCCGATAAAGTGGCCGCTGAGCATCCCGATTTCGCGTTTGAGCATCTGCTGGTCGATGCCTGTGCGATGCATCTGATCCGGCGGCCTGCGAGCTTCGATGTGATCGTGACGGAGAACATGTTCGGAGATATCCTGACCGACGAGGCGTCGATGCTGGCAGGCTCGCTGGGGATGCTACCTTCGGCCAGCCTGGGTACGCGCCGCACCGATCACGGGCTGTTCGGCCTCTATGAGCCAATCCACGGCTCTGCGCCCGACATCGCCGGGCAGGACAAGGCTAACCCTATCGCGGCTATCCTGACCGCCGCGCTGCTCTTGCGCTACTCGCTCAACTTTACCAGCGAAGCCGGCGCCATAGAATCTGCCGTCTCCCAGGTGATCGACGCCGGTTATCGCACCGAGGATATCCGCGAAGCAGGGAAGAGTGTTGTCGGTACCAAAGAGATGGGCAAGCTGATCGCGGAAGCAATCGCCGGCTAGTAACAAAAAATACCTGACATCCCGCGGGATGTCAGGTATTTTTTGTTACTATTTTACCCCATCATCGGTTGCGGTGAGGGACCTGACCTGCGCAATTTTTCATATGCCTGGGCGAGGCGTTCTTTCGCTTGCGCAATGTCAATGCCAGGCTCCTGCTCGCCCTGTAGTGACTGCGCGAGTTGCGCTTCCAGGCTCGCGATCTCGGCGAGCAGCAATTGGCGCTGCACATGCCAGCGCGTCACCGCGCGTTCAACGCCCATAACGCTTCCTCCTAGCGAGCCGCCGCGCCGTAGACCAGCGCGTTGAGCAGGTTAATCAATTCCTCATCCTGATACGGCTTGACCACATACGCGTTCACACCTAGCTGCGTGGCACGCTGCTGGTGTTTGCTGGCCGCGCGAGACGTCAGAACGATCAGAGGCAGGGTGCGGTACTGCTCCTGCGCGCGGATCGTCGCGGTCAACTCGTAGCCATCCATACGCGGCATCTCGATATCGAGCAGGACGGCTGCCGGAGTTTCGCGCGAGATTGTTTCGAGAGCTTCGACGCCGTCGCGCGCTAGCTGGACCTCCCAGCCATACTGCTTGAGCATGTTGCTGACGACGCGGCGCACGCTGGGGCTATCATCGACGATCAGCACGTACTTGCCGCGCTCGACACGCGCTGGGGCAGCAGAAGCGCTGGCGGGCGTTCTTGTTGCTACAGGTTTAGCGGCGGCGACTGGCCTGGCGGTGACCCGCACCGGTGAAGCGGAAGCCTCTCGCACGACCGGCTGCGCGGGCGCTGAGATGACGGCTGCGCTCAGGGCGGGCAGCGCGGAAAGTAGCTCGCCCATTTCGAGAACGAGGACAACGCGCCCGTTGCCCATCACGGTACCGCCCGCAACCCCACGCACATTTTTGAGGTGCGGTCCGAGATTTTTCATGACGATATCCATCTTACCCTTGATTTCGTCAACCACCAGGGCCACGCGCTGCGTGCCGGTATTCACCAGCAAGACCGGGGATTTTTCATCGATTGGGCTGGATGGCAGCGAAAGCAGGTCCGCCAGTAACTGCAAAGGATAGTGTTCATTCTGCACTGTCACCGCCGGACGCCCGGCAATCACCGTGCGTTTGTAGCCATCCATGCGCCCGATGGCTCCCACGATCACCGTGGGCAGGGCAAATTGTTGATCGCTGACCCGCACCATCATCGCGCTCTGGATCGCGAGACTGGTGGGGAATTTCATGGTGAAGGCCGTACCCTGACCCGGCATCGACTCAACCATCAGCGTGCCGCGGAGGCGCGAGACGCTATCATGGACGACATCCAGGCCGACACCGCGCCCGCTCTCCTCGCTGAGTGATTCTGCCGTGGAAAAACCGGGGCGGAAGATCAGATTCACTACATCGTCATCGCTCAATGTTTGATCGGGTCGGATCAGCCCGCGTGCGATGGCTGAGCGGCGAATAAGTTCCGGATCGATACCGGCCCCATCATCACGGACGGTGATGTAGACCTGGTTGCCTTCGTACCCGGCGGAAAGCTTGATCTGCCCGCTGGGAGCCTTGCCTTTCTGCTGGCGCAACTCCGGCGTCTCAATAGCATGGCTGATAGCATTACGCATCAAGTGCAGCAAAGGACCGGCAATTTCTTCATAAACGGCGCGATCAACCTCGGTCTCCTGGCCCTCCAGCATGAACTCGAAGTCTTTACCTTGCTTGAGCGCCACTGCTTGCGCCGCGCGATACAGGCGCGGCGTTATCATAGACAACGGCACCAGTCGCGCCTTCATCAAGCGATCCTGGAACGTGGTGCTGAGACGATTTTCGCGGGAAAACACGCTTTCACAGTCACGAATGACGGCTTCCATTTCGGTACTCAGCGTGGTCATATCCGAGATGCCTTCGCTCAGACCGCGTGTAAGCTGGTGAAACTCGGTATAACGGTCGAACTCCAACTCGTCGAATTCGGCCAGGTGAGACGCCTCAGCACGGGACTTATTGCCATTAGGCGCGAAGCCATTGCCCGGAGCCTGTCCCATGCCCGGCAATACCTGTACCGTGCGCCCACTTGGCAAGGTAGCAGCCTCGAAGCGGCTCTCCAGCTTCTGGCCGACATCGCGCAAGCGGTTACTACTCACGCCGGTATCCGCAACCAGCCGCACGAGACGTTCAATGCGCTCTTCGAGAATCGTCCTGTTCACAAGCAATTCGCCGAAGAGATTCACCAGTTCGTCGAGCTTTTGCAAGCGAACACGCACGCTGAGGTCGCCGCGAACGGCCTGCCGGCTGCTCGCGTCCCCAAACTGCGTGCCGCCGAGCGTGCCAGTCATCATACTTTCGGCGGCTTCATCAACATCCTCGTCGGCGGCGATATCTCTCTCGGTAGACCCAGCCGCTTGCTGCGACCCAAGTATATCCGCGTAACGCACGCGCAACACCTGTACTTTTGCGTTCTCACCAGCGACATCGCTCTCTCCTCGCCCGGTGATCAACACGTCAAGCATTTCAGCGGTATCGAGGATGAGGCTCAGCACGGCAGGAGTAATGGCTGTTGTCCCCTCCATGATGCTATCAAGCAAGTCTTCCGATATATGGGCGATATCAGCGATAGCGCGGAAGCCCATCATAGCCGCCGCGCCCTTCAGAGTGTGGGTAGCGCGGCGCACGCCCTGGATCAACTCGCGATTGGTCGGTTCCTGCTCAAGGGCGGCGACATGCATACTGATAGTTTGCAGGTGTTCCTCCGCCTCCATACGGAAGATTTCGGTGGCCTCCTCGCCATATTCCCCGCTATAGACCGACGCCGATGAAGGAGGGCGTGCCGCTGCAGCGGTTGAAAAGGCCGCGGGGGGAGGCGTAACTTCCGCCGGCGCCGCAGGAGCCGGCATCGCAGTCATTGGAGGCGCAGCGACGACGGGCGAGACACCTTGCGGCTCCGGAGCGGCAGGCGCGCGGGGCGTCATACCAGTGGCAGTTCTCACCTGATCGAGGAAGTTCGAGGCGCGCGGCGCGGACGCAGCGGAGGAAAGCATGTCCGACTGTCCCAGCACGCCCGTGATATCCCCACCTGTTGCTTCAATCTGCGAGAGGAATTCCTGGCGCACCTGGATTTCTATTTCACTGCGCAGGCGCGCTTCGATTTCGGCCACTGAGTCTGCAGCGCCCGCGCCCACCACCTGTTGCTGGAGCTGGCGCTGCGCCTCAAGCTCCTGACGAACTTCCGCGCGGACCTGCCGCTCTAGCTCCGCGCGCGCGGCCAGCGGCAAGGGGCGCGACTCGTACTCCCGCTGCACCTCCTCGCGCACAGACGCTTCGATCTCAGCGCGCAAGGCAAGGGGATCGCCTCGCCGCTCGAAGGTCACGCTCTCTCGCGGCATCCCGGCATCGCGGGAGACCTGCATCTCCCAGGGAGTCCATCCCGGCTCCTGGCCCGATGTACGCGCGACAGCCGCGGCCTGAACCTGCAAGAAAGCCTCTCCACAAGCGGCAATCGATACCGAGAGATCCTTGAGCAAAAGCTGTACCTGCTCATCCGTCATCTCCACGCCGCTGGTAATTTGATTGAGCAGTTCAAGAACTTTTTTCAGCTTCGTATTGGATACCCACATCACCGAGAGCGGGAGATAGCGCCGAACTTGCTCCGGGCTGTTGCGCAAATTGAGACCCATCGCCTTGCCGGCCCAGTCTTCCATGCGATCAAGCGCATCTTTGGAACCGTCTAGAAAGCCCTTGAACTCGGTGCGCTGCGCTTCGATGAACGACATCGCAGCGCGTAACTGGCTAAGAACATCCTTGAGCGTGGACGCCTGCGCGGCCAGCGAGTGCGCCTCCACTTGCATGTCGTCAACAACCTTCGGGACAGGAAAAGCCAGAGGCATCATATCGCTGCCACTCTGTTGCTGCGCATACGCGGCGGGCAGCAGTTCGCTCGTACCGCTATCCGCCTGCCCCGCCGCAGCCAGGTCATGGCCGGGTGAAACCGGAGCGACAGACGGTGTGGGAAGCGGGCGCGTGCTGGCAACCAGCCTTTCTAACGCGCTCTGAGCAGTGGATGGCTCAGGCTCAACACGGTCAGGAAGCGCGGACGGCGCTGGCTCTCTCCCATCAGCGACCACCGGCGTCTCCTCTTCGGGCCAGCCATTATCGTCTTCTAGAGTCGAAGGTGTGCGGAACGACTCTATAACTTCATCGAGCGACAGCGTAGGAGATGCAGGCAAATCCGGAATGGCGGGGAATTCTTCCTTGGCGGCAGGGGGCAGTTCGCCAGGCGAAGCAGCGGAGCGAGCGGCGGATTCGAGCAGCGTGCGATACTGCATGTAATCGTTGTCATCCTCCGTCATCACCGCGTCCTCGTCGATACCATCGTGAATGCTCTGGAGAAGGAAGCGCAAGCGCCCAAGCGAGCGTTGCAGCAGCCCAATAGCCGGGCCATCAAGCGCAACCAGACCTTCCAGCACATCGCCCAGGATATCCTCCATGCCATGAGCGACATGAGCGAGGCCGGGGAAGTCCATCATGGATGCGGAGCCACCGATGGTATGAGTGCAGCGATAGGTCTCATCGAGAGCATCCATGTCTCCAGGTGATTGCGCCAGGCGTCGCAGGTCCGCCTCAATAGTCGGCAAATAGCTATTCACCTCTTCGATAAACGAATCGAGAACAGAGAGTTTATCAAACGTGTTCGACATGTCGCTTATACTCACTTACTTTTCGCTACACGTTTCCCTGAGCCAGAAAGACGATATCCTAAAGAAGCGATACCTATGCTCCGGGACGCCCCTGGCGTCCCGGAAGGAAACGTAAACTAGATTGCTTTCTACTGCCTGAATGGCCCATTGCCAGGGTAGGGATCCTGCCCCTGACCAAACGGAGGCTGCCCCTGTTGCTGCTGGTTTTCTCTCTGCCAGCGTTGGCGTGCAGTGGGCGGCGGTGGAGTCGGGTACTGGCGCGGCGGTGTGAATGGCGGCTGAACTTGATTGCCAGTACCGGGTACATTATTGCCAAACGGCTGCTCCGTATAAGCAGGAGGGTTATCATAACCGCTAAACTCCCCAAAGCCGGGCTGGTTGCCGAACTGCTGGCCGCCGCCATAGTTCTGCTGCTGCTCAAACGGCTGCTGGCCGCCAAAGCCAGGGAAGGGGTCTATCGGCTGCCCATGGTTATAGTCGGGCTGGCCGTTGAAGCCGGACTGACTGCCGAACGATTGCGGAGCAGCGAAGCCGGACTGACTGCCAAAGGCATAGGGATCAAAATCCTGGGAGTTGGCAAAGATGGCCTGCCCATTCCGTTGGGATGCCGCCACCAACGGGCCAGAGTTCCCTGGCTCAGGGAGCGGCGGGAAGTTATCGACAAAGCCTTGCCCCCACTCACCACCAGAGCCTGCGGGAGCCGGAAGGTATTGATTACCGTTCCCGCCCTGAATCTCAGAGAAGGGCGTCATGCCGAGGAAGGCTCCAGGCATCTCGTTCCCCGGTTCAGGCAAGCGGAAGGTTGACACCGAAGCGCGCAACTGCTCAGCCAGGTCTGAAAGGTAACTCACACTGGCAGCCGTTTCCTGCGTCCCCTCGTTAGTGCGGCGTGTAATCTCCGAAATCTGCTCCATCGCCACGGCTACCGCTTCGGAGACCGTTGTCTGCTCATTCGCGGCGTGGGCTATGCCCTCGATCATTTGCGCCTGCCGTTCGACCGCGCCAAAGATGGTGTTCAGAGAGCGACCAGCATCGTCGGCAAGCTGGGAGCCTTTCACAACTTCCTGCGTGCTATCTTCCATAGCGACGACAGCTTCGTAGGTATCACCCTGAATACTCTTCACGAGCGTATCGATACGCTTGGTAGACTCCGTCGAACGTTCCGCAAGCTGGCGGATTTCGTCGGCGACTACTGCGAACCCACGCCCATGCTCACCGGCCATGGCGGACTGGATGGCAGCGTTCAAAGCGAGCAGGTTCGTCTGATCGGCGATATCCTCAATGATACGCACAATCTCACTGATTTCATTGGAACGCTCGCCGAGCCGTTTGATTTTCTTCGAGGTTTCCTGCACATTCTCGCGAATGAACATCATACCCTCAATCGTCTGGCGAACTGCTTGCTGACCGGTAGCAGCGCTTTTGAGCGCCTCTTGCGCAAATTCCGCGCTGGACTGGGCATTGCGGGCAACATTTTGAATAAAGACCGCCAGAGCTTCGACCGCGTCGGTAGTCTGCGAAATCTGTGCAACCTGCGTTTCCGATGCCTGGGCCAGGTCCGCGGAGCCGTCGAGAATACGGCGCGTCGCGGAAGTCACTTTGATGGCGGTATCCTGCACTCGCCCAACGACCTTTGCCAGTTCCTCGATCATGTAGTTGAACGAGTCGGCCAGCACGCCGAGCGTATCAGGGGTGACCTCGGCCTGTACGCGAAGATCGCCGTCGCCCACGGCGCTGACTTCTTGCAGCAGCTTTTCGATCTGTGCCTGCAAAGCGACGGCATCGCCGCTGCCAACACTCGCGTTGCTAGGCGCGCCTCCCTGGTTATCAAGCAGCATGTTCAAGGACATGGAGAGCTGAGCCAGTTCGTCGTTACCGTTCACATACGCGCGCGCGGAGCGGTTGCCGCCATTGTAGTTACGACAGATATCATTGAGCTCCATCAGCCGGTCTTTGATCCTACGATGGACATAATAGGCGGTGATGAGAACTCCGACCACCGTGATAACAGCGCCCACCAGGACAGCGCCCAGGATCACGGCCGGGCCGTTGCGCGAAGGCTGCTGATACGCTACAACACCAATTAACGCGATGAGTACGAGTGGAATGCCAACAAACGCAATCTGACTGGTTCTCAATAGACTGTCCAGGGTCATTCCACCTTTGCTGCGATCAGGGTTCATCCGCCAGACCTCCTGTCAAAAGACATCAAACGAAAATATCAAGTCAAAGCTTCATAGCGCTGCATCCTCTCGGAAAACAGCAAACGGGAAGCATCGAGCAATACAATGAACCGATTGTTGACTAAAGCGCTCCCCAAAGCATAAGGAACGATCCACGATGGGACAGCGGTCTGGCGCACACTGACGCTGGTAATCGCCGCGGGAGGGATCGGAACCATTTCACTGACCCCATCCACAAGCAGGCAGATGACCATTTCGTTGTACTGCACCGACAACAAGCGTGTACGAGGGTTGTGTGGAAGCGACTCCAAACCGAGAAAGCCGCGCATATCCACAACCGAAGCAATGGAGCCGCGCAGGTTCATGACTCCATTAATCCAGGAAGCCACATGCGGCACCGGCGTCACATCCGCCAGGCGTTCAACACCCTGAATATGCTCGGCTTTCAGGGCAAACTCGCGCTCAAGCAAGGAGAATATCAAATATTGCTCGCCGATCACGGTGACGGGCGTGGCTCCGGCAGGACGTCCCTGCTGGGTCAGTTGGGCAAGCTGAGATTCCAGAGCCGCTATCGAAGCCCGCGAACCTGTACGAGCTTCGTCTCCCCCGGCAAACCTTTGGGGACGATTGGCCTCATGGGGCGCAGCTTGCCTGTTCCAATGTTGCTGTTGTCGCGCATTCAAATCTTCGCTTGACACGAAGGCGTCCTCCCCGGTTAACCATCAAGAGACGATTGGCGCAGCGCGCCGCATCCATGCAGCGTTCCTCGCTAAACCTCATCTTGCTGGGCATTGACTGTTATCTACACAAGACGACGTACATTGGCAACCAGTTCATCAGTATCGAACGGTTTGGTCATGTACATATCCGCACCCTGTCTCAACCCCCAGGACTTATCCAAAGGAGTGCTTTTACTGGTTAACAAGATGATCGGAATATGACGGCTGCCTTCCCAGTCTTTAAGTTTCCGGCACAACTGAAAACCATTTTGTTTTGGTAAAACGACGTCCAGCACAATACAGTGCGGGCGCTCTCGAAAAACCTTTTCCAAAGCCTCATCGCCATCGATAGCGGTGATCACTTCAAACCCGCTGTTCCGCAGCGGTGTGGAGATCAGCGTTAGTTCGGTCCAACTATCATCTACGACAAGGATCTTCTGTCCAGGCATCATTATACTCTCTCTCTATGCCATGTGTGCTAGTGAAATGGGAAAGAAGGGCTATTGCAACAGGGGATCTACTCTGTTTTCACCACTCTGGCACCAGTTTCTGAGGCGCTGTGCGCTTATTTGCGGCGGGCCATTAGCCCCGGCGGCGCAACCGGGGACGGACTCGTTCTTGTTGAGGAGGAACACGCTCTTCCCAATTCACAAGATATTTCTTCACCGTTTGGACCAGTTCGACAGAATCAAAAGGCTTGGTTAAATATTCTGTCGATCCGGCGAGCCGCCCGCGCATCTTATCGAATAAGCCGTCTTTCCCACTGAGCATTATAATGGGTATTGAACGAAATTGCATGTGCTTGCGGATGATCTGGCAAATATTGTACCCATCCATGCGGGGCAATTGGATATCCAGCAGGATCAAGGCCGGCATTTCATCGGCCACCGCGGTGAGAGCGCTCAAAGCGTCTGAAGCAGTAATCACTCTAATATGCTCCCGCTGCAACGTCATCTGGACGATCTTACGCACTGTCGGACTGTCATCCACTACGAGTACTGTTGGTATAGTCATTGAGACTGACCTGCCTTTCAAGGTGTGTAAGCTCATCGCGAGAACCCTGTTACCGACTCTGGGTTTCCCGTAACCAATACGTACCCGTGTTCATTTCAGGCACGCCGCTTCTTTGTTGCCCAGCGTTCGAGGGCGGAAAAGATGATGATACATAGGCGGAATTCGCCGCCCGCGCCGCTTGCACATGGCGCTGGGCGCGATACACCTGGTATTGCTGCATCTCATTATCGACCTCGTTCAGGAACGCCTTCCAGACCACGTTGAGATTGTAGCCCGTGTGGGAATTGCCGAACTCCTCATGCAGCACCTCGGAGAGGACCATACGCAAATAGGCAGCCAGGCCAAGCACTGCCTGCCAGTAAAATTCCTCCAGTTGAGCGCCGCGAACCAGTTCCTGTAAAGTGAGGATGCTTGCGCAATCAAGTTGCCCGTTTTTGAATTCCGCGGTCTCCAGAATAGGATATTGCTTCGACAAGAGCTGGTACTGCGGGACAAACCTGCTCTCCAGATACCGGCTTACCTCGCCGGAGGGCAGTTCGCCGCGCCCGCGCAGCCCCTTGGCGTATTTGCTATGATGAGCCAGCAGCGCGTTAATGCACTCGGAAAGTATCTCAGCAAGACCCAGGAGGCGCTGTTCGGGACGCGTGAGCTGCTGCTTCTTTGCCAGTTTTGCCTGGTACTTGATGATGAGGTTGGAAAGATCGCGCTGCAACTCCGCCTCTAGAGCGGTATCAACCACTTCGATCAGGCGAAGTTCGAGCAGATGAGCGATGAGACGAGCAACACGGGCCTCCGGAAGCATCAAGGCCAACGCCATCGCCTGGAGCGGAATTTCCCCATTGGAGAGGCAAAGCACTTCGATAGCTTCCCTATCGAGACCGAGGCCGCGCACATCCCTTCTCACTTCTTGCAGCCAGCGTACCGCGGTAGTGCGCGTGAGATGAATCTCGCTCATTTTTTCCCATTCATCGGCCTGACGCAGCGCCTCCAGAAGAACCGAGTCAACGTCGAGCGGCTGTAGTCGCATGTCCATCGGAAGCATCTGGCGATGAAACGCGAAACGTCCGTTGACCCAATGCAGCGCGTGACTGATCGACTGGGTGATAGCAAATTCCAGGCGCTGCTGCATTTCAGCGGCGCTCATCCAGTTCAACTCGACCAGTTTTGCCAGCGTCCCTGGCATGGCATAGCCGACTTGCTGATAGATCGCCTGAGCGCGCTGCGGCTCTATCCGGCCAATCAGGGCAAGCATAGCAAGAATATCTGGCTGGAGAAATCCTTCTTCCTGTAACCCAACAATCTGCCCTTTGCGCAAGCTAATCGAAAGCGTTTCTGGGCCTGAATTGACAAACAACGTACCCGTTTTCTCACTTAGCGCCAGCATTTTCAAGACGGATTGCAGACCAAGCGTTTGCAGGTCTCCATCCATGATGCGGTCTTGCTGCTCCATTCGCTCACCTATTCCTTTCCCAAACATGCAGGCCACACTATGCTCCCCACGGTACACCCGCATAAATATGGATAGCGCTCTTGAGTGACACCCACCTGTATATCTCTCGTAGGGAGAGAGTGAACATTTATCTGCTAGACCTTATTGCTAAAATCAACCTTCACTTCCATCCGCAGATCAGCAAATCTGTCTCGTTCCCTCTATAGACAGCATACTCCACATCATAGTGTACCTCAAAACGAATTAGATAAATGTAAAGACGGGCCGCCAAGTTATTAAAAAAACATTAAGGATTGAAGATCTCAACATTGCCACGGAACACATATCCCACACCCGGTTCGGTCACAATATAGCGCGGGCGTGATGGTTCCTGCTCCACTTTGCGGCGCAGTTGCCGCACATAGACGCGCAAATAATCCGCCTCGTCCCCATACTCCGGTCCCCAGACTACTCGTAATAATGAACGATGGGTTAAAACCTTCCCCGCGTAAAGCATGAGCTGCCGGAGTAACTCGAACTCGGTCGGCGTGAGCCGCACATCCTGGTTCCCGGCTCGCACCTGCCGTCCCTGCACATCCATGAACAGATAGCCATCTTCGCTGCGCAAGACCTGGGCTTGCCCTACCGGTACTTCCGCCGAGGATTCAGCCGCGCTGGCCCGGCGCAAACAGGCCCGCACGCGCGCCAGCAGTTCATCGTTACTAAACGGCTTGGTCAGATAATCGTCCGCGCCCAGGTCTAACGCTTCGACCTTTTGTTTGTCCTCGCTCAGCGCAGAGATGACAATAATCGGCGTCTGAACCACCGTCCGCAGATAGCGGCATACTTCAAAGCCGTTCAATTCCCCCGGAAGACAGAGGTCGAGCAAGATCACATCGGGCTGGTGCGTTCGTACCAACTCGATAGCCTGCTCGCCAGTTTCAGCCAGCAAGACCGTGTAACCATCCATAGCGAGGGTGCGGCGCAGGATGCGCTGAATCGGAGTTTCATCATCGATGACCAGGATACACTTACTTTTCGCTTTCATGGCCGCCCCTCCGTCATATCATTGTGTAGGGGTAAAGGCTTGTCCCTGCCCGTGGCTCCACCATCACCCGGTTGCATAACGGCAGCGGGCAGGGACAAGCTACTACCCCTACAAGACTCCTCTTGAGACAACGGAGGCAACCCGCTCTGCGGATGAGCCGGAATGACAAACGTAAAACAGGTTCGGCGACCATCGATGACTTCTTCCACGGCGATCTTTCCCTGGTGAGCTTCGATAATGCCCTGACAGATAGCCAGGCTCAAGCCCAGGCCATGCCCGTTACTTCCATAGAACGTTTTGAAGAGCTGGTCTTGTTCATCAGCCGACACCGGCTGCCCCTGATCGCTTATCCTTATTCGCAGAGCAGGGACAGGGAAAGCAGCGCCTTCGTCCGCATCTATCACAACTGCGATCTCCCCACCGGCGGGACTGCGATGGACAGCATTCCCAATGAGATTGATAAAGACCTTTTCCAACTGCGCGTAATCGGCATAGATCAGCGGGAGATCGGGCGGCAGGTGGATGCGCAGTGGATGCCCCGCGGTTAGACACTTCTGCCGCGTGAGCGCGCCATCCAGGATTTCCACGATATCACACCAGCTTTTTTCGAGTACCAGCGCCCCCATCTCAATGCGCGACATGTCCACCAGCGCATTCACCAGCGCCGTCAGGCGATCGGCCTCGGTATTCACTTCCGCGAGCAGTTCATGGAGTGTTTGCGCGTCCCGCGCCATATGCGGCTGCAATAAGCCAGTCACGGCTATTTTAATCGTTGTCAAAGGCGTGCGCAGTTCATGCGACACGGTCGAAAGCAGCGCCGACCGGTTTTTCTCGTCGCGCACCTGCTCGGTCACGTCGTGTATTTGCAGCACAAGGGCAATAGGCGCTTCCTGCGCGTTGACTATGGGATAGCGGGAAAGCTGGAAATATTGATCCGTTGCGGTCCGATCCACGCGCCGCGCTGCCTGCCGGTCGGATGCTTTGTTACTCATCAGCGACAGGACCCTGTTAATGGCCTGTATCTGCTGATCCGGCTCCTGGCTCTGCTGTACCAGCTCCTCGGCCAGCACGCAGCGCAGCTCTTGCCGAAAAAATTGCTCTTGCAGAAATTCCTGGAGATACTGGCGCACTTCGTCGCGATTGCGTATGCGCGGGAGCAACTGCGAGAAGATGTCGATCAGCGTACCGCCGATTGCGGCGTGGCGCTGCTTTCCGCAGAGGAGTTCAGCGCCAGGATTCATATAAAGGCATATGCCGTGCAGATCGGTGACAACAAGGGCATCGTTCGCGTGACCCGGCGTTTGTTTCAATTGCAGCAGGAAACGGCTCAACTCGCCCAGCAATGCAACGCGCTCGTGCTCATCCTCCGCCGTTTGCGTCAGAAAGGTGATAGTAGAAACCTGAGCGGAAAAGGGATCGCGATCATCAGTTGCACGCGAAAGCAGCGTTTCTGCCGGGATGCCGGAAACGGCGTCTTGCTGCCAACCAGCGCCATCAGCAAACAACGGGTATTCCGGCTGCGCTGGATGGATTAACACCTGCAAATCCCGCTCGCCGCGGGTGAGCAGATGCTCGCTCAGGAAAAAGAGCAGACTGCTTAAGCTGACGTTGAAGGTGCGCTCCGTCTCTTGATGAAGACGCGCGAACAAGGCTTGCGCATCCTCTCCCTCATGCACATGCTGCAACTGCTCTAATGCTTTCTGGAAGCGACCGCGCTGGTGAGCGGACTCCATCAACATGCGATTATGAATAGCGATAGTGGCCTGGCTGGCAAACAGCGAGAGAATATCGGTTTTGAGCGGGGTAAAACCGCCCGCTTCAGGAGAACATAGCAACAAAGCCCCGTACACCCTGGCGCCAGTGATGAGCGGATAACTATAGATGGAACGTAAGCCCAGCTCATCGGCGAAGACATGGCTCGCCGGGAAATGCTGATCGACGCCAATATCGTCTGAAGTACACGATTGACGGCGATAGAGCGTGGCATGAATGATAGCTTCTTCGCTGGTCGCTTCCGTTTTTTCCACAATGTCGCGGAGTTTCTCTTCGTCCAGGCCCGCCTGCGTTTCGAGGCGCGTCGCCCCGGTACGTTGATCAAAGGTGACGAGGGCCGAGGCGACATTCAACGCTTGCGTAATACCGGCGACAATCTCGTGCAGAATAGAGGAAAGGTCAACCTGTGAGGTCAAAGCGCTGGATACGCTCTTCAAGGCTTCTCGTTGGCGATCTTGTATAGCGGCGCTGCCGCCTACTTGCGCTCCCTCGATAGCGTTTGCCAGCACCTGCACCACGGCCTGGATCAAGCGCTGCAATGTCGGGTCATCATACGTTTGCCAATGCCTGCTGCCGAGTTCGAGCGTCCCCAGGAAACGATTTTCCGCCATCAACGGCGTGATGCACGATGAGCGCAAATAATGAAAGCCGCTGAGCGCATCGCCGCATTGCGCGGGCAGACCATCCAATCCTTCGGGATAATTGCGGATGATCGTCTGCGGAGCATCGATGAGCTGCTGAGCTTGCGAGTCCTGGAGCGGATGCTGGTGATAGCGCGCGCTCCAGCCAGCGATCGCGCGTTGGCACACCGTCACACGCACCCCCTGTTGATCATGGCGCAGCAGAACGACGCCAAAGACATCGAAAGGAATGGCCGGTTCCAGTTCAGCCGCCAGCAGGGTATAGTCAGGTTTTGTTGCGCGCACGCTAGAAACGATGCGCGCAACGCGCTCGACAATGGTAGATTCTTTTATTGTAGGCGGATGAATCTTCGCCTCCATGAATCGCCTTGATACCTCTCACAGCCAGCAGAGCTGCCTGCACTTGCTCAGCGAGCAAGCAGATAAGCAGCCTGGTGGTCGCTAGCGTCCTTGAAAGTAATGCTCTTCCCAGCAGAAAGATCGCGTTTGCGCAACCAGGACAGTATAGCACAGTCGTAAAAGCAGAGCAATATATGTATACATGCACGTGAATGCACAATGTACAACATTGTACGTAAACATGCAACGTACATGATATGACTTTGTTCGTAGCCAAATGGTACTTTTTCTCTCCCACCGCAAAGTATACCACATCGGAGCGTCGAAGGGTTCCAGGGCGATGGCAAGCAATATATCGAGAGTATACCATGTTGAGCTTTCTTCACGCTTCCATAGCACTTTATGGCTATTCTTTATGTGTCACCGTGATTTTTTCTGCTACCTTTGTGGGCAGCAGAAAAAATCATCCATTTGCATACCCCGTCAACTCAACATAACCTTCGCCCTGTATTGGACGACCATCGCTCTCTCCCTGGATGCTCACGGCCCCTTCCCAGTAGGCGTTGCCGGTAGTTTGGTAGACCACCAGTTCCTGGTCTTTGAGTTCCGGCATCAACGTAAGCACGAGGGACAGGCGCGGATCATTCACCTGGAGACGCCAGCCGGAAGGATAATTCGCGCCGGTGACGGGACTGCGCCAATGCCCCAGTACGGTCATATGCAAGGCGCTGGCGGGCAGCAGCGTGTCATGGGCGCCGGCATCAATGTAGCTGACATAAGTTGAGACGGTTTTTCCGGTGGCGTCGCGAATGAAGTAGAGCATCATTTCGGTGTTGTTGTCCAGTTGGATGCTAAACCAGTCCCAGCCGCCGCCAGCCAGCGTGAGAAAGTTGCCCCACTGGTGATCCATCCAGGCCGTCCCTGTGACCTGGAGCGTCCGACCATGATCGATCAGCGTGCCGGAGAGTGCCATGCGCGTGCGCGAATAGTAGTAGGAGAATCCGGCCAGGCCAAACGAGATCAGGCCGTCGCCGTTGTGCAGAACGGGAGCTTTGAGACCCCGCAAAGTGAAGCGCAGAGCATAATCCGGCATCTCCGCCGCGATATGGTCCAGCCCGTTGAGACCCTGCATCGTCCAGTCGCCGACGGCAATATTGAAGCCTGCCGTTGAGGTATCGTTGGGAATCACCGCGTCCGGCTCCGTCAGACGGCGCTGAGCGTAGAAGAATTGCCCGCGCGTGACGTCGGTGATGGCGAAGTGGGCGGCGTAGACGGGCGGCAGGTCGCTGCGCAGCGCCTGGAAAATGACGAACTCAAAGCCGTAGTGGCGCGTCTGCCCGTTGGGCAGCACGGCATTGAAATGGCCGGTATAGTACCACCACTCGGTAAGGTCGCGATGGGGAGCTTCGTCCTGGGGAAAGCGCACCGGCGGCAGCGGCGTGGCCCGCGGCGTCGGGCCGACGGACGGCAGTTGCGCGCTGGTGGTGACGATGCCGGGAAAGCTGCAGGACGACAGCCAGAGCGAGCACAGCAGGAACAGGCTTATGGCAAACAACCACTTTTTCATCGCATTCCTCCCACACCGCTATCAATATCGTGCGTCTCTATTGGCTCTGTACCAGATGCTGAGATCGGCACGCTGTCAAGGTATTCCGCCAGCGCGGGCGGGCGGCGCTGCACGCCTGAAAACGGCAGCCACCAATTGAGATTGCCGAGCAGGCGCATGGTGGCCGGCACAAGCAGGCCGCGCACAAGCGTGGCGTCGATGATCACCGCCAGCGCCATACCCAGGCCAAGCGCCTTGACGAGGATCATGTCGGCGGTGGCGAAGCACGAACTGACGACGACTACAATAATCGCCGCGCTGGTAATGATGCCCCCGCTGCGCTGCATGCCGAGCGCGACGGCACGGGTATTGTCGCCCGTCTGCCAGAAAGCTTCCTGGATGCGCGAGAGCAAGAAGACCTCATAGTCCATCGAGAGACCAAACAGGGCGCAGAAAAGCAAGATGGGAGACGAAGCTTCGACATAGCCGAGGGGAGTGAAGTTGAGCAGTTGATGCAAAAAACCATCCTGGAAAATGAGGACCAGCGCCCCGTAGCTCGCCAGGATCGAGAGCGTATTCATCACAATGGCTTTCAAGGGCAGGATCACCGAGCGGAATAACAGCAGCAGTAAAATGTAGGTGACAACAGCTACCACTCCCGCCGCCAGGGGAAAATCGGTATAGAGCGTGTCCACGTAGTCCATGTCACCGGCAGTTGTGCCATCCACCAGCACGGAGATGCCGCCGCCCGGCCGCGTGTTGCGAATCGTCTGCACGAGCTGGATCGAGCGAGTATCGTTTGGATCATATTTGCTGATCACCTGCACCAGCGTCGTGTTGCCGGAGACTGACGATTGCAGTAGAGCCGCGAGATACGGGTCGGCGATGAGCTGAGGATGGGCATAAAACGCTTCATACTGCGCCAGCGTAATGCGCGGATCGGCGCTGACGATGCTGTCCACGCGCGCGACGCGGGGATCGGCTTCGATGCGCTGCACGTAGCCATAGAGCTTGAGGATATTGCCAGGCGTGAGGACGTTTCCCTGCATCTGTACCGCCAGCAGGATCGGGTTAGAGTCTGCATAATTGAAACGCTGCTTGAGCAGGTCAAAGGCCGCGCGCGACGGCACAGACGTGGGCAAGATCGAGGCATCAGGGGCCGCGAAACGCACGCCTAGAAACGGTATGCCCAGCGAGACGAGCAAGATGAACACCGGCACGAAAATCCTCACCGGGTAGCGCATGACAAGATGGGAAAGGCGATACCAGAAGCCGTAATGGACCTCCACAAGGGAGGTCTCTACAGGTTGCGCTACACGTCGCGCGCGTCGCCTGGGAAGACGCACAGGCAAGGCGTTGATGCGCGTACCGATGATGGACAAAGCGGCGGGCAAGAGCGTGATAGCGGCAAGAACGGCCAGAATGACGACCATGACGCCCGCCAGGCCGACGGAGCGCAGGAAATCGACGTTGAAGAGTACGAGGCCCAGCAGACCAATCGTGACAGTCAGGCCGGAAAAGGTCACAGCGCGTCCGGCAGTGGCGACTGCCACGGCCACGGCTTCTTCAACATTGCGCCCGCGCCCTAACTCCTCGCGAAAGCGGCTGACGATGAACAACGAATAATCGACGCCGAGGCCGAGGCCAAACAGCGTGGTGATGTTCAGCGCGAAAATAGACAGGAACGTGATATGTCCCAGGGCAAAGATGAGCGCGAGCGAGACGACGACAGCCCCGCCGCCGACGAGGGCCGGTAGCACGGCAGCCACCGCCGAGCGGAAGACGAGCAGCAGGGCGATAATGGCAAAGGGGATCGCCAGAAATTCGGCGCGGCGCAGATCGCTCTCGCTGACCGATTGGATATCTTCATAAAAGACGGGACCGCCGCCGATGCTGGTCTGGATGTGGGGAACCGGCTCCAAGCGGCGCTGCAATTCGGGGATCAGGTTCGCGGCGCTGTCCGGGGCAGGCTTGAGCAGCACATTGACGTAAGCGGCGTGGCGATCCAGGGAGATCTGGCGCGGGTTATCGGTAAAGCTGACGATTCCGGAGACTTCCGACCACCCGGCGATGTTTTTCAACGCCTGCTGCGTTTCCTGGGCAAATTGCGGGCTATCGGCAGTGTACGTATTGCTGGTGAAAATCACCTGGACGATGGTCTGATCCAGGTGGAGTTTCTGCACCAGGACGTTGATGGCGCGCACAGAATCCGCGTTCGCGCTGACAAAGCCGCCTGGTTGCAGCACCTCACCGGCGCGCGGCGCGAACGGCAGCGCCGCAGCGATAGCCACCATCCATAGACCCACGATCAACCACCGATAGCGGGCGGCAAGCTTGCCCAGACGGTAAAACATGACAATGCCTTTCTAAAAATACTCTCTCATCGCTTTTTAACTTCACGCTCCACCATGACGCCAACGCGTGCCGCGAGGGGTATGGTATTGGGCGCAATAAATTGCGCCCAATACCATACCCCTCGACGGGGCTATCTCCTTGTTGTATTATAGAGCTATTGCAAGCCTATCGATAAGGATATATAAGAAGAGAGGTGGCGGTATGGCGAGACAGACACCAGAAAAACATGAACACAAAGCTACTAATAACCACGTACCGGTCAGAATGATCACGGTGAACCGTCAGGCGTATCATGACTATGAAGTCGAGCGCACCGTCGAGGCAGGCATCGTGCTGATGGGGACGGAGATCAAATCGATCCGCGCGGGCAAGGTCAACCTGCGCGGCGCATATGGCATCATCCGCAACGGGGAGCTATGGCTGGAGAACGCGCATATCGCGGTCTATGAACACGGCACGTACTACAATCACGAGCCGATGCGCAATCGCAAACTGCTGCTGCACAAACGAGAGATCAGCCAGCTTGCGCTGAAAGTTGCCACCAAAGGTATGACCCTGATCCCATTGAAATTGTATATCAAGGGAGGCAGAGCCAAGATCGAGATGGGCCTCTGCCGCGGCAAGAAACTGTACGACAAGCGCGACGCCATTGCCGAACGCGACATGCAGCGCGAGATAGAGCGCGCGCAGCGCAAACGCTAAGGGCAATGATCTTGCCCGCCCAAAAAGCCGTTCATCCACAGAGATACAGAGATAAGGAAGCGAGCATCGATGACAGAACACGAACAGAACCCTGAGGAGGCAATGATCCAGTCGGTCAACAAGGCCGGCTTTTTTCAGTTGCTCGGCGTGCGAGTGGAAAAGATCGACGGCGGCCACGGGCGCGTCAGCCTCTCCGTCGATGAACGCCTGATGCACCCATTCATGATTGTGCATGGCGGCGTGATCTTCACACTGGCGGATACCGCGATGTCGATGGCGCTGTGGTCGGTTATTCCTCCCAACACGCCCCTTGGCACCATCGAGGCCAAGATCAACTACCTGCGCCCCGTGAAAGAGGGCGAACTGGTCGCCGAAGCAGCGGTTGTGCATCAAGGCCGCTCAACGGCGGTGCTGGAAGCAAGCATCTACAACGAGGTGAGCGGCGAACGCACAATGGTTGCCCGCGCCATGGGGACGTTTTACATCGCGCGCGGAAAATAGGCAGGAATGAATACATGAATCTGCATGAACAATGGTTACGAGATTACGCGCTGCTGGCGTTACGCATCGATAAAGTGATGCGCGCAACGACCGAGTTGCCTTACGTGGATGGATACTACGGCCCAGCGGAATGGAAAGCCATCATCGAGGCCACGCCCACAATGGACGTGGCCGATCTGCTGCGCTCGTCTATCGCGCTCGCGGAGACGCTGCCCATATCCGCGTTTGAGCCGCGCCGCGCCGCACGCCTGCGCAAGCTAGTCAAAGCGATGGAAACCGTGTGCCGCAAGCTGAGCGGCGAGAGCCTCGCGTTAGAGGAAGAGATCGCAGGCTATTTCGATTTCCGTCCTACCTGGGTTTCCGAAACATTGTTTGAGGAAGCGTTAGAGACGGGCGATGAACTCTTGCCTGGGAAAGGATCGCTCGCTGAGCGGTGGCACAATTGGCACGCCCAATTCCAACCCTCGCCAGACCATATCCATTTGCTGCTGGATGTCGCTCAGCGTATGCTGGCGGAAGCGCGCCGCCGCACACTTGCCCTGATGCGCTTGCCTGAGTCCGAGCATGTCGATCTACGCGCGGTCTCCGACGTCCCGTTCTCTGCCGCCAACTTCTATCAGGGCGATTATCAGACAGTGATCGAACTCAATACCGACCTGCCTTTCAATATTCTCGAGCTTATCGATACGACCTGTCACGAGGTTTACCCCGGCCATCACACGGAATGTATCCTCAAGGACCAGCATCTCTACCGTGAGCGCGGCTATGTCGAACACAGCGTCCCCATCGTCCTCAGTCCGCCGTGCCTGATCAGCGAGGGCATCGCCATGTCTGCTATGGATATGCTCTTCACTTCCGACGAGCTTGAGCAGTGGCTGCGCGCGGAGATCTACCCCCTGCTGTCGCTCGCCCCCGACCCAGTCGATATCTTAGCGTTACGGGCTGCCGGGGATGTTTTAGGCGGCGCGCAGTGCAACGCCGTCTTCATGCTGCGCGATGGACGACCAGATAAGGAGATACGCGAATACCTGACACGCTATTTGCAGCCGGCGGGCCTGCTGAGACACGCCAGCATCCCGTTCTTCGACAGCTACGTCTGCTCGTACTTCTACGGCAAGCGCCTGCTAGCTCCGCACCTGCAAGGCGCAGATCGACAGGCGCTGTTCCGCCGGTTCTTGACGGAGCCGGTGTTCGCGTCGGAGCTTGCGGGGAGCGACACTTACAGCGGCCAGGGCAACCGCAAGTGATTGCTCCTACCCTATACGATGCGTCTTCCCAGGCCGATCCGTGGTATGGCGAGCTTGCTGGAGCAAGGTCAAGGAGCAATCACTTGCGGTTGCCCTGTTTCAGGAACAGAGACCTTTGCAGAAATCGCGCGCGCATCTACTGTGACGCCGCTCATAGTAGGATGTCTCGAACCATGTTATAATTGTTACGGTTCAATGAACATGGTATAGTAGCGATAATATTCAACGCACTAATATTACAATAATTTGTTACGTTAGTTTGATTATATCCGAGGAGGAAGCAGCTATGTACGAGCAGCCACCTGAACAGAGGCCGTACCGGTCTTCGCCGTCCGAGTACACGCAATATCCACAGGGATACCCACAATATTCAGCTCCGTCGCCTTATGATCCACGAGAGCCGCAGTATGCTCCGCCGCCCTATATGCCGCCTCAGCCGCAATATGCCCCGCCGCCCCAGGTGCAGGTCTATTACACCACGCCCCCAGTAGAGGAACCCGGCAGCACATCCGCGCTGATCGGCTTCATCTTTAGCCTCGTCGGCACGTTCGTTTTCCCGATCCTCCTTATTCCGGGACTCATCATGTCCATTAGTGGCCTGCGCTCCCGAAGCCGCCATGGCCTGGCCCTCGCCGGGCTGATCATTTCCATCGTCGTGTTGGCGCTCTGGATTATCCTTATCGCGTTTATCGTCATTGCCGCAATTGCAGCAACGAATGCGGCCACATATCCATATGCGACTCCATAAAAGAAGCTTCGACGGCTTTGTTGGTTCATGTCTCTACGACAAATCGGCATACCTGGCCCATCAGCTGATCATGGGCGCGCTAAATCTAGTCCCTACTCGTCGGCAATCATCGTGCCTAATGAGTTGGCAGCGGCGGGACGAGTTGCCAGGACGTAGGCGGCCCAGGCGACGCTGATGACGATCAGGGCTACGAAGAACCAGCCGAAGTAGTTGTAGGGTGAGGGCTGACCGGGAGCGAAGAAGCCCCAGATTGGCAGCGCCAGCACGCCGATACCGATAATGGGTACGACGAGATGCCGGAACCAGTTGAATTCGCCGCGGCGATTCTTCCAGAAGTACAGAGGCAAGGCCACGTTCGCCAGCAAGTAGACCAGGACGATGGGTACGGTCCCAATGGTTGCCTCGTAAGCAAAAATGTTAGTTGGCGTGATCCAGATGCCGGGGATGATGATCAGAGCCAGCGTCAGACCGCTGTAGAGCAGAACTGACATGTACGGCACAGGCTTCGATCCCTTCGTCACGCGAGCAAAGAGCGACGGCAGCAATCCCTCACGCGCGCTGTTGAAGGTGATCCGCGTCTGCGAGTTCTCGGCAGCGATGTAGCATCCGACGGAACTGGTAATGCCCACTAGGCCCACAACGACGGCGAACCAGGGGATGTAGTGCTGTGCCAGCGTGAGGTACGGCGCCGGATCGATGGCAAGATTGCCCATCGTGTCCTTCGCCGGGATGCCCGCGAAACCGACCACCGCCGCGTAGGAAGACAGCACATAGATCAGGCCGACCAGCAAGATCGAGGCAAAGACGGTGATAGGGATGTTGCGGCGCGGATTCTTCGTCTCCTCGGCCAGTGCGCCGGAATTCTCCCAGCCGACAAAGCCGGATATGGCTATGGGAAACGCGAGCGCGAGACCACTCAGCGCTGGCGTGCCGCCCAGGTTGGTGAAGGGCGCTCCGATGTGGTTCCCCGCCACGAACAGAATCACGATGGAAAGGAAAATCAGTCCGATGCCCTCCACCAGGAAGAAGATGAATGCCCAGATGGTGGAGATCACCACGCCGCGCAAGAGCAGTGGCGTGGCAAGCACGACGGCGGCGCACGAAATCAGCATCCAGTTAAGCGCCGGAACTAGCGAATTCACCCAGGAGCCGAGAAAGACTACTACAGCGCCGATAGTAATCGGATAACTTATGGTCAATAAGACAAAACACGCCGTACTGACAAATAAGGCCAATTTGGGGGAATAGCGGTGCAGGCCGTTGCCGATGTACGAGACGAATGAACCGGCGCTTGGCTTGACGCGGCTGAACTCGCTCATGGTGTTGCCGAGAGTAAAAACGGCGATCATCGCGATCAGGAAAGCCCACGGGGCGCGCGACCCCATGAAGGCCACCGTCAGGCCAATGCTGAGGAAAATGCCTTCGGCTGGAGCCAGGTTCGCCAACGTGGCGGAGATAGTCTCAAAGAGCGAAAGAGCGTTGCGCTGCAAGCGGGGCTGCGCCCCAGAACCGGGGACAATGAGGCTTTCGTTTTCTGCTGCGGAACTCATGAGATGATTCCTCCTGTCAGGAAAATAGGCGGGTGTCGCAGCCGCTTATCCTTACGCTGGAATGAAAGGAGCTGCTAAAGCAACAGGTTATACTATGCTAATGATAGAATCGCCAGGGATGAGAGTCAATGGTGATTTCTACCATATTCGGGACAATCATAGCAAAGTTTCGCTCCTTGCATTTCCCGCGCTGGTTGGTCATACTGATGCTAAAAGCATTGGCGTGTATAGGGCGCGATACATCACGCGCATACAGGCCATTTGAAACCAGCAGAAGGAGAAGATTATGCCTCGCTACCAACCAGGTGACGCGCTGCAATCCCCACGCTTTTGCGGCATCCGCACGTTCGCGCGCTTGCCATATGTGACGACGACTGAAGAAGTGGACGCGACCATACTTGGCTTACCCTTCGACACAGGCGTGAGCTTTCGCGCCGGGGCGCGCTTCGGGCCATCCGCTATTCGCGACGCCTCGATCCTGCTGCGGCCCTATAATCCCGCGGTGAATGTTGATGTCTTCGGCACACTGTCTGTGACGGACGGCGGCGACGTGTCGGTTGTACCCGGCTACATCGAAGATAGCTACGCACGCATTGAGGCCGGGTTACAGCCGGTGATGGATGCAGGCATCATACCAATCTGCCTGGGCGGCGATCACTCGATCACGCTGGCGGAACTACGCGTGGTGGCTCGTAAATATGGACCTTTGGGGCTGGCACATTTCGACGCTCACAGCGATACCTGGGACGAGTATTTTGGTCGCAAGTACAATCATGGCACAACATTCCGGCGTGCAGTCGAAGAAGGGCTACTCGATCCGTCGCACTGCATTCAGGTTGGGATGCGCGGGCCGCTCTATGATGCTGGCGATTATGACGTCGCACGCAACCTGGGCCTGGCGCTTATGCCGAATACGGAGATGCGCCAGCACAGCATGAGCGAAGTGGCGCAGATTGTGCGCAGGCGACTGGGCAGCGGCCCGGCGTTTTTGACCTTCGATGTCGATTTCGTCGATCCGGCTTATACACCCGGCACAGGCACGCCAGAAGTTGGCGGCGTGACCAGTTGGGAGGCGCTGCAATTGATTCGTGGCCTGCGTGGGGCTAATTTCGTGGCCTTCGATGTCGTCGAGGTGCTGCCGTCATTTGATCATGGGCAGATCACCGCGCTGCTGGCCGCCACCGTAGCCTACGAGATGCTGACTCTCGTGGCCGCGCGGAGACAGATTGCGACGGTGTAGAGGAGATGCTATGCATATCACTGGACTGCATCACGCGCAGATCACCATCCCGAAGGGAGCAGAAGAGCAGGGCCGCCAGTTTTATTGCGGCCTGCTCGGGCTGCCCGAAATTGCCAAACCCACCTCGTTAGAAGGTCGCGGAGGCTTCTGGCTGCAAGTGGGAGATCGACAGGTGCATGTTGGCACGGAAGCTGGCGTCGAGCGCACGGCGACGAAGGCGCACCTGGCCTACGCGGTCGATGATGTCGGGGCATGGAGGGCATTTTTAGAAGGACAGGGCATTGCTATCCTGGATGGCGTACCCATCCCTGGTTACGAACGTTTCGAATTTCGCGATCCGTTCGGCAACCGTGTCGAGTTCATCCAACCGGTGTGATCTCGCGATCCTCGGCCTCGTCTGTCTTGCTGACAGGTTGGAAACGATGCCATTCCAGCCGGAACAGGACCAGCAAGGAGATCAAAGCGATCAAGCCGAGCAGCGCCGTCAAATAAACCAGGCCATCGAAGCCCCACTGGCGCGCGAACAGGCCGCCCAGGCCGTTGCCCAGAAGTTGCCCCAGACCCAGGAATATCGAATACAGGCCCATCAGTAGCCCGCGATCTTTGGCAGCGTCCTCGGAAATGTCAGCAAGATACGATAGCGCCGCCGGGGCAAACGCGCTTTCCGCGAAAATGCCAAGCGCCAACAGCAGCAGCCATGTTATCCTTACCGCGCTATCGTGGGGACCTTGATGATTCAGGCCCTCGAGGGCAATACAGGCCACGAAGATGCCAGCTATCGACGTGAGCATACGGCGCAGGTTCGGTATGCCATTGAGGAAGAAGGCCCAGAAGAGCAGACAGAGACCGAAGAAAAGCACATACGCACCCAGCGTGAGGCTGAGGAGATGGCCTCCGCCGGGGCCGCTCATGCTGCCCATAAGAATTTGATGCGGCACATGCGCAGGCTTTGAGAGGATGAACGTGAGCTGCGTGCCTAGCCAGATGCTGACCAGGGCGCTGGCCGCCAGCCACGCGGGTATAAAAATGAACAGGCGCGGCGTGCGGATGATGCGCCAGTAGCGCGCGGCCCGGCGCTTCAAGCTAGCGCGATCTATCGCCTGCTGTACTTTGGGAGCCAGCGTCATACAGACGACAGCCATCAGATAAAAAAGACCGAGCAGGAGGAAGGACACACGAGCCAGAGCATCCCAGGCAAAACCGCCAACAACAACACCCGCCGCAATGCCCCCGCTGGTCGCTAATTCAAAAAAGCTCATCACCCTTATGCGCCGCGACGATAAGTCCGCCGTGTATTCAGCCAGGTAACTCAGTACAACCGGCGTGGTCATCGCGGAACCTATGCCGGAGAGGACTTGCAGGCTCAACAGGTAGTACAGGGTATGGCTAAGCGGCGTAAAGAGCAGAAGGACGACTTCCAAACACCCTACCAGCGGCCCAATAATGAGAAAACGCCGCCGCCCGAAGCGGTCGCTAAGCGCGCCCATGAGCGGAGCCAGCGCCAATTCTGTGGCGAAGTAGACAACAGAAAGCAGGCCGACGTCGATACTGGTGACCAGCACGCCGGTATGCGTGGAAAGATGAGCGAGGAACAGGCCCAGCACGATGGTTCCCGCTCCGCCGCAGGTGCGTAAGATAAACGTGCCGATGAGCAGAGGCGCGACAGAACGCTGTGAACGGACCATCTCATCTCCTCTCGCTCTCCATTGGCGCGACAAGATAGTCATTGGAAGCTTTGCGCTGCCGTAACCATGTGAAGAGAGCAATGACGCCGCCCGCCACGATCAACACCACGGCGAGGACGATCAGCAAAAGCAAAAAGGTGCGCGTCTCGCTCGTACTGCTGCCTGCTGCGCTCAACGCCACTGAGAAAATCACCATGCCATTACCCCTCCAGACTGACACACAGCCTGCTATCTAGCCTTATCGGACATTACCTGAATTGCTGGACATCTCTTCGTGCTATCATTTCGTGCTATCAAAAGGATCATACGGTAGAGGACAGGTGAAAGTAACGAGATAGGGTTTCTGTTCAAGAACTCGCTGTGTTATTTCAGCTTTCTGGCGCATGAAATCGATCATTCTTTTACCCTCGATCAGACGGGATCAGCGAAAAGACCAGCGTAGTACGCAGCGAGCCGTCAGTCGCGCGTGAATCGTTGCGCAGGCGCGCTTCTTGCACGAAGCCGAGGCGGCGCGCAACAGCGGCGCTGCGCAGATTGCGCTCGTCGCAGCGAATTGCGACGCGGCTGGCATGCAGTTCTGTGAAACAGAAGTCTGTGACCAACCGGGCAGCTTCAGTAACATAGCCATGCCCTTCGGCGGAGGCGCGCAGCCAGTAGCCGATCTCAAAGTAACCAATATCCCAGTCGTGCGGGTGGATACCAAAACCGCCAAGATAACGATCAGGGGCGACGACATCCCACATGCCGAGCGCCAGATGATCCTCACGCAACAGCCATTGCGCCATCGTGTGAATGATCCAGTCGCGGCTTTCCTCAACCGTCTGATGCGCGTTATAAAACGGCATCCAGGGGCGAAGATGCTCGCGCGACTCGGCGACGGCTTCCTGCAATGCTGGGGCGTCGCTCTCGCGGTATGGTCGCACGAGAACGCGCTCGCCGCGCAGCTCGTCGAACAACGGGATCAACGTGCGATATGCCGGTGTGGTCATCGGGGCTTCTCCTTTCAGCTATGGTGCATGATGTTTTGCTGGCATTCGCATGCGAATGCCAGCAAAACATCACGCCAGGTCAGCCTACAACGATTGCACGCTCAGTTCGCGCCCTGAGCGCAGTTCTTTTTCGTAGAGATCGGCTTGCCGGGCAATGTGCATTCCGGCGCGTTTATAGAGGCGCGTCGCTCCTGTGAGGTTCTGGGCATCGACGCCCAGGCCAACCCTGCGCGTGCCGCGGTGATAGAATTCGGCGAACGAATGCCGCAAGAGCGCCATGCCCAATCCCAGGTGGCGATAGGGACGGCGTACCGCCAGCGCACCCACCCAGCCATCCTCATTTTCGTAGCGGCAAAGAGCGAGGCCGGCCAGCATATCACCATCGAAAGCCAGGAACCACAGGGCCGGATCGAAGCCGGGGCGTTTGAGCGACCAGTGTTCCCATTGCTCGAACGGCGTGGGCATGTGACCCCAATGATCGCTGAACGCTTCCTCGTCTAGCTCGTACACCATATGCTCATCCTGGCCGACGACGAAGGGACGCAAGGTGAAACCTTCCGGCCATTGCGGAGCGGCAGGCGGCTCCGTCATATCTATCTCCATGTGCCAATGGCTGCGAATGTGCGTGTAACCGGCTCGCTCGACCAGCCGCTTCGCCGACTGGTTGACGCTGCTGACCCAGTTGATGATGACGACGCGCACATCCGGCTCCGCCAGCGCGACATGCCGCTGCGCCCGCGCATCGAGCCAGGCCAGCAGATAGGATCCTAGCCCGCGATCACAAAAATCAGGGTGAACGTTGGCAGAGCAGTAGATGCGAGCATGTTCACGTTGCTCCATATCTCCATAGGCGACAACGCGACCATCGTCTGTGGTTATAAGAAGCGCATCCTGGGCAAGGTTCATGATAGGGTCTTCCCAGGCCGTGTATATAATCTCCGTGGTCAGAGTTCCCCGGCCATAGTCTGCTATTTCAGCGGCGTTGATCAGGTCGGTCACGGCCTGCACATCAGCCATGGTGGGAACGCGGGCAATGAAGCCCACCGGTAAGGGATGATTGGTTGTTATTTGCATTTATTTGCTCCTTGTATCAAATACGGCATAGTGACGATGGACAATGTTGAAGGGCAAGGTATGCCCTTCAACATTGTCCATCGTCACCTACACCATCACCGGGAGGTCGTCATCTTCGTGCTGGAGGTATGCTCCGGCACGCAGTTCTTTCTCGTACACGTCGTAGCGGCGCGCGCCGTACAGACCTGTGCGCTGGCGTGGCGCGGCAAAGCCGATTAGCACGGGCCGGTTGGCATGGACGTCGAAGCTGTACTCATCTGGGCGATGGTAACGCTCCGAGATCATCGACAGACGCCAGTAATGTTGTACTGGCGTAAAGCCCTCGTTTTCGAGCAATTGTCCCGCGCTCGCGTTCGAACTGCTGATCGCGCTGTGCAAGGAGATGCGTACAGGCGTGTCGGCTCTCCTGGCATAGCGGCGCGCGCGCTCCTCCGCCAGGCGCAGCAAAAGCGTGCCGATGCCGCGCCGCCGGTACTCCGGATGGATGCGAATGCGCATATCGATCTGGTTATGCTGGCACATCCAGATATCGGCGTAGCCGACAAGTTGCCCCTTCGCGGTGAAGATCACCCAGGCATCCTTATCCAGGTCGAAGCCCGGCCTATGCCAGTCGGCGTAAAGCTTCGTCTCCGAGTAGTCCGAGACCCCATCTTCGGCCAGGTCGTACAGGGCTAACAGGCCACTTACACTACTCAAGTCCTTCGATTGTGGAGCGCGTGCTAACAGATTATGTAATAAAACAGACATTTTCGCGTTCTCCATCTTCTAACTTGCTCCCAGGAGAAGGACAGGCGTAAGCGTTGTTTAGTCGCTCAGCACTTGCGTACTCAGTTCTACACCGGCACGCAGCTCCTTCTGATAGGAGTCGTTTTGTACCGCTACGTGCATCCCGGCACGTTCGTACAGTCGCAGCGCGCCCGTCAGATTCTGGGCATCGACTCCCAGCATCACTTTAGAGACGCCACGACGATAAAATTCTCCATCGGCTTCTCTCTATCTATCATCGTCATAGTTATATTCTTTCCTTTCATCACAATTGCGGTAAGGAGCGAAATTGATTGCATCCTCACCACAGGCCAATTCACGCGATATGGGCGCAATGAAATGCGCCCTCTACAGGCTGCTTTGTCATACCTGCGATCACCCGTTTCTCTTGAGCTTGCCGGTGCGCTTGGCGTAGCGCTCTGCCAGGTGGAAGATGAAGACGCCGAGCGGCACGCTCACCGCGCCGGTGATGATCAACGGCCAGGTATAGCTCCAGATTTCCGGCGACCAGATCACCTGGTTGCGCAAGATCGCGGCGCGCAGTCCCTCCAGCACGTAGGTTGCCGGTGAAATACGCGCTAGCGGTTGCATCCACGCCGGTAAGACGCTGATGGGATAGTAGACGCCGGAGACGAGCAACAAGACCGAGCGCACGATGAACGACATCTGCATGCCCTTTTCGGTATAGAGCAGGGGCAGCACCGAAGCCGCGATCCCGAAGCCGATGAACGAGACGCTGCCGATCACTAGCATAAAGAAGGCGGTCAGATAGTTCGTCTGGCCCAGATTCAGGTGGAAGAAGGCCGCCACAATCACCAATTGCAAAAAGGTGAACAGCATCCCATGCACGATGGCATAGCCACAACTGCCGATCATGTGCGTGAAGCGCGAGATCGGAGCCATGAAGGTATGCTCGATGGTTCCTTCCCAATGCTCCAGGTTGACAATATCGGTCACGCCATCGAAAGAGACGCTCAGGTACGTCCAGACAGACGTGCCGATCAGCAAGTACAGGATCAGCAGGCTGGTATTGATTTTTGTCCCGGTAATCAGCGAGGCGCTGGCCCCGATGAACGTCACAGACATGGCGTTGACCACGTTGTACACCAGCCAGACGACCTCCCATCCGAGGTAACGCCTGGTCATATTCCAGTTGCGCTCAAAGAAGGCATAGGTTGCTCTTCCCTGGTGCATAAACGAAGACATGTATGGTCCTTCCTCTCGTGAAAACTACTTATCTTCCTCTTCACGCTGCGCCTCGATGGCCTCAAACGCTTTTTCCCAACTGCCGTAGCGTTTGATATCCTCTTCGGTCACAAGGCGAGACGCGGTATAGTACATGAACACCTCTTGCATGGTGGCCGACTCCGCGCGCCCCATCAGTCCCGTGATGTGCCGCTTGAGGTCGTCTACGCTGCCCAGCGCGACGATGCGCCCCTGATCGATGATGGCGACGCGATCGCACAACGCCTCAGCCTCGTCCATGTCGTGCGTGGTGATCAGAATGGTCGCGTCATGCACGTCGCGTAGCTCATTGATGAACGCCTGCACGTCGATCTTCGAGCGCGGATCGAGGCCGGTGGTCGGCTCGTCCAGCAGCAGCAATATCGGCGCGGTGAGAAAGGCGCGAGCAATGGCGACTTTCTGCTGCATTCCGCGCGACATGTTCTCCATCGGCGACTTGATGCGGTCCGGCTTGATGCCCAGGCGCGTCAAGATGCTCACAATCTTCTCCCGCGCCTCGGCGCCGGGCATGTTGTAGAGCCGCGCGGCATAGATGAGGTTCTCCATCGGCGACAGCTTCTTGAAGAACGAGGCTTCGACGCTGACGCGGTTGATCAACTCCTGCACCTTACGCTCATCTTTTTCCACGTCATAGCCAAAGATGGTGACATGCCCGGTATCAGGCAGCAACAGCGTGGAGAGAATGCGGATCAGCGTCGATTTGCCCGACCCGTTCGCGCCCAGGATACCAACGATTTCCCGGCGCTTGACCGTCAGGTTGACGTCATCGACGGCCCGTATCTCTCGCTTGTCAGCTCCGTCTTTGTTGCGTCGCCGCCACAATGGACGCGGCTTTTTGAATATCTTCGAGACGCCGTCAATGACGACGGCATCGGTCGTGCTGTCGATGGTGAGATTTGCTATGACTGATGTATCGACACGAATAGCCACTTTTTCTTCCTCCTTTGGAAGGTTTGATAGAAGGCTTGATCAAGACATTGCGGAAGTGTTTCTTAGCAGGACGTATCGCGTTGACAGGAACATCGATCAGCAAAGCAGGGCGGTTCCTGTGTAAACGGATCAGAATCCTTACGCGCATACTCATTTCCTTCATTCCATTACCGGTACTCACCTCGAACGGCTTGAGACGACCTACGACAAACAACAAGAACACATTATCTAAAGTATATCAGCAGTTCCTGACAACCTCTGTCAGGTTTGGCGTGAGCCTACTCCGCGTGGACGACGCAGAGACAACAAAAAACCGTGGGACTGATATTTGAGCAGTACCCACGGTTGAGGTTATCGATTGAAAGAGCCTATTCATTCAGAACAGGCGGACCTCCCCCTGAAATGGGTACACTGACTCCCTGAGACACGAAAAAGATAAGACCGATCTTGTTTCCGGTGCAGCAGAGATTCTCCCTGTCGAAGGGCGCAGCATGGCCGTAATCGGCGACATGGTCGCGCAGACGAGTGGTGCAAACCCGGTGCATTCCGCTTGCCATACTGGCGCTCTCCTTTCCGTGAGATGTCCTGTGTGAATAGAATCAATTGCTGGCGCGGTCAACGCCAGCATACATTCATGAATCATACTCTGGTGCAGAAACGCTAGCGCGCATCTGCTATTCAAGAGTATACTGATAGGTCAGCGGTTTGTCAAGAGGAAATTGGCCCATTATCAGGGTCTGTGAATTATTGCTGGGAGGACGGGACTTCTCAAATGAGATAAGATAGAGAGAATCAAAACTCAGCTTATCCAAAGGAGAAGTCTCAGATGTATTGTATAGCAGAGAAAGTAGTCCTTCC
>Ga0207416_1001391_pt1 | contig 32679 bp, 28 predicted proteins | sample PaiPotPPM11metaG_FD_184107 | JGI IMG/M metagenome (GOLD analysis project Ga0207416, IMG submission 184107) | Iron sulfur acid spring bacterial and archeal communities from Banff, Canada, to study Microbial Dark Matter (Phase II) - Paint Pots PPM... ...
ATCGCGGGTCAAATGAGGGAAAGGACAGCGAGGACACCCATTCCGCTCCGGCAAAATAGAACAAAATACCCATTATCGCGTCCCTCTAGAATTATCGCGGGTCAAGAATGGCGATATCCGCCCCCGATGACCCGCAATGACTGAAACAGCCACCCAGGGGCCAGGGCAAAACCGGACGAAGTGCCGCAATCGGTCCGGCGGTGCCGGGCCGATGCGCCGGATGACCCGCAATCTCAGCCCAACCGAGCGCCAGCGACACGCGTCAAAGATCTCATCCGGCGTCCTGCGTCCGCCGGATTTTTCGCCCGACGGGCGATACACGGCTTTCCTGGTAGTCGGCCAGGTGCCCGGCCAGGGCCGGGGCGACGGCGGACGGGCGCTCGAGCAGGACGAGGTGCCCGGCCCCGGGCACCGGCTTGACGCGGCAGTCGGCTAGGACCCGTTCAAGCCGGGCGGCGTTGTCGAAGAACGTCGGCATGTCTTCGTCCCCCTGGAACACCAGGGTCGCGGCGGTGACGCGGCGCAGGTCGTCGTCGGTCTGCGCGTCGCGGGTCACGGCCTGCATCGCGCCCGTGCCAAGCTCGTCCCACCGGTGCCGGACGATTACCGACCGTAGCCGGGCGCGCAGCCCGGGGTGGGCCTCCGTGCCGCGGAAAATGTCCGGCGGCGACTGCATCCACAGGTCGGCGAGCAGTTCGCCCGCCGGGATCGTCGCGGACAGCCGGGGCGCCATGTGCCGGAGCAGCGCCAGTTCGCGGTAGCGCTTGTCGGTCCCCGGCTCGCTTGGCGCGCCCGCGATCGTCGGCGCGCCGATCACGAGCCGGCGGACCAGGTCCGGGTAATCGGCGGCGAGCTGAAGGGCCACGCACGACCCGAAGGACAGGGCGACCACGTGCCGTGCCCCCGTCGCCGCGCACACGTCGGCGACCTGGGTGGCCACGCCGGACAGCGTCGCGCCCGGCTCAAGCGGCGGCGACTGCCCGTGACCAGGGAGTTCAACGCCGATGTGCCGCCAGCCGGGCAGCAACGTCCACAGCTCATCCCAGATGGAAGCGTCCATCGTGTAACCGTGGATCCACAGCACCGCGGGCCCGCTGCCCGTGGCGCGGAACGCTAGCGGTGGCCTAGTCGCCGTCGTCGTCATGACAGTGCCTTACTCGAGGGGGCCGAAGCCCGCGCAGAACTGGCGGAACGCCAGGGTCGGCACGTCGGCCGAGTCGAACCGGGTCGGCGCGGCCGGGTTCAGGTGATTCCAGACGACGATGTCCTGGTCGAAGGCGCGGCGCGCCCCGGACACGAGTTCCGGCAGCGCGGCCCGGGCGGCCGGCCGGACGCCGATCGCGACCCGGGCGACGCAGCCGCCGGCCTGCCCGCCGACCGGGTTGGCGGCGGTGATCACCGTGTGCGAGGTCTCCGGCGGGCCGAGTTCGGTCAGCACGACGCTCGGGCTGACCGCTCGCGCGTAAAACCGGCTGCGGAAGCCGGCGCTGTCCTGTGCCTCCCAGGGCGGCGGCTTAGTGAGGAAGTCCCCCTCGACGGCGATCCAGCCGGGACCGTCGCCGCGCAGGCGGAAGCCGGTAACCCGGGACACCTTGTGCACGGCGGTGAAATGGCTGACGTCGAAGGCGTTTTCTATCACGTATTCCGGGGCGATGGACAGGGGCTGCACCAGCGCCGTGGTGATCTCCTTCTCGGCGATGATCTCCTTGATCGCCTGCTCGAACCCGCGGTCACCGTCCGGGTCGGTGCCGAGCCGGACGAAGAGCGCGTTCCCCGCCAGGATCGACGCGTGCTCGGCCACGCACAGCCGGCCGGTGCCAAGTCCGAGGCCGATCCGCTTGCCGTGGAACGGGCAGACCACGGCGCCGGCTGCGCGGCCCGCCGTCAGCGTGCCGCCGTACCCGAGGTGCGCGCCGCGATGCGGGCAGCAGGCGTCGAACACCCGGATCCGTGCGCCGTCGCGCACCGTCATCAGCGCACGGTCGCCCAGGTCAACCGGGCTAACCTCGCCGGTCAGCTCTTCGGTGAGCGCGAGCAGGTACCAGCCGCCGTGCAAGGCTGGCGCCACCGGTCCCGTGGTCATGCCCGCACCTCCGGGTAAGACGACGTCGCGCCCGTGGTTGGAAGAGCAGTGGTCGGAAGAGCAGTGCTCGGAAGATCAGTGTTCGGAAGACCAGTGCCCAGGGCCGCGAGAACTTCCCCGGCGGCGCGCTCGCCGCTGGCCATCGCGCCGTGGACGCTCGGCGGGCCGGACGTCCAAGTGGCCTCGCCGGCGAAGAACACGGTCCCCGCGACCGGCCGCGCCCACGCGCCCGGCGCCCAGCCGAGCCCCGGCCGGGGGAACGTGAACGCTCCCGTGATCCACGGGCTTGCGCCCCAGTCCGCGACCTCGGTCCCGGTGACCCGGGCCCCGGCGGACCAGGGGAGCGCGGTGGCGAGCAGCGTCGCCAGGCCCCCGCTCCCTGCCGCCGCCCTCACCGTCGCGGCCGCGCCTGCCTTGGCGACGACCAGCACGTCCGGCCGGCCCGCCCACGACCGGACGAAGCCGGCCCGCCCGTCGGCGTCGAAGACGACCGAGGCCTGCGGTGCGGCGTGGTCGAGGGTCACGGCCAGGCAGCAGCCGTCGCCGAGTCCGAGCCCATGGGCGGCCGCCAGCTTGACTCGCGGCAGGTCCTCGATGACGAGCCGGCCGGCCGCGACGACCGGCGGCGGCGCCGTCACCACGACCGCGCGCGCTGTTTCTTTAACCACTGGCTCTTTAGTCCCTTGGCCGCCGCCCGGGCCGGAGATCGACAACTCGGCCTGGCCGGCCCGCCAGCGAACGCGCCGCACCGCGTGACCAAGCCGGATGTCGAGCCCGGCGGCGAGCCGTCGCGGCAGTTCGGTGAAGCCGCCCGCGACCGTGAACGCGCCGGCCCCGACCGAGTCGCGACGACGGGCGGCGGCGATTCCGACGGGGGCCAGGTCCACCGGGGCGCCCGCCCAGTTCTGCCTGAACCACTCCGCGGCGACCAGGCGCGGGGCGTCGGCGGGGATATGGAACGCCAGCCAGCTGGCCACCGTCCCCGCCGCCGGACCCGGGTTGGCGGTGAGCCGCTCCTCCACCGCCCACGGCGGGTGGCCGCCGCGGGCGAGGTCGCCCATGGAGACCAGCCGCCCGCCGGTGACCGCGTGGGCGGACTCCGTCCGCGTATCCGGCACCGCGGCGTCGCCGAGCAGCGCGAGGAGCGGGTTCCGCGCGCCGTGCACCACTTGGGCGCCCAGTTCCAGCGGCGTCGCCGCACTGGTCCTTATGCGGCCACCAATTCGGTCGTCCGCCTCGAATACCACCACCGTGGCGCCATTCTTCGCTAGCGCGGCAGCGCAGCTGAGTCCGCTGGCCCCAGCGCCGATCACGGCTACGTCGACAGCCATTACCGTACCCTTCACTAAACCGGCTACTTGATCATTCTTGCGACCCGGTTCCTCCGAATCTTCGGACCGGGAAAACATCGCTCAGTGGGTACCTTTAAATCCGGTTTCAATGATATTATTCCAACTGCGATCGGATATTTCAATGTGCTGGTCTGCGTAATTAGGTGAGGTGCCTTGAAATGGTTCATACTCAGCCGGCCGAAGGCTTCGTTCACCCTTTCTCTCCAGCCGCGCGGCAGGCGCCTTACCCCGCTTTCTCCTGGCTCCGCGACAACGCCCCGCTGTTCCTCGACAGCTACTCCGGCATGTACTACGTGACCGATCACGCCTCGGTCGCGCAGATCCTCCGCGACCAGCGGTTCTCCGCGGCACTCGGGCAGCGGGACCGGGATCAGTCCCTGCCGCCGGTCATGCTGAACACGGACCCGCCCGAGCACCAGCGGCTGCGCGCTCCCGGCAGGCTGCTGCTCGGCCCCGCCGCCATCGCCAGGCACCTTGCGCAGATCGCCGACGAGACGGAAAGGCTGCTCGACGGCCTCGCCGCGCGAACCGAAGCCGAGGTGACCGTCGATCTCGGCCCGCCGTTCGCCACCATCGTGCTTGCCGCCGTGCTGCGCATACCCCCGCCCGAGCGGTCCGCGTTCGCGGCGCTTGCCCGCCAGGCTTCCGTGAACCTCGACCCGCTCGCCGGCCAGGCCGCCGCGCGCGCGGGACGGCAGGCCGCCGGCCTGCTCACCAGGTACCTGGACGGTAACACCGACCGCGCGCTCGCCGCGGACGCTGACACAAGCACGGGCACGGGCAGCCCGCTCGCCGACCTGGCGCGGGACGGCCGGCTGAGCCGGGGCGAGATGCTCGGCATCCTCACGCTGACGGTGATCGGCGGGTTCGAGCCGCTCGCCTGCCTGGTCGGGAACGCACTCGCGTGGCTGCTGCCGCGGCCGGCGGCCATGGCGGCGCTGCGCGCCGCCGATCAGGGCGCGGCCGAGCGGGCCGTGGACGAACTGCTTCGGCTCGAGTCCCCGATACCGTTCGTCTCCCGGGTGAGTACCGAGCCCGTCGCCCTGCCTTGCGGAAACGTGCCGGCCGGGGCGCGGGTCCTGGCGGTGCTGGCCGCGGCCAACCGGGATCCCGCGGTCTTTAGCCGGCCGGATGACCTGGTGCTCGACCGGACGCCCAACCCGCATCTGGCGTTCGGCGGCGGCGGGCACTTCTGCCTGGCCGGGCCGCTGGTGCGGAGCTGCGCGGCGGTCCTGCTCGCCCGCCTGGTGCGCCGCTTCCCCGGACTGCGGGCCGTGCCGGGTGAGCGGCCGGAATGGGCGGACAGCCTGATACCGCGCCGGGTCCGCGCGCTGCCCGTGACCCTCGGCTGAGGCTGAGGCTGAGGCTGACGCTGACCAGCGGCCGGCGCGGTCGGCCGCGCCTGACCGCTGGTTATCGCGGCTGGTCACGCCACCGGAAGGTGAGCATGCTGAGCGCCAGCCCCGCCACGCACCACAGGCCGAGCACGAGGGCGATGCGCCCGTGCTCCCAGCCGCCCGCGGGCTCCACCACCGTGAAGGAGTCGGGCAGGAAGACCGAGCGCATCCCCTGCGCCATCCACTTGAGCGGGAAGAAGGCGGCGAGCGTGCGCATCCAGGCCGGCAGCTCGTTGTACGGGAAGAACACCCCGGAAATGAACTGGAGCACGAGGAACGGCGGCGTCACGACGGCCGCCGCCGTGCGGCCGTTCGGCACCAGCCAGCTGTAGGCGATCGCCAGCAGCGCGCAGGCCGCCGAGCCCAGCAGCAGCACCCAGGCCAGGGTGAGCCAGCGCTCCGCGGACAAGCCGAGCGGCAGGCGGAACAGCAACGCGGCCACGGCGATGAGCACCACGGTCTCGAGCAGCGCCGTGACCACCACCTTGACGACCTTGCCGGCGAAATAGGCGGCACGGACCATCGGCGTCGCCGCGAGCCTGCCGACCAGGCCGGCGTCCCGCTCGATCGCGAGGTTGATGGCGAGACCGGAGAACGCCACGCTCATCACGCCCGCCGCGATCACGCCGGCGATGAAGACCTGCCGGAAGGGCGTCGTGGTGCCGGGCACGGACCCGGAGAAAATCGACCCGAGCACGGTGAGCAGCAAGACCGGGAGCAGCATCGTGAAGACGAGCGCCTGAACGTTGCGGACGACGGAAAGCAGTTCCACCTTGGCGCGCGCGGCGGTCGCCACCCACAGGCCGGGGAGCGCGGCAGGGACGTCAAGCGGGCCCGCCGGCGCCGTCGCGGATGCGGGCCTGGCGGCGGGCCCGGGTGCGGCACTCTGGCGAGTGGCCAGTTCGTTGGACATCGGCACCTGCCTCTTCTGCTCGTCGACCCCTGCTCGTCGATACAGGGGATTACCGCGTTAAGTGACGCCTGCCTCGCCGATCAGGCCGAGGTAGACGTCTTCGAGCGTTGGCCGTTCGATCCGCAAGTCCGGCAGTTCACGTACGCCGGCCGCCGCGGCCCAGGCGATCAGCGGGGCGGCGGCCTCGGTGGGCCGCGCGGTCTCGATCCGCACGCGCGTGCCCGCGCCCCCGCCCCCGGTGCCGTGCACGACGGCGTCGTCCGGCAGCCCGGGCAGCGGCGCGTCGGCCAGCGCGGCAGGCCTGGTGAAGCTCACGGTCGCCCGCCCGGACGTCGAGCCGCTGAGCTCGGAAAGGGTGCCTGCCGTGACAACCCGGCCCCCGGCGATCACGGCGGCCCGCCCGGCGAGCGCCGTCACTTCGTCGAGGTAGTGCGTGGTGAGGACGATCGTCTTGCCGCGCGCCGCGAACTGCCTGACCATGTCCCAGATCGCGTGCCGCGCCTGCGGGTCGAGGCCGGTCGTCGGTTCGTCGAGGAAGATCAGCTCGGGGTCGCCCGCGATGCCGACCGCGATGTCGACCCGCCGCAGTTGGCCGCCGGAAAGCCGCTGGCAGAGCACGCCACGCTGCGCGCGGAGCCCGACCAGGTCGAGCACCTGGGCGACGGGCAGCGGCGCCGGGTAAAAGGCGGCGAAGTGGCTGACGGCCTCGGCCACGGTGAGGTCGGCGAACGTCCCGAGCGACTGCGGCACGATCCCGATCTTCGCGCGCCAGCCGCGGGCGTCCCGCCCGGGATCGACGCCGAGGACGAGCACCTCGCCGGCGCTGCGCCGCCTTGCCCCGGTGAGAATCTCGATCGTGGTGGTCTTGCCCGCGCCGTTCGGGCCGAGCAGGGCGAACACCTCGCCGTGGCCGACCGTCAGGTCGATGCCGCCCAGTGCCTGCGCCGGACCGTACCGCTTGACCAGGCCGCGGACGTCGATGGCATCCGTCGCTCCGGTACCGTCGCCGACGGCACCGGAGCGAACCGGACTGGCTGCGGACATCTAGATCAGGTGCAGGAGCAGCAGGGGCAGCAGCAGGTCTTGACGGTCAGGCCAGCCGCGATGCTGTCGAGGTCGCCCTCGGTCAGTTCGGCGGTGTCGACCTGCGGCGTCTCCGGGATGTGCATCTCGTAGACGCCGGTCGCGAGGCCGCGCTCCCACAGGGCGACCTGGACGTCGAGGCTGCCCTCGTGGTGGCCGTCGGGGATGTTGCGGACCAGGGTGACCGTGGCGTCGGCCGGGATTTCCAGGCCGTTTTCCCGCAGCGTGCCCCTGGGGTCGGCGTCGAGCTGCTGGGCGAACTCGTCGCTGGACCATGCGTTGATAAGGATCCGCGTGTAAGCGTTAACGAACGCGGTGCGGTCCTGTGGGCTGAGCGGCATGCATTCCTCCTGCACGTTGTGTTCCGCTGATGGGTTCCCGTGCCGACTGCCTCTCTAGCCGCCCGCCGGGGTTCTTGGAAGAAGTCTTGCACCCTCGACCCGTATTTGGCGATACTGAATTATCCTTGTTCTTGCCTGCCTATTGATACGTCTTGAATGGCTGGTTAGACTGCGGTAAGAATGCCGGAGAGCGGCAATCTAGTACGCAATTATCCGGCCCCGAATAAGTAATTCCAGAGATATGAGTACGTATATTAAGCGCAATTACGTACACTGAAGGGAGTCCCTCCGATGGCCGAGACACGACCGGTGGTCGGATTGCGTACCGGGCGGCGGCTGCCGCCCGGTCCTGGAGCCGGTCAGCGGATCACGGCGCTGCGTGAGGCACCGCTGCGCTTCCTCAGCGAGATGTGGCGTACCTACGGCGACGTCACCAGGCACGTGGCGGAAGGCGACCCCGTCTACATGCTCTTCCGCCCGGATCTCGCCCGGCACGTGCTGCGGGACAACTTCGCGAACTACACCAAGGAGCGCACGCCAGACGACACGATGCTGCGGCCGCTGCTCGGCAACGGGCTGCTCACCAGCGACGGCGCGGACTGGGCGCGGCAGCGGCGGATGTGCGCGCCGGCGTTCCGCAGGAACGAGGTCGAGCCGTTCTCCGACCTGATCGTGCGAGCCGCGGCGCAGCTACGTGACACCTGGCGCGCGGCGGGGGCCGACGGGACCGCGGTCCGCGTGGATCACGGGCTGAGCAGCCTCACCCTGACCGTGATCGCCCAGGCGATGCTCGGCGCGGACCTGGGCGGGATCGGCGACGGCTTCGGCCAGGCGGTCGACGCGGTGAACGCCTGCGTCGGGCACTACGTACCGCCCGGCCACGAGCTGTACGACGCGGCCGACGCGGCCAGGCGCCAAGCGGGCTACCGGCGGGCGAAGGCGGTGCTCGACTTCATGGTGCACGCCATGATCGCGGCCCGCCGGGCCGGCGGCGGCACCGAGGGCCGCACCCTGCTCGACACGCTGATCGCGGCGGACGGTGAATTGCCGCCCGAGGAGTTGCGTGACCAGGTCCTCACGGTGGTGATGGCCGGTCACGAGACCACCGCCAAGGCCCTGACCTGGACGCTCTACCTGCTCGACCGCAACCGGGCCGAGCTTGCGGCGGTCCGCGCCGAGGTAGACCTGGTGCTCGGGGGGCGCCTGCCCTCCGTCGCGGACCTGCCGCACCTGACGGCCTGCACGCGGGCCATCGAGGAGGCCATGCGGCTGTTCCCGCCGTTGTGGCTCATCTCGCGGCGGGCGGTGGGCGCGGACGAGATCGACGGCTACCACGTGCCGCCGGGGGCGCTGGTCTGCGTCAGCCCGTACGTACTGCACCGGGACCCGAGGTACTGGGACGCTCCCGAGGAGTACCGGCCCGAGCGGTTCACCCTGGCCGCGTCGGCCGGCCGGCCAAGCCACCTGTACCTGCCGTTCGGCGGCGGCCCGCGGGTCTGCGTGGGGCAGCACCTGGCCATGGTCGAGGCCGTGCTCGTGCTCGCGGTCCTGGTGCAGGACCTTTCGCTCGAGCTGGTGCCCGGCTTCCCCGTCGAGCCGGAGGCGCTGGTGACGCTGCGGCCACGGCACGGCATGCCGATGACAGTGCGCCAGAGAATTCAACCACGGGGAATTCAACCACGGGGAATGGAACCACGGGGATGAGCGCACCCACGAGCCTGACGCGGGCGGGTTCCTACGATCCCGCCGCCACCACGGCGGGCGGATTCGCGGGCGAGGTCGCCCGGCTGGCGGCCCAGGCGGAGCTGTCGTTCGACGAGGAGCTGCGGATACTGCGCGACCTCGGCATCGCAGGCGCGGCGCCGCTGCTCGAGCTCGGCGCGGGCAGCGGCGCGGTGACCCGGTTGCTTCGGCGGGCGCTGCCCGGGCTGCCGATGATCTGCGTCGACGTCGACGAGAAGCTGCTCCGCCACGCGGGCGGCAGCGGCGGCGCGCTCGTCGTCGGCGACGCGGCCCGGCTGCCGCTGCGCAGCGGGACCGCCGGCGGGGTGCTGCTGCGGTACGTAGCACAGCACGTGCCCGCGCCGGAAGCGGTACTCGCCGAGGCGCTGCGCGTGCTGCGGCCCGGCGGGCTGCTGGCCGTGGTCGAGGTGGACGCGGCCCTGTGGGGCCTGGCCGAGCCGCTCTTCCCCGACACCGCGACGGTGCACGCCAAGATTGCCGCGTCCCAGGCCGGCCGGGGCGGCGACCGGCTCGTCGGGCGGCGCCTCACCCGGCTGCTGCGCGCCGCCGGCTTCCGCGACGTCGTCATCAGGCCCTTCGCCACCACCAGCGACGACCGGCCGATGTCCGACTTCGCGCCGCACCTCGGCCCGGAGCGGCTGGTCCCGCTGCTCGCGGAAGGCGTGCTCACACTGCACGACTTCACCCTCGTCGCCGAACGGTGGCGGCGGTTCTGCTCAAGCCCCGACAGCTGGGTCATGCTGCTCGGTTTCATAGTCGCCGGGCGCGCGCCAGGACGCGCGCTCGAACAGACAGGAGGCAAAAGTGAACCCGTTCTGGAAGATCTTCGTAGCGATCTTCTGTTACATCGCCGCGGTGGCCGGGATCGGCCTGGCCGCGGTCAACGCCACCACCCGGCCACCGTCGACACCCGCCGCCGTCGCGTTCGGCTGCGCCGGCGCGGTGTTCCTGCTCGCGGCGATCGCGCTGTCCCGCAGGCCGCGCTATTAGCCCCGGCGCAGCACGACTCCGCGCACGAACGCGGCCTGCCCCACGTGCTGCATGTCGTCGTCAAGCACGGACACCAGCCGCACCCCGAGCGTGACCGGCGGCGTCCACCGCCGGTCGACGACCCGGTCGAGGTCACCGTCGCGCACCTCGGACACGAGCTTCACCGACTGCGCGTAGGTCGCTTCGTGGTACTCGCCGAGCCGCCCGGACGCGGCGCACGCGGCCGCGACGGCGGCGACCTGCGCGCTGGTGTGCCCGTAGCCGTGGTCCGTCATCCCGGCGGGCAGCCCGAGCCGCGCGGCCCAGCCATCGGACGACCACACCTGAGGCACGCCGAAGGCGGCCGCGACGTGGTCGTCCTGCACCCGCGTGAGGTGCCAGACGAGCCAGCTCACCGGGTTGGCGTCCGCGTCGACCCGGTAGGCGAGCTGCTCAACGGTCAGCCCTTCGAGCACGTCGGCCACGCTCTCCCTGATCCGCCCGAACCCGTCGACAAGCAATTCCGCACTAGTAGCCATGAGGCAATTATCGGGCCTAGCCCACGGACACCGGCCAGGCGGGCAGCGCGCTCACGTCGGCCACCGTCTCCGGCAGGCGGCGCATCGTGGTGACCCGGCGCTCGGCGAACTTGGCCGGGTGCCCCGTGTGGTCCCGGTCGACCCAGACCGAGCGCAGCCCCATCCGCGCGGCGGGCAGAATGTCGTGCACCCAGCTGTTGGCGACGTGAATCCAGTTCGCCGGCGTCGCGCCGGTCATTTCGGCAAATTTCCGGAAATGGCAAAGATCCGGCTTGTACGACCGCACCTGCTCCGCCGTGACCACGACCTCGAATGGCACGGGAAGCCGGGCCGAAGTCTCCGCGAACAAGTCGTCGTCGCAATTGGTCAGTACCGCCAGCCGCCAGCCAAGGGAGGCGAGCGTGCCGAGCGCGTCCGCCACGTCCGGGAAGATCGGCATCGACGGCCAGGCCACGGCGAACGCCTTCGCCTGCGCCGCGCCGAACGGCACGCCGACCCGGCGCGCGGCGAGCCCGAGCCCGTCGGCGAGCACCTCGCGGTAGGGGCGCCAGCCAGGCCCGGCCTCGAGGATGGACTCCGCTCGATGGTAGGCGGCGAGCAGCGGCTCGGCGTTCGCGCCCGCGACCGGCCGCAACGCGCCGAGCAGGCAGGCGTTCCAGTCCGCGATCGTGCCGTAGCAGTCGAAGGTCAGCCACCGGGTTCCGGGCATGAAGCCTCCCAACTCGAACATCTGTAGCAGGAGTTCGGCTCTACAGTAACTGTTGTTAACTGTTTTTGAGTGGTGAATTCCCACTGAATCCGTAGAACCCGTGTGGGGCATGATTACGAAGTACAGATCCACCACGTACCTCTAACCAGGGGAGGCAGTCCCATGGCCGATGACGAGTTTCGCTACGCGAGCGGATTCGGCAACGAGTTCGCGACGGAAGCGGTCGCCGGCTCGCTGCCCGCCGGGCGCAACTCGCCGCAGCAGGCGCCGCTCGGCCTGTACGCCGAGCAGCTCAGCGGGACCGCGTTCACCCAGCCGCGCAGCGCGAACCGCAGGTCGTGGGTCTACCGCATCCTGCCGAGCGCGAAGCACCCCGCGTTCTCACGAGTCGACAACAAGAACCTGAAGAGCACGCCGTTTAACGAAATCGCGCCAAACCCCAACCGGCTGCGCTGGGACCCGCTTCCCCTCCCACGAGAAGACGCGGACACCGACTTCATCGACGGCCTGTTCACGGTGGGAGGCAACGGCGACGTTACGACCAGGGCGGGGATGGCCGTCCACCTGTACGCGGCCAACCGCTCGATGCGGGACCGCTACTTCGTGGACTCGGACGGCGAGCTGCTATTCGTCCCGGAACTCGGCGCGATCATCCTGCACACCGAACTCGGCCCGATGCGGGTGAACCCCGGCGAGATCGCCGTCGTGCCGCGCGGCATTCGCTTCAGGGTCGAGCTCACCGACACCTTTGCCCGCGGCTACCTGTGCGAGAACTTCGGCGCGAACTTCACCCTGCCGGAACGCGGCCCGATCGGCGCGAACGGCCTGGCCAACGAGAGGGATTTCCTCAGCCCGCACGCGGCGTTCGAGGAGCGTGACCACACGGTACAGGTGGTGAACAAGTTCGGCGGCAACCTCTGGGCCGCGGACTACGACCACTCGCCGCTCGACGTGGTCGCCTGGCACGGCAACTACGCGCCGTACAAATACGACACGGCCAACTACATGGTGATCGGCACGATCAGCCATGACCATCCCGACCCGTCGATCTTCACGGTGCTCACGAGCACCACCGACACGCCGGGCCTCGCCAACGTCGATTTCGTGATATTTCCCCCGCGATGGCTGGTCGGCGAGGACACCTTCCGCCCCCCGTGGTTCCACCGCAACATCATGTCCGAGTACATGGGCCTGGTCACCGGCACCTACGACGCGAAGGCGGAGGGCTTCGTCCCCGGCGGCGCCTCGCTGCACAACACGTTCGCGAGCCACGGCCCGGACGCGGACACCTACGCCAGGGCATCTTCGCAAGAACTGAAGCCGCACAAGCTCGAAGGGACCCTAGCTTTCATGTTCGAAAGCCGGTGGACGATCTTGCCAACCAGGCAGGCGATGGAGGCGAGCTTCCGCCAAGGGGATTACGATGCGGTCTGGGGTGGATTGTCGCGAAATTTCCGATAGGTTCAGTTCCATGGCTGGCTCCTACATCCAGGTCGGATCCGGTGACCACCGCGTCATCGCGCTGCACGGTTGGTTCGGCTCCGCACTCGGCTGGGGCCACCTGACCGACTACCTCAACACCGCGCAGTTCACCTACGTCTTCCCCGACCTCCGCGGCTACGGCTCCCGCCGGGACGAGCCGGGCGACTTCACCATGGCCGAGGCCGCCGCCGACGCGATCGAGCTCGCCGACCGCCTCGGCTGGGACCGGTTCAGCCTGGTCGGCCACTCGATGAGCGGCGTGGCGATCCAGCACGTGCTCGACCAGGCGCCGCACCGGGTGCGGCGCCTAGTCGGCGTGGCCCCGGTCCCGGCCACCGGCCTGCCGCTCGGCGAGTCGGAATGGGCGCTCTTCGCCTCCGCCGCCGGCAACCCGACCAGCCGCGAGATGATCGTCAACTACTCCACCGGCAGCCGGCTCACCCCCGCGTTCGTCGACCAGATCGTCCGCCACTCCCGCGACAACTCGACCGCGGAAGCGTTCGGCGCCTACCTGCCGACCTGGGCCAGGGCCGACATCCTGGCAAGGGTCAAGGGCAACGAGGTACCGGTCAAGGTGATCACCGGCGAGTACGACCCCACCCAGCCCGCCGAGTTCATGGAGCAGGCGTGGCTGCAGGTCTACCCGAACTCGGAGCTCGAGGTCCTGCGCGGCACGGGCCACTACCCGATGTTCGAGACCCCGGTCGCCCTCGCGGTCTCCATCGAGGAGTTCCTCGCCCGCGGCTAGCCGCAGGCTTACAGGTCGGCAACCACCGGGATCACATCAGACCCGATGACCTCAAGCGGCGTCACGTCCCACACGTTCGCCACCGCGCCGATCGCGGCGTCGAACCCGGCCGCGGCGAGCGCCCCGAGGTCATCCACGATCCGTTGCGGGCCGCGCGACAGGTCGAACCAGTAGTAGGCGGTCTTGTAGATGGTGTCGTAGTCGCGCCCGACCGCCTCGCAGTGCTGGCGCAGCACGTCGAGCTTGTGCACCTCGTCCCGGCCCGCGAACAGGTTGCAGGCGTCGGCGTACTGCGCCACCAGGCGCAGCGTCCGCTTCTCACCGCCGCCGCCGATCATGATCGGCGGATGCGGCCGCGACAGCGACTGCGGCGAGTTCAGCGGCCGCTCGAGCGAGTAGTGCCTGCCCTGGTACGGCTTCTCGTCGCCGTGCCACATCTGCAGGCAGATCTGCAGCGTCTCCTCGAGCCGCTCGAACCGCTCCCCGACGGGCGGGAACGCGACCCCGAGGCCGCGCGACTCCTGCTCGTTCCAGCCGGCCCCGATGCCGAGCCAGGCCCGCCCGCCGGACAGCACGTCAAGCGTCGTGACGATCTTCGCGAGAATGCCCGGCTCACGGTAAAACGCGCCGGTGACCAGCGTGACCAGCGCGGCGTGCGAGGTGCACGCGGCCAGGTACCCCAGCGTGGTGTACCCCTCGAGCATCTCTTTCTCCGCCGGTCCCAGCACGGGAATCTGGAAGAAATGGTCCATGACGGCGATGTACTCGAACCCCGCGTCGTCCGCGGTCCGCGCGACGTTAGCGATCTCCCGGCCAAGCGCCTCGGGCCCCCGAGGCGTGGAAAAATCCGGAATCTGCAGCCCGACCTTCATGATGGCTTACCTCCCACGGCCACCTTCTCACGCCGTTCGACGCGGGCCCGCGGGTCCTGCTTCCCCGAGCTAGGACCGCTAAGCGCGCATCAGGGTGATGGTGCGCCCTTCGGGGGTCTGCTCCCGGCTGATGCGGGTGCGGTCGGCCGCAGCCGGAATGCCGGGGCGGCGGTCGAAAATGACCAGGGTGCCGGTGTCGAGCTTGAGACGGGTGAGGTAGCGGTCGAGCTGGGTAAGGCCGGTGGGAAGGGGGTCGGGACGGCCGGGATGTCAGACCTTCAGCTCGATGGCCTCGCGCTGGACTTGCTGATCGCCGTAGGGTTTGCGGACGAGGAGGTCGATCCGGCCGCGGCCAACGCCGTACTCGCGGTCGACGAAGCCGTCCCCGTTGACGGCACGGGTCAGGAAGGCCATGAACACGAGCTGCATGGCGACTTCCCTGTAGGGGATGCCGTCGAGGATCTCCTCGTGCTCGGCCCAGAACTCGGCGAACGCGTCCAAGATCTTGGGGAAGTCGAGCTGCCCGTCCGCGACGACGAACCGGTGCGGCCTTACGTCGATGGATTCGTCTAGTCCGGCCCCCAGGATGCGGACGATGACTTCCCGGTAGATGGGGTTGGCGACCCTGGCCGGCTTGTCGGCGGCGATCAGGCCAAGGTCCCGGACGTAGGCGACGTCGTCGTTGTAGACCTCGTCCAGGAAAGGCAGTTCGCCGGCGATCAGCGGCTCGATGACCCGACGGACGCGGGGCTCGTTCAGCCTGGCGGCAAGGGACTCGAAATGCGGGGCGCGGGCGACGATGAGCCGCTCCTTCGCGGTATCGACGTGCTCCGCGGTGATCGGTGTCGGAGGCTCGATCCCCATCTCCATAATGATCTCATTGGCGAGCGCGTTAACGAGCCACGGCTGACCCTGGGTGTAGTCGAAGGCGCGCTCGACGGCGTCCGGTTGAAACTCCTGCCCGGTTTCGGCGGTGTGCTGGGCGTAGAGGGCGGCGACCTCGTCGATGGTGAAGTCGCCGATCCGGATCGACTTGACGGCGATGTTGAACGGGCTCGCGCTGCCCAGCCGGGAGGGGTCACCGCCGGCCGCGGCCTTGTAGTCGCGGATGTCCCGCATCCCGCACAGCACGACCGAGGCGGGGAACGCGTTCGCCCGGTAGTTGTGGCCGTCGCGGAGCTGGTGCAGCACGCTGCGCAGCACAAAACCGTGCAGGGAGTCGATCTCGTCGAAGAGCAGCACCAGCGGCAGGGGGCAGGCGACCGCCCACTCCTGAAGGGCGTCGAAGATCAGGCTGCCAGGCGGGGCGTCCGGCCACGGGTCCGGCGGGTAGAACCGCTCGGGAAGCTGTTGCGCCGCCGCCCCCCGAATGGCGTTCAGGATCTCGGCGCTGGCAGCCGCCAGGTCGTCGCCGACCTCCCCGGCCCGCTCGCACGAGATTGTCACCGCGACGTAACGTCCCTCAGCGGTCAAGTGCCGGCCGAGCGTGCGCAGCGTGGTGGTCTTCCCGGTCTGCCGTGGTGCGTGCACGATGAAGTACTGCCAGTCGTCGATAAGTCGGCGCGCCCCGGGGAGACGGGGCTCCGGCGGCAGCATGTAGTGTCGCTCGGGAAAGCACACCCCAGCGGTATTGAAGAACCTCACGCCGCTACGCTACCGCGCCACCAGTCCCGTCACGGATCGCACGGAAGCATGCTCCGACCGTCCACGGAGCAAGATTTCGTGGAGTCAAGTCAGCTTGGTCGCCCGTAGCTCCAGCCCTTCGATCCCTGATCGTCGTTGTCCCTCAGGGGGCATTTCCTTGCGTAGTTGTTTTGATACGGAATGCGCGCGGACAGTAGGCTGAAGCATCCGGGGCGGGAGGCTGGGATGAGGCTGCTGCTTGAGGCGGTCGATGTCAAAATCGGTGACTCCGCACCGCTGCGCTGGCGCTGGCTGCTGCGCGACGAGGAGACCGGCAATCCGCTGGCCGACCACCAGGTGACTGTGGATCCCGCCGCCGACGACGCGGTGCGGTTCGCCGACCTGTACGGCTACACGCGCTCGTACGCCGCGCCGGACCGGCGCACCGCGGAGCAGCAGCGGTACATGGCGCTGGCGGGGGAGTGGGCCGCGCGGGAGGTGCTCGGCGAGCCCATAGGCGCCGCGATTGCCCGGGCGGCCCCGGTCGCCGTGCGGGTGCGGGTGCCCGAGGCGCTTGGCCAGGTGCTGCTGTGGCCGCTCGAGCTGGCTCAGGTGGACGGCCGCCCGCTCGCGGCCCGCGGGGACGTGACGCTGGTCTACGACATCGCCAATGACGCCGCCCCGGTACGCAAAAGCGATCCCGGCCAGAGCCTGCGGATGCTCGCGGTGTTCGCACAGCCGACGGACACGAGCGTGCTCGCCCTGCGGCGGGAGCGGTACGAGCTGACCCGTCTGGTGCGCCGGATCGCGGCCAGGGAGCGGGCCGTGGTGGAGCTTCAGGTCGTGCAGTACGGGGCGACGCGGGAACGGCTGCGGGAGATCGCCGACTCCGGCGACGGCTGGGACGTGCTCCACCTGTCGGGCCACGGGGCGGGCGGCGTGATCCTCCTCGAGAAAGGGGATGGCTCGCCGGACCCAGTGGCTACCCAAGACCTGGTGGCGCTGCTCCACCCGGCCAGGCACCGGGTCAGGCTCGCGGTCGTTTCGGCCTGCGAGTCCGCCGCCGACACCACGGCGCAGACCCTGCGCCTGCTCGGTCTGACCGAGCAGGCCGACGCACTCGAAGCGGAAACCGTCGGCGGGCAGGCCGCCGCCCAGGTCCCCGGCCTCGCCCGCGCCCTGGTCAGGGAGCTAGGCTGCGCGGTCGTCGCGATGCGGTACCCAGTCACCGACGAGTTCGCGATCGCGTTCGGCGAGGCGCTCTACACCCGCCTGCTCAGTCGGGACCGCCATCATGCGATCGACGCGGCGGTGGCGCGGGCAACGGCTGAGGCCGCCGGGTCGGCGCCGACGGCGGCGCAGCCGGCGGTGTCGCTGGTGACACCCGGAGTGTTCGGCTCGCCCAGCGCCGCGGGGCAGGCGCTGTCGGTGCCGCGCGGCAAGCCCGTCATCGACCCGGCCGGGCAGCGGATGGCCTACTTCCCCGACGAGCCGCACCGCTTCGTCGGGCGGGCCCAGGCGATGGCCCGCGCGGGCGCCGTGCTCGCGCCGGGCAGCGGCCGAACGGCGGTCCTCCTGCACGGGATGGCGGGCGCGGGCAAGACCGCCTGCGCGCTCGAACTCGCCTACCGGCACCAGGACTCGTTCACCGCCGCCGCGTTCTGGCAGGCGCCGACCCGCGACGACGAATGGGCGGGCGCGCTCGCCGACTTCGCGAACCGTCTAGATATCCAGCTCGGCGACTACGGCTTCACGATGGCTGGCCACATCGGGACGGTCGCGGCCCTTGAGGCGTTCCTGCCCCGCCTGCGTGCCGTCATGGCCGCGAGCGGCGTCCTCTTGGTCCTCGACAACCTGGAAACCCTGCTCACCCCCGAAGGTAACTGGCGCGATGACCGCTGGGCCTCTTTGGTCGCCGCGCTGACCAGCCACGACGGTGAGTCCCGGGTGATCATGACCAGCCGGACCGTCCCCGTCGGCCAAACCGGAAAACCCGCACCAGTCATCGGCTCGCTGGTTCTGCCGGTGCCGGTGCACGCACTGTCGCGCGACGAGGCGCTCGGACTCGCCCGGGAACTGCGGAACCTGCGCGCCCTGCTCCACACCGACGGCGGCCCGATGCGTGCCGGAACCGGGACCGCCCAGGATGCCGAAGCCGAGCGGCAGCGCTTGGCGGCGGACCGCCAGCGAGTGCGCCGCGTGCTGCGGGTCGTGCAGGGCCACCCCAAGCTGCTTGAGCTGGCCGACGCCGCCGCGGCCGACCGGGACCGCCTGGACGCCCAGCTCGCCGCCGCCGAGGCAGCGGCAACCGTCTCGTCACCGGCAGGCGGCGATACCCAGCGCGTCGCGGAAGCAGCGGCCGGACGGCCGCCGGCCAGTCAGCTGGATGCGTTCTTCCGCGACGGGCGCACGGACCTAGACGCGGCCCAGTTCCTTGACGCGCTGACCTGCTGGACGACGAGCGCGCTCGACGCGCTGACTCCGGCGGCCCGGCTGATGGCGGAGTTCGTCGCCTGCCTGGAGGACAGCGACCGATGGTCGGTTATCGTCGCGGCGAACTGGGCGGATCTGTGGCAACGGCTGGAACGTCCCGGTGCCGCGCCCGCGCCGGGGCCGCTCCTTGACCATCTGGCCGGCGCGGCGCTCATCGAAGCGAATCCGGCCGGCGGTCCGAGCGCCGACGGGCGACGGCCGGCATCAGTGACCTACCGGATGCATCCCGGTGTCGTGGCGGCGATCACCGCGCAGGCAGGCCCGGGCGTGCGGGAGGTGGCCGACGCCTGGCTTGGCGCTTTCTGGGCGGTGATCTCCCGCCAGGCGCGGGAGCGGGAGGGCGGGGAGCACAGCGGCCTGGTGGTGCGGGCGGGTCTCGCGGCGGCCCCGTACATGCTGCGCCGTGGCACCTGGGAGACCGCCGCGTCCTTGCTTGAGCAGGCCGTGCTGCGGGACGCTTCGCCTGGGACGGCGCAGGCGGTGTTGCCGTGGCTGCGGCGGATCGCCGCCGCCACGAGCAAGCCGTATGCCGCCATTCTGCTGTGCCGGGTGCTTCGGGGCGTGGATGCGGGCGAGGCGGAGGGGCTGCTGCGCGGCGCCGTGGACGCCGCCGCCGACGCCGGCGACTTCCGGGTCGCGTTCGCTGGTGCCACAGAGCTGATCAACCTGCTGAGGGACGCGGGGCGGCTGGCGGAGGCCCTGGCGGAGGCCGATCGGAAGGCGGAGTTCACCGGGCAGGCTGGGCTCGGCCCGTGGACCCGGCTCGCCGATCAGGCTCAGCGGCTGCAGTTGCTGGGGCTGACGGGGGAGCATGCCCGGGTCCTGGCCGAGACCGAGAAGCTGCGCGCCGCGATGGCCGCGCTCCCCGTCCGCCGCGATGCCGGCGAGGCCGTCAACCCATGGAACGTCCGTGAGTTCATCCTCAACACTGGCCACGCCTCGGCGCTGGCGACCGAGGACTGGCAGCGGTGCCTGGACCTGAACGCCGAGGTCGCGGCCAGTTTGCGACAGCGCCGCGCCCGGGACAGTGACGTGGCCAGGACCCTGGTCAATAGCGCAAGACCGCTGATCCGGCTGGGGCGGGTGAGGCAGGCGGGGCGGCTGCTGGCAGAGTGCCAACGGGTCTTCGAGGACCAGGCCGACACCCCGATGCTCGCCATGGTCCTCGGCACCCGGGCAGAACTGGAGGTTGCGCTCGGGCGCGGGCAGGCGGCGGCGGCCCTGGAGCGGACCGCGCTGCGGCTGTCCTATGCCCGGCCCGAGCCCTGGCACATCGCGACCATCCACGACAGCTTGGCGGACAACCTGGGGCGGCTGGGTGGTGACCGGCAGGGGCAGCGGGCGCACCGGCTCGCCGCTGCCTTGATCCGCTGGCTGTCGGGCATGGCCCACGATCTCGCCGATACCGTGCGCGCCCTTGCGGAGGAACTGCCCGGTGACGATCCCGCCGTGCCGTTGCCTGTCACGGTCGCGCAGGTGGTCACCGCGGCCGAGCTGACCGAAGGGGTTCGCCTGGGCGCGGTGCTCGCCGCCCTGCAGCCCGACCCCCAGGCCGTCGATGACGCCTTCGCCGAGATCCTCCGCGCCGCCGCTGCCGCCAAGCCCACCGCCGGGCCGGCGGAGGAGCAGTAAGCGATTGATTTCCAGAGCGTGATCAGGCGGCCATTAGTTTCCTGAGAGTAAACAGCAAAGATGCCCCGTTTCCGGGATTTTGTAGCTTCCTCCATGCCACGAACCGTTGACCGCGTCTGTCCCTTCGTTCACTCTAGAGAAACACAGTTCACTGCCAATCCCGACAAGGACGACGAGGAACGGCCGCCCCCGAGAGGACACCCGATGCCCCCTGCTGCCCCTGGATCGACCTGATGTGCGGGATCGCGGGCCTGACGCTGCTCGACTCCGCCCTGGAGCCGGACCTCGGCGCGCTGCTCGCCGGCATGATCACCGCGCTGGGCGAGCGCGGCCCCGACTCCGCCGGCATCGCCGTCTACCACGACGACGGCCAACTCGACGTCACCAAGGACGTCGGCGCCCCCCAAGACGTGTGCGAGCGGTTCGCGATTGCAAAAGCAACCGGCTACCAGGGCGTCGGACACACCAGGATGGCCACGGAATCCGCGGTGACTAAGGCCCACTGCCACCCGTTCACTCCCGCCGAAGGCGTGTGCGTGGTCCACAACGGCTCGTTCTCCAACCACGCCACGGTAAGACGGCGGCTTGAGCGGGACGGGGTCACGTTCGACTCCGACAACGACTCCGAGGTCGCCGCCCGCTACATCGCTCAGCGCCTAAAGACCGGAGACGACCTCAAGCGGGCACTGACCGCCATGGCCCAGGTGATGGACGGCTTCTACACCCTGCTGGTCACGACCCCGACCGAGTTCGCCGTGCACCGCGACCCGATCGCCTGCAAGCCCGCGGTGATCGCGCAGGCCGGCGGCTACATCGCCATGGCCAGCGAGTACCGCGCGCTGACGGGGCTGCCCGGCATCAAGGACGCCAAGGTCTTCGAGCCGACGGGACTGCACACATGGACCAGGTAACCGAGATCCTCGCGCTGGACGCAACCTGCCTGACCACCAGGGAGATCAACCAGGCCCTGCGCGCGCTCCCCGACGGCGCGGCGGTGACGATCACCGAGCCCAGGGGCAGGCACAACCTCGCCGTCGGCCTCGCCAGCAACATTAAAGTCACCATCGACGGCAACGCCGGCTACTACATCGGCGGCCTCGGCGATGGCCCGGACATCACCGTCAACGGCTTCACCGGCTGGGGCATTGGTGAAAACCTCATGTCCGGAAATATCCGTGTAAAAGGGTCGGTCTCCCAGTCCGCCGCGGCCTCCGCCCACGGCGGACTCATAGTGGTCGAAGGCGACGCCAGCCTCAGGGCCGGCATCTCGCTCAAGGGCGGCACCCTCGCGATCGCCGGCGACGCCGGCAACCTGACCGGCTTCATGGCCCAGGCGGGGACGATCCTCATCGGCGGCGACGCGGGCGAGGCCCTCGGCGACTCGCTGTACGAGGCCACGATCTACGTCGCGGGCGGCCTCGCCAGCCTAGGCGCCGACGCCCGGCGCACCGAGCTGACCGAGGACGACGTGACCGCCGTGAAGCAGCTCTGCGCCAGGACGGGCTTCGACCACATCGACCCGCAGAACATCACCAAGATCACCTCCGCCCGCGAGCTGTACCACTTCACCAGCCACAACGCCGGGAGCTACTAGTGCACAACCACACATTCCCCCCCGACGTCATCGCGAGCGTCCACGAGCTGGCTGACCTCGGCCGCTACGAGATCCGCGGCTTCGGTGCCCGCAGGAAGGTCCCGAACTTCGACGACCTGGTCTTCCTCACCGCCTCCGCGTCCCGTTACCCGCTCGAGGGGTACCGGGAACGGTGCGAGACGCGCACCGTGCTCGGCGCGCGGCACGGCGCGCACCCCATCGACCTGGCGATACCGATCACGATCGCCGGAATGTCGTTCGGCGCGCTATCCGCCCCGGCTAAGCAGGCTCTCGGCGCCGCCGCGAACGAGGTCGGCACCTCCACGACCACCGGCGACGGCGGCATGACCGATGAGGAGCGCCAGGCCTCGAAGACGCTCGTCTACCAGTGCCTCCCGTCTCGGTACGGCTTCAACCCAAACCACCTAAGACAAGCCGACGCCATCGAGATCGTCATCGGCCAGGGCGCCAAGCCGGGCGGCGGCGGCATGCTCCTCGGTCAAAAAATCGGACCACGGGTCGCAGAAATGCGCACCCTTCCCGAGGGCATCGACCAGCGGTCCGCGAGCCGCCACCCGGACTGGACCGGACCCGACGACCTCCAGATCAAGATCGAGGAGCTGCGCGAGGCGACGAACTGGGAAAAGCCCGTCTACGTCAAGATCGGTGCGACCCGCGTCGGCCACGACGTGAAGCTCGCCGTCGCGGCCGGCGCGGACGTCGTGGTCGTCGACGGGATGCAGGGCGGCACCGGCGCCACCCAGGACACGTTCATCGAGCACGCGGGCATCCCGACGCTGGCCGCCGTCCGGCTGGCGGGCGAGGCGCTGCGCGAACTGGGCGCCGAGCGCGACGTGCAGCTGATCGTCTCCGGCGGAATCAGGACCGGCGCCGACGTGGCCAAGGCCCTCGCGCTGGGCGCGGACGCGGTCTCGATCGGCATCGGCGCCCTGCTGGCCCTCGGCTGCAACCGCCCGACATATCCCGAAAACTCGCTCGAAATCGACCTGGCAAGCGACTACGCGGCCCTCGGCACCAGGCCGGGGGAGTGCTCCGCCTGCCACACCGGCCGCTGCCCGGTCGGCATCACCACCCAGGACGACCTGCTGTCCCGCAGGCTTGACCCCGGCCTCGCCGCCCGCCGCGTCGCCAACTACCTGCGCGCCCTCACGATGGAGGTCACCATGCTCGCCCGCGCCTGCGGCAAGTCCGACGTGCACAACCTGGAGCCGGAAGACCTCGCCGCGCTGACCATCGAGGCCGCCGCCATGGCCAAGGTCCCGCTGGCCGGCACCGACTGGATCCCGGGAGCCCAAGCGTGACCCCGCGGGCCGCCCCGGACGCGGCCGGCCCGGTGCTGCTCGTCGTCGCCGGCGGCGCCGTCTCCCAGGCGGCGATCGCCCGCACCGCGGAACTGGCGGCGGGCGCGCCGGTAACGGTCGTCGGCATTGAACTAAACGACCGCTCCAGAACGGATTCGGCTTCCTGCCGTCCCCTCCAACCCGGAGCGCCAGAGCAGGTGCGGCGCACGGTCGCGCTGGCCATGTCCGTCCTCGAGGACACTGGGGTCGTGGCGACCGGGCACGTCGCGGTCGGCGGCCCGCCGGCCCGGGCCGTCGCCCGGGTGGCGCGGGCGTGCGGTGCCCGCGCCGTGATCCTCGATCAGCCCGGCCTCCCGGCGAGCAAACCACCTGCCCCGGCCGGCGTTAACCCGGTCGGCGCGGGGGCCGCCGGGCTAATCGCCGAACTGCGGCGGCGGATGTACGGGTCGGGCATCGTCGTCCTGGCCGAGACCGGCCGGCGCGGTGGCTGGGTATCAGCGTGACGTCCAAGCTATCGCGAGCCTGACTCTCGCTGGTATATTCGACTATACCAAAGGAAAGGCTGCTGTCATGACAACACGTGCGGACATGATTATCGTCGGCGCGGGGCTGGCGGGATCGGCGGCCGCCTGGGCGGCGTCGGCGCGTGGCCTCCGCGTGGTGCTGCTTGAGCAGTTTGACGCCGGGCACCGCAACGGCAGCTCGCACGGCAGCGCCCGGATCTTCCGCCGCGCCTACCCGGATGAACTGTACGTGAAGCTCACCGGCGAGGCCGAGGAGCGTTGGCGGCAGCTTGAGGACGAGGCGGGCGAGACGCTGCTCACGCTGACCGGCGGCGTGGACTTCGGCGCGGACCGCAAACCGGAGCACTTGCATAAGGTGCTGACGCGCAACGGCGTGCCCGCCGAGCTGCTTGAACCCGAGGCGGCGGCCGAACGCTGGCCGTACTTCGACTTCACCGGGGCCGGCCAGGTCATGTACCACGCCGACGCCGGCGTCCTCGACCCGGACAACGCGATGGCCGCCATGCTCAGGCTGGCGGCGGCCAACGAGGCCGACATCAGGTTCGGTACCCCGGTCACCCGGCTGGAGGCGACCCCGGCCGGCGACGGGGCGGTCGCGCACACCGACAGCGGCACCTTTACCGCCCCGGTGATCGCGGTCGCGGCCGGCGCGTGGATCTCCCCGCTGCTCGACGGCGTAGTCGAGCTGCCGCGGCTGACGGTGACCCAGCAGCAGATCCTTCACTTCGCCCCGGTCCAAGCCCCGGGACAGTCCGCCCCGGCCGAGCCGTGGCCGATCTTCGTCTGCCAGGACGGCGCCGACAACTTCTACGGCCTGCCCGGTGGCCGCGACGGCGAGGTGCCCGGTGCGATCAAGATCGGTGAGCATATCGCCCCCCCGACGACAACCGCTGCCTCCCAGGCGACGACCGTCGCCGTCCCGACGACCGCCGCGGACCGCGACTTCAAGGTGGACCCCGCCGCCCGGGCCCGGATCACCGACTTCGCCGGCCGGCGGCTGCCCGGCCTGAACGCGGCCGCCCCGGTCAACGAGGTGACCTGCCTGTACACCTGGACGGACAACGAGGATTTCGTCCTCGACCGGTCCGGACCGTTCGTCGTCGCGTCGCCGTGTTCCGGCCACGGAGCCAAGTTCGCGCCGCTGCTCGGCAAGATCATCGCCGACCTGGCGGCCGGCGAGCCGCCGCCCGACGGGCGTTTCACGCTCCCGGGCCACGGCGTTTTACGCTCGCGGCCCACGGCGTTACACGCGCCTAACACTGAAACGCCCGCGCAACATCCAGCCGTAACGCCGCCGCTGTCTGCTAGTTCACATTCGGACGGGAGTCAGATTGTGAGTTTCGCATGGCAGTGACCATTGAGCCGCGAGCCGGCTTGCAGAAGGGCACCAACTGGTGGGGCGCGTTCGTCATCGGCCTGGCCGGAACGATCCTCGTCACCGGCATCGCGCCGTACGCGGTGCAGGGCATGGGCGCGAGCGCGATCTGGGCGATCGGCGTCAACACGGTCTTCGGCCTGGTCCTGTGCCTGTGCCTGGCCGAGCTGGCCTGCATGTGGCCGGACCGGACCGGCGGCATCCCCAGCTACGCGAGCGCGAGCTTCGAGCCGCTGGTCGGCCCGAAAGTGGCCAAGCACATCGGCGGCCTGTCCGGCTGGTCGTACTGGCTCGGCTGGTTCCCGGTGGCGCCGATCAACATGATCCTCACCGCCGCCTACCTGTCGAGCCTGTTCGGCCTCCCGCAGGGCGGCACGATCCACCTGTTCGGTACCTACGGCGCACCGATCTCGACCACCGTGCTGTTGATCAGCTTTATCGGCCTGCTGGTCGTCTACGTGCCGTGCTACTTCGGCGTGAAGCTCGGCGCCGGGTTTGCCACCGTGCTCGGCATCCTCTCCATGGTCCCGCTGACGGTCCTGGTGCTGCTGCCGCTGTTCAAGAGCGGCAGCTTCCACTGGTCCAACATCGCCGGCTTCCACGCCCCGGCCGGCGTGCACGAGAACTTCACGTTCATCATCGCCTGGATGTTCCCCATTACCTGGAACGTGATCGCGATGGAGGCGGCCGCCTGCTACGTCGGCGAGTGCCGCAACGGCCCGCGCGACGCCAAGATCGCCCTGACCGCCGAGGGCGTCTACGGGATGCTCATCTACATCCTGACCCCGCTAGTGTTCGTCGGGGTGCTCGGCGCGGCCCTGTCGAGCAGCGACCCGCTCACCCTGTACACCGACTTCACCGGCGCGCTGTTCGGGCACGGCTCGTGGATCAAGTGGTTCATCGGCCTGCCGCTCATCCTCGCCCTGCTGCTGTCGGTGCTCAACGCGATCATGGGTACGGGCCGCTCGCTTTACCAGGCGTCGGAAGACGGTGCCCTGCCCCGCTGGTTCGGCAAGGTCAACGCCCACGGCGTCCCGGCCCGCGCGATGGCGTTCAACGTCGCCGCCTCGATGCTGGTGGTGCTCTTCGGCTCCCCGGTCCGTATCTACATCTTCTCCAACGCCGGGTACCTGTTCGCCTGCGCGATGTCGCTGGCCGGCTACTTCGTCTACCGCCAGTTGCGCCCGGCGGCCGAGCGCCCGCTCCGCCTCCCCGGCTGGGTCCGGTGGGTGGCCCTGGCGATCTTCCTGTTCTGGGCGGTCGTCTACTTCTACGGCGGCTGGAACGCCCCGAACATCGTCGTCGCCCCGAACTCAGGCCCGGTCCTGTTCATCCTGGGCCTGGTGATCATGGCCCTGTACTTCCCGCTCTACTACTGGCGCAAGCGCTCCGACCAGCGGCGTCCCGTCCCCGCCGCTGTTCCGGTCGCCGTCTCGGCCACCACCGAACTGGCGGAGGAAGAAGCATGACGGTCATGTTGAGGGCACCCTGGCGGCCCGCCGCGCCGCCGCGCGCGGCCCTGCCCGCAGCGGCCGTGCTGCTCGCCTCGACGGGCAAGCCGTTCACGGAACCCGCGCTCGCCGAGGCCACCCGGCTAGCAGGCGGCCCGGTCGGCGGTCGCGTCCGGGTGATCACGATCGCCCGCATCCACGGCACCTCGTTCGGCCTGCAGCACCCCGGCCTCATGCCCAACAAGAAGGAGAAGGACGCGGCCCAGGCCATCGTCACCGAGGCGATCAAGTCCCTCCAGCGCGTAGGCCTCAAGGCCGACGGCGAGGTAGTGATCACGAGGTCCCCGGCGAGGTCCTTCACCAGGGCCGCCCGGGCCGCGGGCGTGTCCCACGTCGTCCTCGACACTCCTCCCGGCGGCCCGCTGACCCGCCTGGACGCCGGCGCGACGGCGCGTTACCTCCGTTTCCGCCTCCGCGACGTTGCTCTCGCCGTCATCTAACCGAGCCGCTCGACGAGCCAACTATCGGCCAGACTGTCAGGCGAGCCCGTCCGGTAGATCGAGGACCTGCTCGCCGCAGGCCTGGCATTCGGCGTGAAAGTCCAGGTCGTTCAGGAACTCGCCGAATTCGGGGTGCCCCTTGAGCGCGGCGGCGGCCGCCAGGAGGTAACGCGTGTCCATCAGGTCATGCGCGGTGGCTAGCTGTTCTGTTAGCAGGGGAAGCGCCTCGGCCAGTGCCTGCCTGTAGGCGGCGGCAATGTCCTCGGGGAGGCCCGGAGGCGTCCGTCCGAAACTGCCCGAGCACATTGCGACGAAGCCCACGACGTACAAGTAGTCGCCGCGCTCAGCCGGCGGCAGCCGGCGCGCCAGTTCAACCAGGTACGGCGCCGCGGCGTAGGCCGCCGGCCAGGGAGTGTCCTCCGAGCACAGGTACGGCCACAGGTCTGCGAACCGCTCGTGACCCGCCGGGTTGTCCAGCAGATGCCGAAGTTCCTCAGGGACAAACGGGACGCTGGGATCGTCACCTGGACGCTGGCCGGGTGACCAGTTGCGGTGGCCAAGCTCCAGCCATCTGGAGTCATCGAGTGGCATCACACCGCCGAGCGTACGGGAACCCAACCTTCACAAGCCGCCATTCGGAAATGCCCGGCACACAGCTTAACGGGGGCGGGCGCGGAACCACTCCTCCCTGTTCAGGGGATCTGGGCCGATTCTCGGGCGGGCCGGTGGCGCCCCCGCGACGGGCGTGTAATGCGTGACCTCCGAGGTGAAGACTCCTTCGCCGCTGGTCTGCTCGGGGAGTTGTGCCAGCAGGGACTGGACGCTCCTAGTAGGGAGGGTGCCGGTGAGCGCCACCACTGCCGTTGTCCGGGGGGGTTTGGGGGCGTCCCCCCGGGCTAGCACCGCCCCGGCGACGGCGCTAGTGCCGGTGATGAGCCCGGACAACCGGGCGATCGTCGACGTTACGGCGGGGAGGGCCCGCGCGGGGATCTCCAGGTGGAACGTCTCGACCGGCTCGCAGACGGCGGTTCTCGCCTGCCTGAGAGCCTCGTGGATCAGCACCGGGGCCAGGTAGCGGAAGTCCGCGCCGACGGACGAGATGTTCTTGTTGAACTTCTGGTGCATGGCGCTCTGCCTGGGCCAGTAGCCCGTGTGCGTGAGCACCACCCGGGCGTCAGGGATCGCCCAGCCGGACAGGCCCTGGGCCAGGCCGGCCCGCACCCCTTCCCACGTCGCGGCGAAGAAGGCGGGCGGCATGGAGCCGCGCTCGACTTCCAGGTCGCAGACCAGCCCGGAGCCGGCGGGCGCGCGCTCGACCCGGAACCCCAGCGTCGCCAGGTAAGGCGTGGTCTTTTCCGTTATGCGGGCGACCGCGCTGCCCGTTCCCGCGATCCGCTCGATGTGCACGGTCACGGTAGGGCGAAAAGCGACCGCCACCCCGAACTGCCCGGCGAGCAGGTCAGCGATCACTTCCTTCTGCACTTCGCCGTAGAGGCTGACCGCGATCTCGCCCCGCTCCTCGTCCACGCGCAGGTTAATCAGCGGGTCGGCCTCCGCAAGCTCCTTCAGCGCGGAAAAGAGGCGGCCGCGCCTGGCCGGGTCGACCGGCTCGACCACAGACTCGAGTGCGGGAGCAGGGAACTGGCGGGTGACCCGGCCCGGGATGGCCTCGCCGACCCAGCCGCCGGTGCGCGCCGCGCCGAGCCCGCGCATCCGCACTACGTCGCCGGGCCGGGCGACGCTCGCCTTAGTCCAGCCGTGCGGCGTCGACCGCTCCAGCGACGTGATCACCTCGGCTCTGGCGTCCGCCGTGCCCACGCGGTCCCTGACGCGCAGTTCCCCGCCGAACAGGCGGCAGTGCGCCAGCGTGCCGCGATCACCGTGCTCGATCTTGTAGATGACCGCGGACAGCGCGCGCGTCGCCGCCTGAGCCCATGGCATCAGGCGCGGCAGCGTCGCCAGCAGTCCGGGGACGCCGGCCCCGGTCAGCGCGGAGCCCGCCGTCACCGGCACCACGGCGCCGCATCCCACCTGCTTGCGCGCGGAGCGCAGCGCCATCGCCGCGGTAACGCCAGGCTCCTCGAGAGCGGCGCGCAGCAGCCGGTCGTCTCCTGACGCGAGGACATCGATCGCTGCCGGGTGCGTCAGCGGTATCGGGGTGGCGACCGCGCCGGACGACCCGGCCGCTGCAACGTCGGTCAGGGGAAGCATGCGGGCGCCGGAACCCGCCGCGAGGCGGCGGCCGATCTCGGCGAGCGCCCAGCCAGGGGCCGCCCCGCGGCGGTCGATCTTGTTGATGAAGATCGCGACTGGCACGCCGAGACGTCGCAGCACCCGCCAGAGCACGACGGTCTGCGGCTGCACCCCCTCGACCGCGGAGACCACCAGGACGGCCGCGTCGAGGGCGGCGAGGCTGCGTTCGACCTCGGCGATGAAGTCAGAGTGCCCCGGGGTGTCGATGAGGTTGACCTGAACGTCGCCGACGGTGAAGGACGCGACGTTTGTCCGCACCGTGATGCCACGGCGGCGCTCGACGTCCATCGAGTCGGTCCGGGTAGTGCCGGCGTCGACGCTGCCAAGTTCGGGGATGGCCCCCGCCTCGAACAGCAGGCGTTCGGTCAGGCTGGTCTTGCCGGCGTCAACATGCGCCAGGATTCCGAGGTTGAGTGTGTGCAAGGGACAACTGCTCCAGGAGTCGGGTCGGGACGGTCGGCCGAGCAGTTGCCGCACACATTCGCGAGTACCTCCTGGAGAAAGCCGTCAGGGACGATCAATTACCTCGCAGCCAGAGCCCCTTCCGCAACCGGTTTTCCGTGGCTCCGCAGCCTGACCTGAGTAATCCCAGCGGTTGCTAACGGTGGCGGATACTTCATGCGGGCCGGGACGGCAACCACGGCGGGCACCGCCGCGATGCCGCACCAGGTGGGCGGCCTAAGCCACGAACGCGGGCCAGCCGCGGACCGCAACCACCTTTTCTCGGTTTTATCCGCTACGGCCACCACTGACTAGGGGCGCGGACGCTCCTGCCACTACCCGCACCCGGCCGCGAACGGCCGGAGCCTCCGCCCGCCACACCCGATATGCCGGGGCGGGGTCCCCGAAAAAGATCGCGGGTCATACGGGGCGGATATCGCCCCAAGCGTCACGCAATCGTGTTACCAGCCGGTAGATCCAGGCGGCAAATGCTAACAAAGGGGGGCAAATCACGGGTCTCAGTCGCGTTTTCCCTCGGATGACCCGCAATCACGGCACCCAGACAGCCGTCAAAGCGCGCCCTCCGATCGCGTATGACCACTAACCCCTTCGTGTCAGTCGTCTAGGTGGGATCGTGCACGGTGCCGATCGCGGTCACCGACAGGAAACGGATCGGTAGCTTGATCAGCTCCACCGGCCCGTGTGACGCTTCGCCGTCGAACTGAAGCGCGTCGCCCGGCTCAAGCACGTAGACGGCCCGCCCGTGCCCGTAGGCCATGACGCCGGACAGCATGTAGAGGAACTCCGTGCCCGGATGCTGGTACAGCGGGAAGACCTCGGCCTGCTCGGTGAGCGTCACGAGCTGCGGCGTCATCCGGCGGTGCTGGCCGCGCATGGTGCCGAGCTGCTGATAGTGATGCCCGGCCGCGATTCCCTCCCGGCGGATCTCCGCACCGTGCCCGGCCTTGACGAAGACCGCGTCCCGCTCCTCGTCGAAACCGCGGAAGAACGCGGTGAGCGGAGTGTCGAGCGCCTCCGCCAGCCGGGCGAGGATGGCCAGGCTGGGCGATACTTGCGCGTTCTCGATCTTGGAAAGCATCCCCTTGGAGATGCCCGTCTGCTCGGACAGCTGCCCCATCGCCAGGCCCTTGCCCTGCCTGGCCTCTTTGACCCGCAGCGCGATCACCCGGTTGAGCGTGGCCTCAAGCGGAGCCGGGCGGTCGACGTCGTAGATTCCGGGTTCTGCCCCGCTCTGCCCGCCTTCTTGGCGAGCGATGTCCGTCGGTGTCCCGTCTCCGTTCACGATGGCCATTGTACGAAGGGTCGCTCAGAGCGTGAGGTACCGTCCGATCTCCCAGGCGGAGACCACGGCGTGGTACTCGGCGAACTCGGCCCGCTTGACCGCCGCGTAGTAGTCCACGTACGCGCCGCCCGGCACCTTGCCGAATCCCTCGCGCAGCGCCGCGTCGGCGACGAGTTCGTCCGCGGCGTGCGCCAGCGTGGGCGGGAGTTGGACCATGCCGCGCAGGCCGACCTCTCCGGGGGAGAGGTCGAAGAGGTTCTCCGTGTTCGGCTCGCCCGGGTCCAGGCTGCGGTCGATGCCGTCTAGGCCGGCGGCGAGCACGCCGGCGAGCGCCAGGTACGGGTTGGCGAGCCCGTCGACGAGCCGGATCTCGATCCGGTTCCCGTCGGGCACCCGGATCATCTGCGTGCGGTTGTTGCCGCCGTAGGTAACGAAGGTCGGCGCCCAGGCGGCGCCGGAAAGCGGCGCGCCCGCCGACACCCGCTTGTAGGAGTTGACCGTCGGGCAGGTGACGGCGGCCAGCCCCGGCGCGTGGGCGAGCACACCGCCGATGAACTCATAGGCGAGCGGGGACAGGCCGAGCTTGCGCGGGTCGGACCGGTCGGGGAACAGCGGCGTCGTCCCGGCCCTGTCCCACAGCGATACGTGCAGGTGCATGCCGTTGCCGGTGCGGTCACCGAACGGTTTCGGCATGAACGTGGCGAGCATGCCCCGCTGCTGGGCGAGTGCGTGCACCATGTACCGGAAGATGATCATCCGGTCGGCGGTGGTCATCGCGTCGGCGTACTGGAAGTTCTGCTCGAACTGGCCGTTGCCGTCCTCGTGGTCGTTGGCGTAGTTGGCCCAGCCGAGTGTGTTCATCGTCTTGGACACCGTGGTCAGGAAGTCATAGCTGCGGGTCAGCCCCTTGGCGTCGTAGCAGGGCAGCCCGGCGTCGTCGAGTTCATCCGCGACCCGGAGGGTACCGTCCGCACCCTTGCGCACCAGGAAGTACTCGGGCTCCGCGCCGGCGTACAGCGACATGCCGCGGTCGGCGAGCGCGGCGAGCTGGTTCTTGAGAATGACCCGCGGTGCGTAGGGCCAAGGCTTGCCCTCGACGTGCGGATCGCACATCAGGATCGCCAAGCCGGGCCGCCACGGTACCGGCGTGTAGGTGGCGATGTCGGGCATGGCGATGAGATCCGGGTCGGCGGGCGTCTGCCCCATCGGCCCGGCGGCGTGCCCGGCGAACCCAGCCCCGTCCGACAGCGTCTGGTCGAGAGCGGCGACGGGGACCAGCTTGGCGCAGGGCTTGCCGTGCATGTCGACGAACATCGCGAAGATGAACTCGATCCCGTCCCGCTCGACCGCGGCGGTGAGTTCTTCAGGAGTCTGAGGGGCCATGCTCCGTTTTGTACCTGCGGCTGACTGCCGCGGTGTTACGCCGGCCGACAGTGTCGTTACGCCTGGGTAAACGGTCTGCGGTTACGCGAGCCGCGTCGCCCGGATGACGCCGACGGGGCTTTCGCCGCCGAGCACCACCGAGGTGGCCAGTTCGACCGGCGGCTGGGCGCCGAGCAGCGCCAGGATCGCGACCGTGACGGGCGTGCGGGCGCGCGGGCTGCCGTCGTCGATCTTCACCGCGGCGGCCGCGCCGTCCGGCAGCGCGAAGGCGTCCACGCCCTCGGCGCCGGACTTGAGCAGGAGCCCGGGTACCGACGCCATCAGCTTGTTCTCGTCGCGCGTCGTCCCGCTTGTCCACTCGGGGAACTTGCGCATCGCGTCGGCGACCATCCGCTCGGGCGTGCCGGGCTCCGCGAGGACCAGCGAGCGGAACGCCCGGGCCAGGCCGCCGAGGGTCAGCCCGAACAGCGGCGCGCCGCACCCGTCCACGCCGACTGCCGCGACCGGTTCGCGCGCGAGATCCTCGACGGTCCGCCTGATGTGCAGCTGCACAT
>Ga0207416_1001392_pt1 | contig 32652 bp, 19 predicted proteins | sample PaiPotPPM11metaG_FD_184107 | JGI IMG/M metagenome (GOLD analysis project Ga0207416, IMG submission 184107) | Iron sulfur acid spring bacterial and archeal communities from Banff, Canada, to study Microbial Dark Matter (Phase II) - Paint Pots PPM... ...
GACAATGGGAGTTGCCACTGACCCAGATGCAACTGGACGAAACGGCTCACACAGAATTTATCATTTGTAATCATACCATTAAAGGACGCTCGATCATTGCCTGGATGGGATTGGCAATGATGGTCTCCACGCGGCTCTGACTGGCAGGAACCGTGAGCTTGACTCGAGACAAAGGGCTTGCGGACGCATTGATGCAACAGGTGCGCCGATCAGCCCAGATCCTGCGCCCCTTGCTGGTTTTAACAGATAGGTGGGCGGCCTATCCGGGCAGCATTCGGCGCGCCTTTCGCGAGAAGGTCAAAAAGCTGGCAGGAGGTGGTCGAGCCTCGTTAGAGCTGTGGCCGCACCTGCACATTGGAACCGTGATCAAGCGAACGGAGAAAAAACGGGTCGTGGAGATCACCCGCAAGATGGCTCATGACCTGCTCGATCAGGCAGAGAAGTTGCTCCAGCTCTCGGGTGGGGGAAACGTGCTGAATACTGCTTTTATCGAACGCTTGAATGGAACTATCCGTGAGCGACTAGCAAGCCTGACCCGCAAATATCGGCACTCTGCTTCGCGCTTGCAAGCTTTGCACGCAGGCATGTACCTGATTGGTTGCACCTACCATTTCTGTTTTGCCCATCAGGAATTGAGTAAAGCCAGGCACTGGGGAAGGGCTTGTACTCCTGCGATGGCCAGTGGCTTGACCGATCATGTCTGGAGTGTGTGCGAATTGTTACGCTACAAAGTGGCACCATCACCCTGGATCGAACCAAAACGACGTGGACGACCAAAAAAGCTGGCCGCGCAAACCGTCATACCGACCAAATGTCAGAGCTTCCGATCTCGCTCTCGGCCTTTGGTTCGTCTTCGCAAGGGGGTCTTATGCTCGACCACCAGTTAGTGTGCCTCTACCCTATTCTATCACCACCTCACTATTTTGATGCGATTGCCCTGATTGCATGGGTCTCCATCCTCCGGTATAGACGATGCGAACTGCTTTCTAATCCATTGTCAACTGTTCGCAAGTATCCTTGAACCATGGTCGGCGAGAAAAATACATCACCATTAGCGAAAAAAAGCTTTGTATTGGTGACTGTAAAGTACACAATGGCTTATGAGGAGACTAAGTTGCGTATGAACATGAAAAGCGAGAACCAAAGCATACCAGCATCGAGTACGGGCGAAAGCAAGCGAGACGACGCCGAGCCGATTGCGATCATCGGAATCGGGTGTCGTTTCCCAGGAGGGGCCGACAGCCCGCGTGCCTTCCAGGCACTCCTGTGCGATGCGATCGATGCCACCACTGAGATCCCTCCCGATCGGTGGAATATCCGCACGTTTTACGATGCAAATCCGGGAAAACCAGGCAAAAGCCGCACGTATCGGGGGGGCTTTCTGAAACACATTGACCAGTTTGATGCCCAATTTTTCGGTATCTCCCCGCGTGAGGCAGCCAGCCTCGACCCTCAGCAACGCTTGCTCATGGAGGTTGCGTGGGAAGCCCTGGAGGATGCTGGCCTCGTGCCAGGGGACTTAGCCGGCACAAATACCAGCGTTTTTATGGGCGCGTTTACGCTGGATTACCACTCGTTGCAGATAAACGTGACAGGCCGTGATTTGCTTGAAGCGCACACAGCCACTGGAGTCGTGATGACCATGGTGGCAAATCGGCTTTCCTATGTCTTCGATTTCCGGGGCCCAAGTATCGCTATTGATACCGCGTGTTCCTCATCGCTCGTTGCCGTGCATCTAGCGTGCGCTAGCCTGAGGAGCGGTGAAAGTACCCTTGCCTTAGCGGGCGGCGTGAATATTATGATCGGGCCAGATTTCACCATTGCTGAATCGAAAGGCGGTTTTCTTGCGCCGGATGGCCGCTGTAAAACCTTCGATGCGAGCGCGGATGGGTACGCACGCGGCGAAGGCGCGGGGATAGTCGTTCTCAAACCTTTGTCACGCGCGCTCGCTGATGGAGATCCCATCTACGCGCTCATTCGTGGGAGTGGCGTGAATCAAGATGGGCATACCAACGGGATCACGGTCCCCAGCCGCGCCAGCCAGGAAGCTTTGATGTGGAAGGTGTATCAACAAGCCGGAATCTCACCGGGAGATGTACACTACGTTGAAGCTCACGGCACGGGTACGCCGGTAGGAGACCCGATCGAGGCTCATGCTCTGGGTACAGTGCTTTCAACAAATCGTCCTGCTAACAGCCCTTGTGTGATAGGCTCAGTCAAGACCAACATCGGCCATTTAGAAGCAGCAGCGGGAGTAGCTGGCCTGATCAAGGCTGTACTGTGCCTGAAATATCGGCAGATTCCTGCTCATCTTCACTTCCAGCAGCCAAATCCCGATATTCCTTTTGATGAACTCTCCTTGCGCGTACCAACCACCCTGGAGTCCTGGCCTACAGGGAAAGGGCCTGCTCTTGCAGCAGTAAATTCATTCGGCTTTGGCGGGACGAATGCACACGTACTTCTGGAAGAAGCGCCGGTTTCGCCTGTATTCCAGCAGAGCGAGGAAAAAACTATCCCCGGACGTGCCTATCTCCTGCCACTATCCGCGCGCAGCCCTGAAGCGCTCCAGGCGCTTGCCGGCTCGTATCGGGCATTCCTTACGGAAGATAGCGCTGTTTCCATGTCTTCTATAGAGGCTCTCTGTTTTTCCGCGAGTATGCGGCGTAGCCATCATGAGTATCGTCTCTCTCTCGTCGGCCACACTCTTGAGGAGTTTGCGCAGGGTCTTGAGGCGTTCCAGGCTGGAGAGTCTTATCCCGGACTGACCGCGAGCCGTGCAGTTCCTAATCGGTCGCCTCTCGCTTTTGTCTTTTCCGGCATGGGTCCGCAGTGGTGGGCAATGGGAAGAGATCTCCTTCAACAAGAGCCAGTCTTCCGAGATGTTATCGAGCGCTGTGATGTTGCTCTCTTCCCCTACACGGGTTGGTCATTGCTCAAGGAGATGTTGGCTGACGAGACTTCATCACGCATGGCTGAGACCGCCGTTGCGCAGCCTGCTAACTTTGCCTTGCAGGTTGCATTGGCTGCCTTGTGGCGTTCCTGGGGGATTGAGCCTGACGCGATCGTTGGGCATAGTACCGGGGAGGTCGCGGCTGCTTACGTAGCTGGCGCCCTGACGTGGGATGATGCTGTACGTGTCATCTTCCATCGCAGCCGTTTACAGCAACAAACGACCGGTCAGGGGAAGATGATGGCTGTCGCATTGCCGCTCGCGGAAGCGCGGCGGATGCTGGAAGGCAAAGAGGATCGCCTCTCAATAGCAGCGATGAATAGCCCCACTTCCGTGACAGTAGTGGGTGACGTTGAAGCCCTGGAAGAGGTCAAGCAGCATCTAGACCAGCAGGAGGTATTCTGCCGCTATCTGAAAGGGCAGGTTCCGTATCATAGTCACTACATGAATCCTTTACAAGCAGAATTGCTGGCCGCGTTAGACGGGTTAGCTCCTCAGCTTCCCGCGTTGCCTCTCTATTCGACGGTCACCGGAAAGCTTGTTGATAGTCGTCTGCATGACGCTGATTACTGGTGGCGGAACGTCCGGGATTCGGTGTTCTTTGCCGAGGCAACGGATCAGCTTATCCAAGACGGATACACCACCTTCTTGGAGATTGGCCCACACCCGGTTTTGGCCGGCTCAGTCTCCGAATGCCTCACTCAGCGTAACCACGAGGGAATGGTTCTCCCGTCGTTACGCCGCGCTGAGGAAGGCCTGGCAATGATGCTTGGTTCCCTGGGCTCTCTCTATTCCACGGGTAACAAGGTCGATTGGGCTACTTTGTCTGCTGACAGCAGCCAGTTTATCCAATTACCCGCGTACCCTTGGCAGCGTGAACGCTTTTGGGCCGAATCTGAAGAGTCACAGCAAGATAGGTTGGGCCTGCAAGATCATCCGCTGCTTGGTTCTCGCATGAAATCGCCGCGCCCCGCGTGGAAGCTCGCTCTGAATACGCGACGCTTGCCATACCTGAATGATCATCAGATCCAGGGAGTAATGGTTCTCCCAGGCGCCGCTTACGTGGAAATGGCCCTGGCCGCCGCTACACAGGTTTTTGGAAAGAGAACATATGTGTTGGAAGGTATCAAATTTCACAAGGCTCTCTTTTTATCGCACGAGCATGAACCGCTCCTACACATGACCTTAGATCCTCAAGACGGGACATTTGAAGTTTATAGCGAAGCAAAGGAGACTGAGCAAAAATGGATACTACATACAACGGTCAAGATATGCCAGGGATGAGTAAGCATAGCACGCGAGCAGAACTCCGGGAGCGGTGTACAACAGAGATTGCCAGCAAAGACTGTTATCGCCAGTTTCAGGACATGAAGTTTCACTATGGCCCCGCGTTCCAGGCGATCGAGCAACTCTGGATAGCTCCTGGGGAGGCGCTGGCTCATATCCGCGTCCCTGAGTCCATCGAGGCCGAGCTTCTGGACTACCAGATGCATCCAGCTATTCTTGATGCATGCTTTCAGGTTCTGCTTGCCGTCGCGGCCAACGACCCAGGAGATGGACATGACCGGAACGGCGTCTACCTGCCTATCGGCATAGATCGCGTCCAGGTCCACGCGCAGCCCAAACTGGGCATGTGGAGTCATGCCTCCCTCGTGAAGCAAAGCGCTGAACTGCTAGAAGGCAACATCGTCCTCTTTGATGAGGATGGAACTGTCCTGGCAGAGATCCAGGGGTTCCGCGTTCAGTCCCTGGAGCATATGCCACACACCTCTTCGCAACGCATGGATAAGTGGCTCTATGAGATGCAATGGCTCCCTATGCCACGCAAAGAGGAAGAGGAACACGTGGCGGCAGACGGAGCGGGGAGCTGGCTGATCTTCGCTGATGGCTGTGACTTTGGAACAATGCTTGCCTCTCTTTTAGAAGAGCAAAATCAAACATGCATACTGGTTTCCCCTGGTGAAACGTATGCGAAGTCTGGACCCAGGCGCTACACGATCAGGGCAACGCATCCAGAGGATTATCGTCGCCTGCTCGAAGAAGCGCTGGATGCTGATCTCTCACGATGCCGCGGCATGGTCCATCTCTGGAGCCTGGATTCCAGCCCTGTCACAAAGATAACCTCGTCCTTCCTTCAGAATGTGCAAGATAGAGGTCCCTACTCTATCCTGTACCTTGTGCAGGCGCTGGGGCAGACGGAACACTTGCCTCGCCTCTGGCTGATCACGCGGGGAGGACAGCCAGTGGGATCGGAAACGCTTCCGTTGTCTATTGCGCAGGCTCCCCTCTGGGGACTTGGTCGTGTACTGTACGAAGAAGACCTGACGCTGCGCGGGGCGCTTGTGGACCTTGATCCTATCGAGTTGCCCGGTGACGTTGCCACGCTCTTTAACGAGATCTGGAATTCGGATGGAGAGAATCAGGTAGCTTTTCGGGCTGGTCAACGCTATGTGGCACGGCTCGAACATATGAGCATCCCTCAGACTGCCATGCCAACTCGCTTCCGTCCTGACAGCAGTTATCTGATTACGGGCGGTCTGGGTGCGCTCGGACTTCTCGTTTCCCGTTGGATGATTCAGCGTGGTGCGCGCCACCTGATCCTCATGGGACGCACTCAACTGCCGCCCAGATCGCACTGGCACACCATCCCTGAAGGAAGTCCAGAGGCAGCGCAAATCGCCAACATACGCGAGCTGGAGGCGCTGGGAGCCAGCATCCACCCGGCCGCGGTTGATATCACGGATGAGATCGCGCTGACCTCTTTCTTAGATGCGTATGAGAGCGGCGACTGGCCTCCCATCCGTGGAGCCATCCACGCTGCCGGTATAGTACGGGACCAGATCTTGATGCATATGGACAAAGATGCCCTCACGAGTGTCCTCCGGCCCAAAATGCTGGGAGCCTGGGCTCTCCATCACTGCCTGCGAGGAATCTCCCTCGACTTTTTTGTCCTCTTCTCCTCGGTTGCCGCCGTAGTCACAGCGCCTGGTCAGGCCAACTACGCGGCTGCGAACGCTTTTCTCGATGCCTTGGCCTATTATCGCCGGGCCCAGGGGCTGCCGGCGATGACCATCAATTGGGGTCCATGGGCGACAGGTATGGTCGCCAAACTGAACTTGATCGAACACTATGCTCAGCGTGGCATGGACGTTATTCCGCCAGAGTTTGGTATGCACATCTTTGACCAGTTGCTTGGCTACAATCGCGTGCAGGCCATCGTCGCCTCCGTCAACTGGCCGCTTCTCTTCGAGTCGCATACGATTATCCCGCCACTGATTCACCACCTGGGTGATGCGGAGGAAGAGGCAGGGGATACAAGCTCCGACGGCCACAAAAATATTCTCCAGCAATTGCAGGATGCGGGCCAGGCAGAGGGTCTGGGACTGGTGCAGTCCTACCTCAAGGGAAAAGTCGCGCAGGTACTTCGCTGTGATCAGTCCCGCCTGGATATGGATCGGCCATTAAACACATTGGGCATGGACTCGATGATGGCTGTCGATCTGAAGAACCGCGTCGAGAAGGACACCAATGTCAGCCTTTCCATCGTAGCATTGCTTCAAGGGACGAGCGCTGCCCAACTCGCGCTCCAGATCACCGCGCGCTTGCAAGGAGAAGGAGAGGCGGGGAATAGCGAAGCCTTAGAAGATTTGAGTGAGCAGGTGGATGAGGCCACACTGACTCAATTGCTCGAGGAACTGGAGCGCCTGTCACTGGATGATGTAACGACACAACTTGCTAGCGGAAGATAATGAGAAAACTTGCACCGCGAGGTGAAAAGAATTTGGAGGGGTACAATGAGTAACCTGAATCAACGGATTGCCGCTCTTTCATCAGAGCAACGAGAACTCCTTGCCAGGCAAATGGCACAGGTAAGAAAAAGTTCTGCACCACATCTCTACATACAGCCTGTGCCAAGAGAGAGCAACGTTATCCCCCTCTCCTTTGTCCAACGACGAATCTGGTTCATGGAACAATTCGCGCCAGGCAGCCCTGCCTACAACATGTCAGGAGCCGCGCGTGTGATTGGTCCGGTGAATCTAGACACTCTGGAGCAGTGCTTCAGCGAAGTCATACGACGGCACGAGACATTGCGCACCACATTCACGATTGTGGATGGGCAGCCAGCAGGAGTCATTGCACCGGTGCAGCCGGTGGCGCTGCGGATCATCGATCTCCGGGGGGAGAGTCGCGCCGAACGGGAGGAAAAGGCCCACCAGTTGGGTACGCGGGAAGTCCGGCGCCCATTTGACCTGGAACATGGCCCACTCTTCAGGCTGACCGTCGTACAACTGGCCGACGAGGAGATCCTGGTGATGATGACGATGCATCATATCATCTCTGATGGCTGGTCTACCAAAGTGTTCTTTCAGGAAACGGGAATGCTCTACTGGGCATTTCTCGCGGGCGAGCCATCTCCTCTTCCTGAACTCGCCTTCCAGTATGCTGATTTTGCCCAATGGCAACAGCAATGGCTGCAAGGCGATATTCTGGACTCGCTCCTCGTGTATTGGAAGCAGCGCCTGAGCGGCGATCTCCCTCTCTTAGCGTTACCGACCGATCACCCACGCCCGGCAATGCAGACATTCCGGGGGGCGAGACAGCCACTCGCCTTATCCCCAACGCTCACGCACCGCCTGAAAGAGCTGAGCCGGGGGCAAGGCTCCACCCTATTCATGACCTTACTGGCCGCTTTCAAAACCCTGCTCCACCGCTATACGGGGCAGGATGACATACTCGTAGGCATTCCTATTGCCAATCGTACCCACGCGGGAACCGAGGCATTGCTTGGCGCCTTCGTCAATACGCTCGTTCTCCGCGCCGACCTTTCGGGAAATCCATCGTTCCTGAAGCTGCTGGAGCAGGTACAAGGTATCTCGCTGGATGCCTATACCTACCAGGACCTGCCTTTTGAGAAACTGGTGGAGGAGTTACACCCTGAACGCGATCTGAGTCACACTCCATTGTTCCAGGTTTTGTTCAACTTCCAGAGCGATCCAACGGAAGCTACACAGATACCAGGACTGACGCTCGAGGACATTCCTGCCGGCACAGCAAAATTTGAGCTGACCCTGAATCTCGTGATGAACAAAGGTTGCGTTGCAGGACATATTGAATACAACACCGATTTGTTTGACCCCGCTACGATCAGGCGGCTCGCAGGCCATTACCAGACCCTCCTTGAGGGTATCGCCGCCGATCCCACTCAACGCCTTTCGGACCTTCCTCTCTTAACAGAAACCGAGCAACAGCAAGTGCTGGTAGAGTGGAATGCGACGCAGTTTGACTACGCGCGGGATCTCTGTGTTCACCAACTCTTTGAAATGCAAGCAGCGCAGACTCCCGAGGCAGTCGCGATTCTCTTTGAGGATCAACAATTGACCTACCAGGAAGTCAACCGGCGGGCCAACCAACTGGCACATCATTTGCGCAGTCTGGGTGTAGAACCTGAAACCCTGGTTGGTATCTGCGTACAGCGTTCCCCTGAAATGATCATCGGTATGCTCGGTATTCTTAAAAGTGGAGGAGCCTATGTCCCCCTGGATTCTACCTACCCGCGGGATCGTCTGTCCTTCATGATTCGCGATGCCGGATTGTCGGTGATCGTGACCCAGGAACGCCTCGAGCCAGGGCTGAGGGACGAGAAGGTGCAATTGGTTTGCCTCGATCACAGCGACGATTTCAACAACGACGCCAGTGAGGAAAATCCTTGCATTGAGCTGCTTCCTGAGAGCCTGGCATACGTGCTTTACACATCCGGTTCTACCGGGAGACCGAAAGGCGTGATGGTACGACATGGCAATCTCGCGAACCTGCTCAGAGGGGTGGATCGCTGCATTGGAGGCGTGGCAGCCACAGATGTTATGCTGGCTGTTACCAGCATATCCTTCGACATCTCTATTGTTGAGCTATTGTGGACGCTCACACGAGGAATACATGTAGTCATCCTTGCCGAAGCGGCGATCATCAGTACACAAAGCAATGCTGAGTATTCTCTCCTTGCTCAGGCGCTCAAATATCGCCCAACGTTGATGCAATGCACGCCATCATTGATGCGGATGCTCACCTTACAGCCAGAGGCTATGGATGCGCTCAGATCAGTGCGCGCGTTGCTACTTGCCGGGGAGGCGCTGCCCGTGGTTCTCGCGAAACAATTGAAAAGTATGCTGCCCGGCAGGCTCATGAATATGTACGGGCCTACGGAGACGACAATCTGGTCGACTGCCTATGAGGTGACAGACGTTGGTGATACAGTTCCGATTGGCTCCCCTCTGATCAATACCCGGCTCTATATTCTTGACCACCACCTGCAGATCGTACCTCCCGGCATAACAGGAGAATTGTATATTGGCGGCGACGGCGTAGCCCGTGGTTACTTGAACCGTCCTGACATAACCGCTGAGCGGTTCATACAGGATCCTTTTAGCCGGATGCCGGGAACCCGACTCTATAAGACCGGGGACCTGGCACGCTACCTGCCCAACGGAACGGTCGAGTACCTGGGCCGCGCGGATTACCAGGTCAAGATTGGTGGCCATCGCATTGAACTGGAAGAGATTGAAGCGATCCTGGATCAGCATCCCTTCGTGCGAGAAGCTATCGTGCTGGTTCGGGGAAATGCGCTCGACGACAAGCGCCTGGTGGCCTACATCGTACTGGACGCGGCCTCTTCATCCAGCGGTTTGGACCAGGTGGCGATCATGCGAGATCTCAAGAGCTTTTTGAAAGAGAAGTTACCTGACTACATGCTGCCTTCGAACTTCGTCCAGTTGGACGCTTTTCCTCTGACGCTCAATGGGAAGATCGACCGCAAAGCGTTGCCTGCTCTACAGGCAGTTTGGTCGGCGTCGGACTTCACAGAAAACTTCGCGGAACCCTCTAACGAGTTGGAGCAGGCTCTGGCTGAGATTTGGGAGCAGGTTCTGGGGATTGAACATCTTGGTATTCACGATAGTTTCTTTGATCTGGGGGGACACTCTTTGCTGGCTACTCAACTCATTTTCCGGCTGCGCGATGTCTTGCAGGTGGAAATACCTCTGTACTTCCTTTTCCAGACTCCAACAGTGGCTGGAATGGCCCGCTCCATCGTGTTATTCCGCGAGAAAGGGCCCGCAGCCATTACCGACGCTGGCGCTTTCCTGGACCTGGCGGCAGAGGCAGTTTTAGATCCCGCCATTCAGCCTCACGATGCTCTCTCAATGAACAGTGTGACTGAACCTCAACAGGTCTTCTTGACAGGGGCAACGGGGTTTCTCGGAGCTTTTCTCCTCGACGAATTGCTCCATCAGACTGACGCACAAGTGCATTGCCTTGTTCGCGCCTCCACTGTTGAGGGCGGCAGAGACCGGATTCGCCAGAACCTCGCGTCATACGGGCTGGGGAATGAAGCCTTCACCTCCCGTATCATTCCTGTGATGGGGGATCTCGCGCGGCCGCTGCTTGGTCTTTCAGCAGAAGAATTTCACCGGATGGCTGGCCTCATCGATGTCATCTATCACAACGGAGCATTAGTCAGCTTTTTATATCCCTATGCCGCGCTCAAAGCAGCGAATGTGCTAGGGACGCAGGAGGTGCTGCGACTGGCAAGCAGTGTGACGGTAAAACCCGTGCATTATGTTTCCACGTTCTACGTGTTTTCTCGTTCTGAGTACGCGGCTGGAACTGTTTTGCGAGAGCAAGATAATCCCAGGCATGGGCTTACCTATACGCTTGGATATACACAGAGCAAATGGGTTGCAGAGCAGTTAGTCATGGAGGCAGGTTCTCGCGGACTACCAGTGTCGATCTATAGACCGGGCAGGATATCAGGTCATAGCCAGACTGGGGTTTCCCAGTTGAACGATTTCGTCTGGCAATCGCTCCAGGTTGGCATTCGCGTTGGAGCCGCGCCTGATATAGATATGTCGCTGGATATGGCGCCTGTTGACTATGTCAGCAAAGCGATCATCCACCTCTCACGGCAAGAAGCGTCGCGCGGGAAGAATTTCCACCTCGTCAATCCCTATCCCATTCACACGAGCGCGCTGATTGACTGGATGGAGGTTTTTGGCTACACAGTGAATGTCGTGCCGTATGAAGCGTGGTGCGCCCTGGTACGAGAACGCGCGGAGCGTTTCCCTGATAGCACAGCCCGCGGCCTCACACCGCTTCTTTCGGGCGCTCTTCCCATTGATCAACTGCCCAAAGTTGAATTCGATAACCAGAATACGAGAGACGGGCTTGCTGGCGCTTCCATTGCCTGTCCACCTGTTGATACGACATTACTGACAACGTACTTTTCCGATTGCATCCGCAGTGGGTACTTCGATGCCCCGCCTCTGGTTGAGAGTAGGAAGAGTGCATAGGTTGTCTTCACCCTGTCTCAGTTGAACTGAAGTGCATGTTGTCCCTGTAGGCAGCGCTCAAAAGGCGCATTGAGTAAGAACAGACAGTGGTTCTACCAGATTGGTGAAGGAGACTTCCTATGTTAGCGATTTTCCTGAGTTGGGCCTATCCCTCCATAAAGTGTGTTACTTGCGGAACAAAGTTGTTACAGTACAATTTCTGTGCCGTATGTTATGCGCCAAAATGTAGTTCATGCCGATGCCAACGTTGTAGACGCTAGAGTGCTACTTTGTACTTGATGTTAGATTAATAGGCGCATTTCAGGCTAACATAGCCCAAGACGCTAAAAGGAGAAGATTCTTATGATTGCCCTGGATATTGTACCGCAGTCGGCGGCTGTGAAAACTGAAAACTTCCTTTCTGTCCAGAATCTGGTGAAACGCTATGGCGATTTCACGGCGGTAGACAATCTCAGTTTCAGTGTTCAGCCAGGTGAGATCTTTGGTCTCCTTGGACCAAACGGCGCGGGCAAGACAACGACGATGAGCATTCTTTCTTGCCTCTTCCCCCCGACACGTGGCACTGCCACTATCGGGGGCTACGACCTGGTACGCCAGGCAAAGCAGGTGAAACAACTGATTGGAGTGGTTCCCCAGGATCTGGCGATCTATCCAACGTTGAACGCCTATGATAACCTGCTTTTCTTTGGCAGCATGTATGGCCTGCACGGCAAAGCCTTAAAGCGGCAGGTGTGGGAGGCACTGGAGATCGTGGGCCTGACTGAGAAAGCGCGCCAGCCAATTACGACGTTTTCCGGCGGCATGAAACGGCGTGTCAATATCGCCGCGGGTTTGCTGCATCACCCACGACTCCTCTTCCTCGATGAGCCGACCGTGGGAGTTGACCCGCAGAGTCGTAACTACATCTTCGAGAGTATCCGGCAGCTTAATCGCGAGCAGGGTATGACGATCATCTATAGCAGCCACTACATGGAAGAAGTTGAGGCGCTCTGCAATCGCATCGCTATTATTGATGGGGGCCAATTGGTTGCCCTGGATACAAAAGAGAAGCTCATCGAGCAACTCGGTGGAGGCATCATGTACTTAGGTCTCAACCAGGGCGAAGCTGAGCTGATCATGCAACTGGAGGCGCTTCCATCGATAGAGCATATCGAGCAAATCGCCTCCGCCGCTGCTGCCAACGCCTCTGTTCTGCTCAAGTGCCAGGTTACTAGCGCTCAACGCGCCTTGTTAGAAATCATTCCTACCCTCAATGGGCTGGGAGTTCAATTGGTCAGCCTGGAGATTTCCGAACCGAACCTGGAAAGCGTTTTTTTACACCTGACCGGTAAAAAACTGCGCGACTAAAGACTCTTTGAAGGAGGAATCTTACCATGAGACTACTACACGTTACGCTAAAAGATATAAAGATTGTCCTGAAGGACTGGGGAGCGCTCATTACGCTGTTCCTTTCACCGTTGCTGTTTATCATTGTTTTAAGCCTGGCATTGGGCCAGTCCTTTGCCAACCTGAATAATACGAGTAATATTCAGGTTCTGCTGGTGAACAACGATACGACAGGAGTAATCTCTCAAAAGTTCATTGCGAGCTTGCAATCAACCGGAGAATCCGCGCACCTGCAATTTTTGCAGAAGGACTCCAACACCCTTCTCACAGACGCGAGGGCTCAGCAGCTGATCAAAGAGGGTACCTATAACATGGCTATCCTCATACCATCCGGTTTTAGCCAGGATATCACACAGAGTCAGAAGGTGACAGTACTCTTTATAGTTGATCCAGGAGCATCCCAGCAAGTGGTGAAACCAGTGCAGGCCCTGGTCGAAACAACACTTGGTCAGACCACCGGCCCGATTCTTCTACAGCAGGCCATTGCGAAGTCTCTGGCGCACAACGCTCCTCCTGCGCAGGCCCGTCAGATAAACCAGCAAGTTGCTCGGGCTTTGGACCAGCCTGCCGGTGACAGTATCGCTACCGTTCAAGCGGTCAGTCCTCCTGGAGTAACTGCTCCTAAGCATCCCTCTGTTTACCAGCAAAACGTCCCTGGCTATACCATCATGTACGTCTTCTTCATTGTTGGGACGATGGCAAGTTCAGTGCTGATAGAACGGCGCGATGGCACCTTTCGTCGTTTACTCGTGACCCCCATCAGCAAGCCGGCCTTGTTGCTGGGAAAACTCATCCCCTATTACCTCCTGTGTTTAGCTCAGATTGTGATCTTGTTCACTATCGGGAAGTTCGTGTTTGGCATGGACCTTGGGCTCCATCCTTTGGGTTTAATAGGGATCACAATGGCGCTCGCGGCATGCGCTGTCAGCCTGGGTCTGCTCATAGCTGCGTTTGTCAAATCTGAAGGTCAGGTAACCGGTATTGCCACCATTACTGTCCTGGTGCTTGCGGCGCTAGGTGGGTGCATGGTGCCGCCGGTCTTTATGCCGGTGTTCATGACGAAGGTTGCGCTCTTCACGCCTCAGGGCTGGGCTTTGCAGGGATATCAGGATGTTATGGTACGCGGCATCAATGTGATGGGAACGTTACCAACCATAGGCGCGCTTATGGCCTTTGCTGTTGTCTTCTTTATCGTCGCTGTGAGTCGTTTCCGCTTTAACTAACCATTCCTTGATTGAAAGGGTCTGAAGACATGCATGTTGCTTTAGAGAAGTATCGTAATCACCTCGCGGGGCTTTTACCCGGAAAGCCGATCTCCTCTCCCCTTGCGCCTCTCGGCGCAGGGACGAGAACGCGCCAGCGACTGGATAGAGTTGGGCAAATATTCCTGCAAGGCTGCCGGGAGGCATTAGAAGCGGATACGCTGGATGCCCTGGCGCTCCGTCTGAACATGGTCGATCCGGAAGTACGCGGCTTTGCCTACGAGGGAGCGGGTATGGGCCTGGCGCTCTTCGATCACCTTACTCAGTGGAAGATGGAACGCCTCCAGTGTTTTGTCGCGGGAGCAGGCGCGGTTCATATATATACGCTGTATGTAGGGGCTGGCTTGGCGCTTGCTCGACTACGCCAGCCAGTCGAAGGACTGTTAGCGCGACTGGACCCGACGTTGGGCTGGCTTGTTCTGGATGGTTATGGGTTTCACGAGGGACTTTTCTGGCATAAGTACGCGTATCCCGAACGACTCTCTGGCTACGCGCTGCGAGCTTTTGATCAGGGCCTCGGCCGCAGCATATGGTTCGGCTGCGCGGGAGAGATAGATCAGATGGCAAGCATAATCTCTACTTTCGCGCCATCCCGACAGAGGGACCTGTGGAGCGGTATTGGGTTGGCGTGTACCTATGCCGGCATCGTTGAGCGAGCCGTTCTGGAACAATTATGGCTGCGAGCAGGCTCTTCTGCCTCGTATATCGTGCAGGGGGTCGCAATTGCGGCAAAGATACGGCAGCTTGCCGGAAATGCGGCCCTGCATACCGAACTGGCATGCCAGGTGTTCTGTCACACATCGGATGAGAGCGCGGCGCGCGCGACCGATCTCGCCCTTGAACATCTTTCGTCAACTGAAGCAGACCCGGCTTATGAAGTCTGGCGGCAGCGCATACGCCTGCGGTTTATATAAGGAACAGGAGAACAGACTATGAGTGATATAGCGAATCGTATAGCAGCGCTTTCCGTGGAAAAGCGGGATCTGCTCATGCGACAGGTTCAGGAGCGTAGGAACACAGCTTCAGCAACATTTGAGCAGTATGATGTGGCGATTTTGGGAGGCGGTATGGCCGGTTTGACGCTGGCCCTCCAGCTCAAAAAGGAACGCCCCGCAACCAGAATTCTCGTCGTCGAAAAGCAGAAACATCCTGTTCCAGAGGCAACCCATAAGGTGGGAGAGTCAACGGTAGAGATTGGTTCAGGCTATCTGCGAGACGTCCTCGGTCTGGAGGAGCATCTCAAAACGCAGCAACTGCGAAAATTTGGCTTGCGCATGTTTTTTAGCGCGGATGATAACCAGGATATCGCCCGGCGTGTAGAAGTCGGCCCATCTGCGCCACCTTCTCTCCATACCTATCAGATAGACCGGGGCCGGTTGGAGAATATGCTTGGGAGTACAATTCAACAGCAGGGGATTACCTTTCTGGATGCATGCAAAGTGAAGCAGATTTCCCTGCAACAAAACTATCATTCCTTACAGTTGCAGGAGCAGGATAGAGCATTCGGTATCGTGGCACGTTGGGTCGTTGACGCGAGTGGCCGCAGTTCTCTCTTGAAGCGACGCCTCGGCCTCGTCAAAGACGTTGCGCATAACGCAAACGCTGCCTGGTTCCGCGTCGGCCAAACCATAGATGTCAATGCATGGTCGAATAACGCTGAGTGGCACGCTCGTATCACCGATGGAGACCGTTCTCTGAGTACCAATCACCTGGTAGGTCCAGGCTACTGGATATGGCTCATTCGCCTGGCTTCCGGATCGACGAGTGTTGGCATCGTCACCGACCCGGCAATCCATCCCTTTGAGGACATCAACCGCTTTGATCGGGCGCTTGCATGGTTGCATATCCATGAACCACAATGCGCCAATGTCATAGAGCAATACCGCGCAGATGTACAGGATTTTCTGGTGATGAAGAACTACGCTTATTCCTGCCGCCAAGTCTTCTCCAGCGAACGTTGGTGCCTCACCGGCGAGTCCGGGGTTTTTACCGATCCCCTCTATTCTCCGGGCGCCGATTTTATTGCTATTGGCAACGATCTGATCTGTGATTTGATCAGTAGAGATCTCAACGGTGAAGATATCCAGGCACGGGCCGCGATTCATGATCAGGTCTTTCTCAGCTTCGCGGATATCTGGTTTGGCATTTATGAACAACAATATGCCCTCCTGGGAAACGTGCAGGTGATGGCGGCGAAGATCATCTGGGATGTCGCTGCCTACTGGGGGATCTTTGGCCTCCTCTACTTCCACGACCAATTTCGCCGCCTGGGGTATAACCCGGAACTCACTGCCCATTTGAGTCGGTTCTCCCTTCTGAGTATCCGCGTGCAGGCTTTTTTCCGTGAATGGAATGCGCTTGAGCAGCCAGCGGTAACCGATACGTTTGTCGATTATTACACAGCGCTCGCTTTTATGATAGAACTCCATGCTGGAATGGTGACAAGATTGCCTGCTGCTGAACTGCAAGCGCAGTTCGCGGCAAACATCCAGTTTTTTGAGAGGCTGGCGGGCCAGATGGTTAGTGAAGTGATCGAAGAATGCGCCAAGCATCCTGACGATGCTGCTATGCAGCGCCAAGTCCAGTTCTGGCAAACCGATCCATTCCTCGCCAACCTTCTTAGCCTCTACCAACAAGGGGCCACGTCAAACCCAATCGATAGCAACTGGATCAATCTGGCGCACAAGAACAAACAGGCAGTAGAGCCGAACACGCGGCTTGTCAAATCGTAGGGACAATAGTTCTCTGTTATCCAGGCGCTTCTGGAGAGAGTCAGGCATCTCATGGTGAAAGAATCCACTGTTCCATTTATCCCACGTACAGAACCGATATGTCCGAGGAACGAGCGGCAGCCCGAAGTCCGCGAAAAGGATACCATCGCGATCAAGTGTCCAAAGTGTAAAGTGATTCTCTATCGTCGTGACTGGGAGAAGAACCTGAAAGTCTGCTCACGATGCATGTATCACTTTAAGCTCACCGCCTATGAACGCATTGATCTGCTCGTGGATCCAGATACGTTTGTCGAAGTAGACGCGGACATTACCTCCATCGACCCGCTCAGCTTTGTCAGCGACTCGCAGACATATGCTGCGAAGCTCAATGACGAGCGCAGGAAGACCGGGCTGAATGAGGCAGTGGTGATTGGTCACGCGCTGGTTGAAGACAGGCCGCTCGCCCTCGTTATCATGGATTTTCGCTTTATCGGGGGGAGTATGGGATCAGCGGTTGGCGAGAAGATTACACGCGCCATCGAGTTAGGGATCGCGCAACATATCCCTGTTCTCATAGTCTCCGCTTCCGGAGGCGCTCGAATGCAGGAGGGATTATATTCGCTCATGCAGATGGCAAAAACTGCATCCGCACTCGCAATGCTCGGTGAGGAGAAACTCCTCTATATTAGCCTGTTGACCGATCCTACCGCGGGCGGCGTCACGGCCAGCTTTGCTGTGCTGGGAAATGTCATCCTCGCGGAGCCAGGCGCGCTCGTTTGCTTCGCAGGGCCACGGGTCATTGAGCAGTTTATGCATGTGAGTTTACCTGAAGGTTCTGTGACCTCGGAATTCATGCTCGAGCATGGCATGATCGACGCTGTTGTGCCGAGGCGCGAATTGCGACGAACCCTGGGCCGACTCCTCCAGTTGTATAGCTACATGGAATAGTGCAACTACAGCACGCTTCTATTGTACATGAAAAGGCAAGAAGAGAGAAACACAATGGCATACGATCTCGAATTTGAGCGGCCACTGGCCGCGCTCGAAGCAGAAATTCTCGCGCTGCAACTCAAGGGTAGTTGCCTGAACCAGGGTGAGCTTGGTCAGTTACAGAAGGCCGAGCATGAACTGCGCCACCGTACTGAGGCGATATATCACAATCTTACGTCGTGGCAAACAGTACAGGTTGCGCGCCATAAGGATCGACCGTATGCGCAAGACTATCTTCGGCTCATCTGTGATGACTTCTTTGAATTGCATGGTGATCGCTGTTTCGGGGATGATCGTGCGATTCTGACTGGCCCTGCCATTCTAGGCGGCAACACGGTCATGTTCATCTGTCACCAGAAGGGACGTGACGTGAAGGCCAAACGGCTTCATAACTTCGGCATGCCGCATCCGGAGGGCTACCGCAAAGCATACCGCTTGATGCATGACGCGGAGAAGTTCGGTATTCCCGTTATCTGCCTGATCGATACGCCGGGGGCTTTCCCTGGATTAGAGGACGAGAAGCGGGGTCAGGCCGCGGCCATCGCTTCGAATCTCTATTTGATGTCACGGCTGCGCGTTCCGCTGATCGCTGCCGTCATTGGTGAGGGAGGAAGTGGGGGGGCTCTTGCTATTGGTATCGTTGATCGTCTCTTGATGCTGGAACACAGCATTTACACAGTTGCAGCTCCAGAAGCGGCAGCTTCTATTCTTTGGCGTGACAGTGCGCTTGCTCCCAGAGCGGCAGAGGCGATGCGGATGAGCGCCCGCGAACTCCAATCGATGAGCCTTGTGGATGATCTGGTTGCAGAGCCTTTGGGAGGAGCGCACCGCGATCATCGCCAGGCCGCGCAGTATCTCAAGGCGGCTTTACTAAAGCATTTAACCGAACTACAACAGTTACCTCCTGGCGAACTGCTAGAGAAACGTTACAGGAAGTTCAGGGACATCGGTAAATTTGACAGGATATGAGGCTCATCTGGTCTGGGGAAATAGCCGGGGTTTGTCATCGAGAAGCGTTTATTGGTTCGCGATCAGGCGATTGTACAGATTCTGAATGTTTTGTCCTGGCTTGACGCCAAATCCCTCTTGCAATGCCTCGGCACAGCGTTGATACTGGCGCAGCGCGAGGTTACGTTTCCCCTGATGCACAAAACAACCCATCAAACCATAGTGAGCCTCCTCCATACAGTTGTCAATTGCCAGCATGTGCCGCCAATGGGTTGCGCTCTCATCATACGCCTTACTTCTCCAGGTAATTAAAGCCAGCTGACGCCGTGCATCAAGGTAGGTTTGGCGTAATTCATCACGGCGCAAGCTGCACCAATCACTATAAAAGGATTGCACATAGTCACCACGATAGAGCTGCACCATTTGCTGAAGCAGCTTGTACGCTTCTTCGTCACTTCCTGCCTGAATGGCCTGCTTCGCCTGTTTATGGTATTCCTCGAAGAGAGCTACATCGTAGGTGATATGCTTGCCATAGCGGCTACCGAAGTCGAGCATATAAGCGCCAGAGCGATAGATAATACACGATTCGCCTAATGCCTTGCGGAGATAATAGACCGTTGAACGCAACGTCTGCTCGGCCGGTTCATCTACATTGGGCCATAATGTCTCTATAATCTGTTCTTTATGGACAGGCCGAGCGCGATCGAGCAGGAAGAAACATAATTCCATTGCACGAGCCATGCGCCAGCGGGTAATCGGTTTCCCATCAAGCAGAACAGCAGGCTCGCCGAGTGCAAGCACGCTGATGCTGGACTCTCCTTGTTGTATGCCAGGCTCTGGCGCTTCCAGGACTCTTTCAGGTTCAGGCGTCACATCTAGCGAGGGCGATACGTCGAGAGGCGGCGTGTCACTCATTTCCTGTAGCTTTTCCTCTGGAAGGAGGAAGGCTCTGAAGCGGGCCACTTCGGGGTGGTTTTGCATGGCCTGGAGGAGGGGAGGCATACGTTGTGTCTCGACCTGAACCAGTTCCTCGTAGCCATGTTGTGTTGCCACGACAAGAGCAGCCTCCAGACACTGCACGACCTTCCCTATCTTTTGAAAGGCACAATAACAAGCAGCGAGACGCAACAAAGACTGCAATTGCTCACGGCTGAAACCACTCGCCTGAAACGTCTTCTCTACAAGAACGAGGTAGGAGAGAGCCTCTGTATAGTTCTCCTGATGGAGCGAAATGGTGCCTCTTGTCAGCACGCGCATCGCTTCATTATACGTCAAAGCCTCTGACGACGAGGGCTGCTCCCTCTCCGTGGCGAGTAACGAGGCAGTAAGCGGATCGCCCATGAAGAGATAGGTAAGAGCGAGCGCACAGTTTGTATAGTTGAGCAGATACTGATCGCCGAGCTGACCTGCCAGTTCCAGACCGTCAGCCATCATAGTGAGAGCTTCTTTGTACTTCCTTTGATCCTGGTACACATCGCCCAGGCTTACCAGAGCATATGCCTCAGCACGGTGGAAGCGAATCGGGCCGCGCGCAATGTCCAATGCCCGCAGAAGAACAGCTTCAGCTTCGGCAAAGTTCCCCTGGCGTTGCAGCGTCACGCCCATGCCAGTCAAATTAAGAGCCTCGCCTTGTTCATCATGGAGGCGTTCCAGGCAAAGAACGGCGCGCGCCCGGTGATGTTCAGAAAGCGCCAGATGCCCCATCAGACCGTAAGTGTTTGCTAACTGACTATGGATACGCGCTGTCCGGCGATCTTCCGTATCGGGCCTCCAGAGGTGCAATGCCTGCTGCAATTCCGTGATGCAATCCGCAAAATTTCCCAGAACTTGCGCGCACATCCCAAGACGTAAGTGAACCTCGGCACACAAGGCAACTTCATCAGCGGGGATCAACGCGAGCGTCTGCTGACAGAGGTCCCGGGCCTGGATATATTTTCCAGCAAAAAATAAGGCTTTGCTCTGCATAAGGGCAATTTCTACCTTGAGCAGCAGACGCTCATCATGATCCATAAGACGTTGATCGATGATCTCACTGGCATGCGCAAGATGAGCAAAGGCATTGGAAAGATCTCCGAGAGAGAGACGTATGTTGGCGCGCATCACGAGTAATCGCGGGTATCGCTCTTTTACTTCGGGAGAGAGTTCGTCAATCCAACGGGCCAGGTTGTCTACATGGCCATGGTCGAATTCGCGTTGATACGCCTCCATAATCACCTGGGCTGCCAGGTCATGGTCTCCTATCAGGTGTGCATGATAAAGAGTCTGGCTATAATCCTGGGCTGCGCGAAAGAGTTCCGCCGCGGCATAGTGTAGAGATGTAAAACGTTCGGGAGCTTGATTCCGTAGCTCTTCACACAGCAGTTCCCGTAAGAGAGGATGGCAGGTAAAGAAGCAGTGTTCACCTTCGCCTGATTGAGTGACGAAGAGACCTTGCTGTTCAAGATAGTGTAAGCAGGTTTGCGCATCGGTTCTCTTCAATAAAGCATTACACATAGTTGGCGTCATATGCTGGAGAATGGCGGCCTCTCTGAGGAAGGAGTATACTTCAGGGTCCCGGCTAAAGACTTCGCCCGTCAGGTACGCAAAGAGATTCTGATAATCCATCCGTAAGGCCGGTGAGCCCCAGGTAGCGCCCTTGAGCGGTAGGGAAGGCCACTCCTGGAAATCACCCAGCCGTGTTCCTAACAAAATGCCCACGATCCAGCCATCGAAGGTCTGCGTCAGTTGCGTGGCTTCCTCGTCTGTGAGAGGAGCCGCGCCTTGTAAGCAAGCCAGATCACGAACTTCCTGGGGTGAGAAACGGAGAACATTACTCCCCATCCCAAAAAGTTCACGACGAGCGAGTACCGCTGCCAGTTCCAGCTTCGGGACCGCCCGGCTTTCAATGACGAGTACACATTGAGGAGGCATGCGTTGAATAAAGTGATCGATGAGGGCCAATACTGCGGCGCTGGCGTTTACCTCGTGAAAGTTATAAAGAATGATCACGAAATGCTCAGGAATTTCGGCTTCAATCGTCGCGGCCAGCGTATCGACAAACGTATTCAGGTTTTCGGGTATGTTATAAGAAGCCGCTGCCGTCATAAGTAATGCGCCCAGATTAGCGCCAAACTGGGGGAAACGCTGCTGAATACTTGCGATAAGGCTTTCGAGAAAAGTGATCTTATCGGTATCAGCCTGCTCGAGAAAATACCAGCAACATGGTAATGGCGTTCGCCGCGCGAAATCAATCAGTAATATGGTTTTACCATAGCCGCTCGGCGCACAGAGTAAAATCACCTTATACCAGGAAGGCCGTTCGTTCCTGGCAGCGTCAGTACCCATGACAGCCTCATTAAGCATGGTAACGAGCGATTGCCGGTGCAGTATGGTAGGCGGGAGCATGGGAATGCTAAATTTCCTCAGGATGTGCGATTCACGCAAGAAGCGCTCCTCTTTCTAGTTATCGCTGAGTTAAGGCAGGCCCGTTGTTACTATCTCCACTACTGAATAGAGCCGATATAATGATATCAGTATACTCCAATCTCACTACCTGTTTCCAGTTTATTGTCTATGAAATAACTGCCTCAGTGATGCTAAACGGCAGTTACATCCATGAGCAAGTATGGCTAACTGTATAGAGCCGGTGCGAATTATTCTGGAACAGAATGCTAACAGGTTTTCCCTATACTCTTACTCAAGGTCGGAAAGAGATAGACATCATCCCGATTGATGTCAGACATCTGCAAGAAAGGCCGCCATCCGATCCGAGAGAACTAAAAGGCGAGTAGACGAGAGAATCCTTTCGCATGTTGCAACTGAACAAGCAAAGATCAAACCTCACACTGAAAAGGAACGCTGCCATGACGCCAGAACAACTGCCTGCAATTGAGAACGCGGATTACGAGTACCTGTTTTCCCAGGGGTTTTTAAATGCCGAGGCCAGGGGCCTTATCCGCCTGAAGGAGCATTTGCCGGAGCGGATCGAGTACCGCGAGAAGGTCGAAGAGCAGAACCGCCTCAATTTCGCACGCTGGCTCTTCGAACATAAGCGGCTGGAAAGTTAGCTCATAGCAAATGCGGTGGAACCGTGTAGGGGCAGATTTATCGCGCCCGATCCTAGCGCAATGTATTGCCCCGTTACAGGCGTCAGTGTTCCACCGCATTTGCTATCACGAGGTATCTGAGCGTCTCAAGTGCGAAGTTGGTGCGAACTGTATTGTGATAATTGCGGACTCATTGCCAACGGTCATTGTGTATCCTGGATAATAGAGGTAACGATACGTGCAAGAAAACGTTTTGCGGTAGTCATGATTACTTCGCTACGGAAGGAAACAACGATGAATGCATTCTCGAACAGTACCTTACAATTCATACTGAAGATCGCTAAACAAGCACAACCTATGTGGCTCATCAAAATTGGCATCTTGTTCCTCCTGGTTGGAGCGATACAGATGAATCACCCGTATCTGCGTAGCCAATCCATGATCAGGTATGCCCCTCAACAACACGTGGTTATCTCCGACCCTTATCCCCCAGAGTCGCCTGTGGCGTCGAGTAGCGGTGGATATCTCTGGTCAGTAGAGAAAACATTTTAACGCTTCACACCGGCCCCTTGTTCATAGCGAGGTGAGCCGGAAAGCGCTTTTACGAAACAGGCAAAGGACGTTTTTCATGTCCTGGGAAACAATTAACGAAATGCTCATTTTAGCAAGCGTCGATCCAGATTTCTGTAAAGAATTACTGGATAATGCGCTTAACGCGGCCCGCGGTCATGGCTTCAAGCTGACGCTCGAAGAACAGAAGATATTACAAGATATCCACGCGCACGACATTTACGAACTGAGCCAGATACTTGTCAGGCAACTCGGTCCGGCAAGCAGTTAGAGCGGGTTAAAGAACCATGGGACAAATAGCAGTTAGACCACAGCCTGACGTCAGTATTCAGATAAAATCTTTCAAATGGACCACCTTCTATCAGATTCTGATACTCGTGGTCTTCTTGGGAACGGCTTTTGATAACATGGATCAGGTGACCTGCTCGTTTATTCTGCCTATGATGCGCATGGAATGGCATCTGAATTATATCGAAGGCTCCTACATGCCTGCCTTCGCCCTTCTAGGAACATGCGTAGGCGCGATATTTTGGGGTACTATAGCAGACCGTATTGGCCGGAATCGCGCCCTGATATATACCGTCCTGCTCTTCTCAGCCACGAATCTGATTCAGACACACTCGTGGAATTATATACAGTTTACGATTACCTGCTTCTTCATGGGTGTTGGTGTTGGTGGCGAGATACCTCTCGCCTTTACCATGCTCTCTGAGTTCTTGCCTGCACATCTCAGAACCCGCACAGAACTCGTTATTGGTATTCTGGCTATCGTGCTGGGGTATGCTTTCTCCGCCGTCAGCGCTCATTTCTTGCTGCCTATCGCTGGCTGGAAATCGCTGTTCTATGTCCAAGCGCTTCCTGCCCTGCTTGTAGTGGTTATTCGCTTTCAACTTCCTGAATCCCCGCGCTGGCTGCGCAGCGTTGGCCGCGAGGCCGCCGCCCGGCAGGTTGCCTCCGAGGTAAAATGCAGAACCGGCAAGTATGATCCGCTGGAAGATTCAGAGGAGGGTTTGTTAGTGGTCAATAGTCGGCGATCGCCAATTGAGGGATTGCGCCTGCTCTGGCGTGGTATCTACCTGCGCCGCACCGCCGCCAACTGGTTATTCGGCTTCTGCATCGGGTTCTTTGAATTCGGGTTCATCATCTGGCTTCCCACCACGCTCAAGAACCTGGGCTATTCGGATGCACAGAGCATCAACTACCCGATGTTGATTAACTTTTTTGCCATTCCTTCGGTATTTGTCGCCCTCTACCTGCTGCGCAAGGATGGGTCGAAGCTTATCTTGACGCTCTATCCCCTGATTGCCGGCATTTCCATGCTTATTCTCGGCTTCTTCCTGCCACAGGTGGCCGCGCAGCCAGTAGTTCTGGTGCTGGTCGGCGGTGTCATCTTCTTTTTCGGCACCACCCTCTCAGGCATTTTCCCTCCCTATAGTTCGGAAATCTATCCGACGGAGATACGTGGAACAGGCGCCGGTTGGTCCTCGGGTCTCACGCGCGTGGGTTCGTTTATTGGCCCCTTAACTGGCGGTGTGCTGCTGGATCTCGGCGTCCCGGCGCGCTATGAAATCCTCCTCTTTGGCATACCGCTGCTCATTGGCGCTCTCGTAATGTCTGCTTACGGCGTTCAGACACACAATCGCACGCTGGAAAATATTTCTCCTCCTTTACGCCTGAAAACAACTGAACTAGAAGATAAAATACTTTTGCATTTCTCTCAAAAATAGTGTATAATACCTATGAAGCCTCACAAGTATTTTCATGAGACATATCCCTCGTAGACAATAATATCTAACATCTATTTCCCTCTCAGGAATGCCGTGACTCATCCGTCCTCATGTTCACCTTTCTCGTTTCGGTGCCTCCCAACCGGGCATTGATTGCGAAAAAGATAAAGAAGCGGTGATTGGAGAGAGCAATACAGCCGCATCAAGAGAAGGACTTCATCATGGCGCTTGCCCCATCGATGCTCGGAGCCGCGCTTAACCCAGGCGCACTTCTTACCTGGCCGTACAGAGTGATAAGACAGAAAGCAAGCACTTTGCCGCAAAATGCGGCTACAGTTTGGAGAGATACTATGAGTAGCTTAGAATCCCGGATTGCCAATCTTTCTCCCGCGCAGCGCGAACTCCTTAGCAGGCAACTGGCAAGGAGGAAACAGGCCGAGCGAGACCTGGCACAGATCCATCCCTTCCCACGGACGGACAATCGCGTCCCGCTCTCCTTTGCGCAACGACGCTTCTGGTTTCTGGAGCGTCTCACTCCTGGTAATCCGGTCTATAATATGTCCGGAGTTGCCCGCGTTGCCTCCTCGATCCAGGTTCCGATACTCGAGCGCTGCTTCAACGAGATCATTCGTCGTCACGAGACCCTGCGCACCACCTTCACAGTAGTTGATGGCGAGCCTATCGGCCTGCTTGCCCCTCAGCAGCAGATTTCCTTACAGGTCATCGACCTGCAAGGAGACTCAGAAGCGGAGCGGCAAGGACATGCGCGCGACTTGATCGAACAGGAAGCACGTCGCCCCTTTGATTTGACTCAGGGTCCCTTGTTGCGGGTTACGCTGCTCCAACTAGGGAAGCAGGAATACCTGGTACAACTCGCGCTGCATCACATTGTGAGCGATGGCTGGTCCACCCGCGTCCTCTTCCAGGAGATTGGTAGCCTGTACTGGGCGTATGCCGCCGGCAAGCCTTCGCCGCTGCCGGAACTGCCCTTCCAGTACTCGGATTTTGCGCAGTGGCAGCGCCAGTGGCTGCAAGGCGAACGGCTAAATGCGCTCCTGACTTCCTGGAAACAGCAACTGGCGGATGCTCCGACGGCGCTGGAGATGCCCACTGATCGCCCGCGCCCTCCTGTACAAAGCTTTCGGGGAGCCAGAAAACCGCTCAGCTTGTCATCAGAGCTGGTCAGTGAACTTAAAGCGCTGGCTCATCAGCAAGGAGCCACGCTCTTTATGACGCTGCTGGCCGCCTTTCAGATCTTGCTCTCGCGTTACACTTCCCAGCAGGACTTGCTGATGGGCATTTCCATTGCCAACCGCAATTATGAAGGCACTGATGCATTGATCGGCGTTTTCGTCAACACGCTGGTCGTGCGGAGCGATGTTTCGGGAGATCCCACCTACTTGCAGGCGCTCGATCGTGTGCGCCAGGTGACGTTGGAGGCATACGCTCACCAGGACCTGCCCTTTGAAATGCTCGTGGAGGACTTGCACCTGGATCGGGACATGAGCCGCTCGGCGCTGGTGCAGACCTTCTTCAACTTCCAGGCGGACTCTACGCAGGCCGCGCAGGTGCCGGGCCTGACAATGGAGGATATTGGTAGTGGAACCGCCAAGTTTGACCTGACGCTTAATCTGGAAGAGCATGGCGCGGTCGTCAGTGGGCATCTCGAATATAGCACGGACCTCTTTGAAGCCGAAACCATCGGGCGCTTGCTGGGTCACTACCTGGTTTTGCTCAACGGCATTGTAGCGCATCCAGAGCAGCCGATCTCCGCATTACCACTGCTCAACGAGCGGGAACGTCACCAGCTCATAGAAGAGTGGAACGCGACCGAGGCGCATTATCCCAACCGGTGCATTCACCAGCTATTTGAAGAGCAGGTGCAAGTGCGACCGGAGGCGCTGGCAGTGCGCTTTGAGCAAGAGCAACTAACCTATCGCGAACTCAACCAGCGCGCCAATCAGCTCGCCCATCATTTGCAGAAACTGGGGGTGGGACCCGAGGCGCTGGTCGGGGTATGTATGGAACGCTCGCTGGAGGTGGTGATTGCTCTGCTAGGTATTCTCAAAGCGGGAGGCGCTTGTGTGCCGATGGATTCCAGCTACCCTAAAGAACGTCTGGCCTATATGCTCAACGATGCTCAGGTGTCGATAGTGCTGACCCAACAGCATCTACAGGCGAAGTTGTCTCCTTGTGAAGCTCAATGCGTGTGCCTGGACAGAGACTGGGCTACGATTGCTCAGGAAAAGACAACCAATGTAATCACGACAACGCAGCTTGATAATCTGGCGTATATCCTCTATACATCTGGCTCAACAGGCCGCCCTAAGGGCGTTTGTATTCCTCATCGCGGTGTCATACGCCTGGTCAAAAATACGAACTATGTCAACTTCACTTCAGATGAGATTTTCCTGCAATTTGCGCCAATTTCTTTCGATGCTTCGATCTTCGAGATCTGGGGCAGCTTACTCAATGGCGCGCTCCTGGTAATCTTTTCTGCTCACCTCCCTTCACTGGATGAGCTGGCCACGTTCCTGGATCGCAATCACATTTCCATTCTCTGGCTGACAGCGGGGCTGTTCCATCAGATGGTCGAACGCCATGCCCAAACGTTGGGGCGCATCCATCAATTGCTGGCAGGCGGAGATGTGTTATCAGTTCCGCACGTCCAGCGCATGCTTGAAGCTATGAAGCAAGGAACACTCATCAATGGCTACGGCCCTACGGAGAGTACTACGTTTACCTGCTGCTATCCCATGAAAACACTGGATGATGTAGGCTCGTCCGTTTCCATCGGCAAGCCCATTGCAAACACCAGCGTCTATGTGCTGGATAAGCATTTACAACCAACACCAATCGGTATTCCCGGTGAACTCTACATTGGGGGCGACGGCCTGGCGCGCGGCTACCTCAATCAGCCCGCGTTGACTGAGGAGCGATTCATTGCCCATCCCTTCAGAACAGAGCCGGGCGCGCGGCTCTACAAGACCGGTGACCTGGTACGCTACCTGCCCGATGGCAACATCGAGTTCCTGGGACGCCTCGATCACCAGGTGAAGCTGCACGGCTTCCGCATTGAACCGGGCGAGATCGAAACCGTTCTCAAGCAACATCCTCAAGTATGCGATGCTGTCGTTATTGTACGCGAGGATATTCCTGGCGATAAGCGACTCGTCGCCTATCTTGTACTGGGCCAATCGGACCCTGCTATCCCGGCAGACCTGCGCGTTTTTCTGAAAGGGCGACTGCCTGAGTACATGGTCCCAGCAAGTTTTGTACCCCTCGAAGCCATTCCGCTTAGCCCCAATGGCAAGGTTGATCGCCGGGCGCTGCCTGCTTCACAACCTGCGCGGGCAGAGCAAGAACGTGTGGTGGCAGCGGCGCAGACCGAGACGGAGCAGGCGCTGGTCACGCTCTGGCAACAACTGATTGGGGTGGAACCGATTGGTATCGACGACGACTTCTTTGAGGTTGGGGGTCACTCACTGATGGCTATGAAGCTGATTGCACAGATCCAGGATACGTTGCACGTCGAGGTTCCTCTCCCCGCCCTTTTCCAGCGGCCCACGATCTGCGAGATGGCTGCGTTCATTGACTTGTTGCAAACTCAGGGATCTGTCGCCCTGGAGCAGTTGAATCCCGAATTTGATCTGCAGGCGGAAGCAGTACTGGATTCGGCCATTCAGCGCGACCCGGCTCTGCCGCTCACGCCAGTGGAGCAAGCCCACCGTCTTTTCTTCACCGGCGCGACCGGCTTTCTGGGCGCCTTCCTGATCGATGAACTACTGCGGCAGACTGCGGCGGATCTTTACTGCCTGGTTCGCGCTTCCAGCTTGGCGGAAGGCAGAGAGCGCCTGCGAGAGAACCTGCAACAATACGGACTGTGGCACGAGTCCTTGAGCCAGCGCCTCATTCCAGTGTTGGGTGACCTGGCTGAGCCTTTGTTCGGACTCTCGCCGCGGGCCTTTGCTGATCTGGCTCAGACCGTGGAGGTCATTTACCACAATGGCGCCCTGGTCCACTTCATGCTTCCCTACCGCACCCTCAAAGCGCCCAACGTGCTGGGTACTCAGGAGGTGCTGCGCCTGGCGAGCCAGGGTCGGATCAAACCCGTGCATTACGTCTCTTCGACCTATGTGTTCTCGCGGGCGGAATATGACCACGACACCCTGCTGCGAGAGCAGGACCCGCCCAAACACACGACGCACTACACGCTTGGCTACACTCAGAGCAAATGGGTGGCCGAACAACTGGTACTGGAGGCCGGACGCCGCGGCCTACCCGTCTCGATCTATCGCATTGGTCGCGTTGGCGGTCACAGTCAGACCGGCGCTTGCCAACTCAACGACCTGCTCTGGAAGTTCATCCAGGCCAGTATACTCATCCAGTCAGCCCCTCAGTTCGATCTGACGGTAGAGCTGTCTCCGGTCGATTATATAAGCAAGGCGCTGGTGCATTTATCCCGGCAGGAGGCCATGCAGGGCAAAATATTCCACATCGTCAACCAGCAGGAACTGCGCTCGACACAACTGGTGGAATGGATGAAACCCGCTGGCCGCCAGGTGTCCCTGGAGCCATATCCCCAGTGGTGCCAGCGGGCGCGCCGCTTTGCCCAGCAGTTTCCCGATAGTCCGGTGGCTACGCTGGTACCACTTCTGTCGGGAGCGTTGCCTCTGGATCAGTTGCCTAACCTGCAGATGGACGATTACAACACCGTCGAAGGACTGGCAGGCAGCGGAATCACCTGCCCTGCCATGGATGCACAGTTGATGGCTACCTACTTTTCCTACTTTAATAGTCGCGGGTACTTTGATACTCCCGCGACGCCTTGAGCTAAAAGAGCGGAGAACCCGCGAAACAAGTGGAGAGACTCAGAAACGTATGTTTCTCTTTCCACTTGCGGCCCATTGACCATAACTGGGTCTGCTAAGGAGATATTCTCAATGGTGACGAATTGGTTTGGGTATACAAAAACACGTACTCATCCACGGTTGCGACTCTTCTGCTTCCCCTATGCTGGCGGAGGAGCAAGCGTTTTTCGTACATGGTACGCTGCTTTACCCACCGACATTGAAGTCTGTCCTATAGAGCTTCCAGGACGGGGAAGGCGTTTCCAGGAAGCGCCTCTCCTCAGGGTGCCATCGCTTGTTCAAGCTCTCAGCGAGGCTATCCATCCGTATCTGGACATGCCGTTTGCTTTCTTTGGGCATAGCATGGGGGCGCTCATTAGTTTTGAACTCACCCGCCAACTGCGCCGGGAGCATGGTATGACTCCTGATTATCTCCTCGTCTCCGCGTACTCTGCTCCCCAACTACAGCGTAACAACGTCGTCACGCATACGTTGCGCGATGAGGAGTTGCTAGAAAAACTACGAAAGCTGGAGGGTACGCCCAAAGAAGTGCTTGAAGAACCGGAATTGTTGAAACTGCTCTTCCCCACCATACGAGCGGATTTTGAATTGTGCGATAGCTACAGCTATGTTCCTGAGCCGCCGCTTCCCTGTGCTATTAGAGCCTTTGGAGGTCTGCGTGATCAGGTTTCCGGGTACAACGGACTTATGGCCTGGCGTGAGCAGACATCATCCTCCTTTGAGTTACAAATGCTTCCTGGAGACCACTTCTACCTGCACACGGCGCAGCCTCTCCTCCTTGAGTTTTTGAAAGAGATATTCCAGTACGGAGAGGTGGTGAAGGTATAGACTTCAGAGTGAGATGGACAACAGATAACACAGAAAAGAAAAAGGAGATTTCTATGAACATTCTGGTTTACGGTGCAGGTGTGCTAGGCAGCCTGTATGCCGCGCGCCTGCAAGAGAGCGGCAACACTGTTTCGATTCTCGCGCGAGGGCAGCGCCTGGCCGATCTCCGCGAGTACGGCATCATCCTGGAAGATGCACGCACTGGTCACCGCACCACCACCCAGGTAAACGTCGTAGAACAGCTTTCAGAGCATGACGCATATGAACTTGTGATCGTGCTTATGCGCAAGCAACAGGTGGCAGCAGTGTTACCATCACTTGCCGCCAACAAACACGTTTCCACTATCCTGTTCATGGTCAACAATCCCGCTGGTCCTGAAGAATGGATCAGCGCGTTGGGACATGAGCGCATTATGCTGGGCTTTCCGGGGGCGGGTGGTACACGTGCAGGAACTGTCGTTCACTACCATATTCTGTCACGCGGTCAGCAGGCAACCACATTCGGTGAACTGGATGGCGCATCCAGTGGGCGGCTCGCTCAGATCGTTCAGCTCTTTGAGAAAGCCGAGTTTCCGGTCGAGACGAGTCCCAACATGGATGCTTGGCTCAAGACGCATGCCATCTGGATCACTGCCGCCGCTACTGCGCTGTACCTGTCCGGAGGCCATACGCAGCAGATGGCCCACACACGCGACGCTATGGTCTTGATGATTCGCGCGGTTCGCGAAGGTTTTCAGGTACTGCGAACACTGGGTATTCCGATCACTCCCGCGAAACTAAAAATCTTTGAATGGCTGCCAGAGCCATTGCTGTTTGCTTTTCTACAGCGTCTCTTCGATACAAAGACAGCCGAACTGGTCGTAGCGCAACACGCGAACGCCGCCCGCGATGAAATTCAAGAACTGGTCGATGAACTTCAGGCATTGGCTGCTGCAACGCATGTCCCGACCCCGACTATGGATCATCTGTTTAAGGCCGTTAATGCAACCATTCCAAATTTAGTGAAAGGAAGCAACAAGATACGGCTGAACTGGCGCGGCACTGCTGCTTAGCCTTTTTTACCTTTGTGATCCTTCCAGGCGGGACGCCCGCCGCGAGCAGCCGCTCGATATCGCCTTCTTTGCCGACGAGCTTGCTGGATGCAGAGCGTGAGCCAGCAGGACGGCCAAGTTGCTTGCCTTCGGCTTTGCGCCGCGCCAGCCCCTCTTTGGTACGCGCCGAGATCAGGGATCGTTCGATCTCCGCCGACAGGCGCGATCTGCAAAGGCCAGCACCTTGGAGCCAATCGTGTTTCCCAGCTCGTAGCCTTCTTTGACGGTAAACACCTGCACCTCACGTTCCATGAGGGTGTGCAGGATGCTCATGATCTCAAACAGCAAGCGGCCCAGGCGGCAGAGTTCCGAGACGATCAGGATATCGCCCGCCTGCATGGAGGCGAGCAGCGCGGAGAGCTTGCGCTCGGCGAGCTTCTTCGTGCTGCTGATCGTTTCTTCCACCCAGGACTCAATCACCAGCCGCTTCGTGTTGGCAAACTTCAGCAGTTCGTGGCGTTGGTTTTCGACCGATTGCCGGTCGGTCGAGACGCGCAGGTAGGCGTAGATTATCGGCGTTTTCCTTCACTGTCTAGAACACCGGTCAAGTAATCGAAAAAGCTATTTTAAGCTCTAGCGTCTTGTGCTCAATGAGCATTAGTTTTTAGCACTCTGAGACCAGAAATGGCATTACTTGACCGACGCTCTAGGGAAAGGTATCGAAGCCACTTCTTTTTTACCACTATTGTACATGAATATGGTCTATCCTGCTAGACAGCAACAGACAGCAACAGGCGAGGGAAAACGCGTGTTTCCGCTAGACACCAGGGGAGATCGCGGTTCACCTGGCATGGCTGAGCGGAGGTGCTGCCCCAGAGACGAGCTGGAGTGAACCCATTTTACCGGACACGGGAGGAAGTCAACTTCCTGCTCAATCAGGCCAGGGCAAGTCTACCGCGACACTTGCAGATGTCAAGCCAAGTTGCGCGAGTACGCGCAATGCGCTTGACA
>Ga0207416_1001393_pt1 | contig 32622 bp, 27 predicted proteins | sample PaiPotPPM11metaG_FD_184107 | JGI IMG/M metagenome (GOLD analysis project Ga0207416, IMG submission 184107) | Iron sulfur acid spring bacterial and archeal communities from Banff, Canada, to study Microbial Dark Matter (Phase II) - Paint Pots PPM... ...
CGTGATCTGGGCCGGATCGGCCGACGGCCTGGTGCACGTGACGACCGATCACGGCGGCAGTTGGAAACTCGTCACGCCGCCTGCGCTTCCGCAATGGGCGCAGATCAGCTCGATCGAACCGTCGCACTCCGCGGAGGGCACGGCATATCTGTCGGCATCGCGCTATATGTGGGACGATTTCCACCCGTACGTGTATAAGACGACCGACTACGGTGCGCACTGGGCGGCGATCTCGGCGAATCTGCCGAACGATCAATATGTGTTCGCCGTGCGCCAGGATCCGCGCGAACCGCGTCTGCTCTTCGTTGGTACGCGCAGCACGGTCTACGCGAGCTTCGACGACGGCGGCCGCTGGATGCCGCTTACGCTCAATCTTCCCGGCGTGCAGGTTCGCGATCTCGCGATCGATGCGCGTGAGGGGGAACTCGTGGCGGCTACGCATGGCCGTTCGTTCTGGATTCTCGACAATCTGGCGCTGCTCGAACAGGTTGCGCGCGGCGATCGGCCCGGCGCGGATGCCGCCTATCTCTACGCACCGGAGAACGCGTGGCTAACCCACGCGTACGGTGGCGGCGGATACGGAAGCAACGATCCGACCGCGGGCGCGAATCCCAAGTACGGAACGACGGTATTCTTCGACATACCCAAGGGTTATAACGGCCGCACGCCGGCGACGCTCACGTTCGAGGATGCGTCGGGCGCGACGATTCGCAATTTCACGCTGCATCTAGCGAACAAGCACGAGAAGAAGTTGACCGGAGCGCAGAGGGCGCTGATGGACACCACGGCGTTGCGTGCGCACGATATCGCCGAAGCGACTGCAGTCAAGCCGGGAATGAATACGTTCCAGTGGGATATGAAGTACCCGCCGGCCTACGACGTTCCGGGATTCCGCAACGCCGAAACCGACGACTTCCCCGACGTCGGCGACGGACCGACGATTCTGCCCGGCAAATATGAGGTGACGCTGCACTACGGCGGCAAGTCGTACACGCAGCCGTTCACCGTGACGCTCGATCCGCGTCTGCATCCGGCCAACGGCGATCTGGAAGCGCGCTTCGCGCTGGAAACCAAGATCCACGATTCGATCGACCAACTCGATCGAGCGATCGACGCGGCGATGAACGCTCGTGCGGGACTGCCGGCCGCGCGTCGGGCCCAAGTCGACGCGGAGATCGCGCAACTGGTCATGCTCCGCATGAATTCGAGCGAAGCCGACGTGCTGTACGCCGACAAAATCCGCGCCCAGCTCGGCTTCTTGCTCAATTCACTCGAAAATGCGTATCAGAAGCCGACGGCGGCGGAGTACGCAACCTTCGATGACTTACGTAAGATCGCCACGATGGGTGAAGACCGGCTCAAGGCACTGACGGCGCGATAAGCGGCATCAGTGCCTCGATACCTCGCCTTGACGGCGTTCGGTCTCCATTGATTTTTCGCTGGACCGCCGGCTCGAGAACAGCCGGATAAAAGCCACCGCCGCGCCTCGTATCTTCGCGCATCCTAACGCCGCGTCGGCCGCACCGGTCGCGTTTCATAGCGGCGGCACGCTGCTGGGGCGCTTGGGGTCGCGATACTGCCCGTGCTCTTTTCCTACAACGGGTTTCAAGGCGCGAGGTTCATTACCGGCGAGACGCGCGCCCCGAGCGCAGCGTTCCTCGCGGGCTGCTTATCGGAGTCGGAACGATCGTCGTCATCTATCTGCTCGCGAATATTGGACATCTGCACGCGCTCGGAGCCGCCGGCCTGGCCACCACGCACGTCGGCGAGCGACGTGATGCAGGCCGCAATCGGGCCAGTAGGCGCGCGCGTTATCGCGGTCGCGATCACGCTTTCGACGCTCGGATTCATGAGCACGCGTTTGCTCGTTGCCCCGCGCATCTACCATCAAATTGCGCAAGACGGGTTGTTTTTCAAAGCCGTCGGATGGATTAATCCGCGGACGCAGGTTCCAACCGTCGCGATCGTGTTGGAAGGATTGGTTGCGGCGATCATCACCGCAAGCGGGACGTTCGAACAAATCGTGAACTGGGTCGTCGCTCCCGAATGGGCCTCCGTGGTAATGGCCGCCGGCGCGGTGTTCGTCTTCCGGCGTCGCGACGCAGATAAACCCCGCCGGCCACGCACGTCCCCGGGCATCCATGGACGACCGGCCTGTTCATCCTCACGCTGGTCGCAATTTTCTCGGCGGAACTGCTAACCTATCCGCGGGATAAACTCTACGGCGCTTTGGTGATGGGCGCCGGCGTCGTATTCTTCGTAATCTGGCGACGCGTAAACGCAGCAAGATAGCTTCCGCCTTGCCTTGTGGGGTGGCCGGTTGAATGCTGCTCGCCCGCGGAGTTTGCGCCCGACCAGTCCGGCACGCACAACACGCCCGCCAGGGGGCTGTTGTTAAAAAGGTTACAGGTGATGTCACGGACCCATTCTTCGGGGCTGAATTGTCCGCAGAATGTGTTTTCTAAGGTCGAGCTTGGCATATGTCAGAGAATAGACTCGGTTTCCGACAGAGGGCAAAGTCGCCCCGCGAGGACTCCCGCCCCCGCTCGTTAGCAGCTGAGAGCCAGGCGTATGGCATTTCTGTGCGGTATAACTGACCCAGGGTGCGTGCGAAAAGTGCGTGCCTGAATGGCAAGCGAGCTTGCTTTCCATGGCGCGGTTTCGAGGGTAGGATGCCTACGGTCGTTGATCTGTTTTGCGGGGCGGGCGGGCTCAGCCTTGGGTTCAAGCGCGCGGGCTTTACGCCTGTATTTGCGGTTGATGCAGATCCTTGGGCCATCAAGACGTACCGGAGAAACTTAGGCGAGCACGCCGTACTAACGACCATCGAAAACATCAACGCGCAGCGGATGGCTGATCGAGTGATCTGGACTACGCCGGAGGGGGTTTTCGAAACGCCGCTTGTCGACGTACTCGTGGGAGGCCCGCCATGCCAGGGCTTCTCTCGCCTTAATCGCCTTGCCCGCGATGATGATCCGCGAAATGTGCTTTGGAAGCAGTATTATCGCATCTTGAAGACTGTATCGCCCAAGGTCTTCGTCATGGAGAATGTACCGCAGCTACTTCAGAGCCACGAGGCGACGAAGCTGATGCGCAATGCCAAGGCGCGAGGATATCGAATTGCCAAGGAGATACTTCAAGCGGAAAAGTTTGGAGTGCCTCAACGGAGGCGGCGTGCATTCGTCCTCGGGGTGCTTGGGGGAGACGCGAGCTTGCCGGTAGGAAACCAGGCAATCATAACAGTGCGTGAGGCGTTTGAGGGTTTATCGCTTGATCCGGATGGCAATAATCTACACGTCGCGCGCAATCCGACGGCAATCAGTTTAAGGCGTTATGCTGCAGTCCCGCCCGGCGGGAATCGCTTCAATCTTCCGAGGCATCTTCTGCCCCCATGCTGGATACGGAAGCAGACTGGCAGCACAGATGTGTTTGGGCGAATGCATTACGACAAGCCAGCGCCGACTATCCGAACAGAATTCTTCAAGCCGGAAAAGGGGCGCTATCTGCATCCCGTTGCACATCGAGCGGTGACATTGCGAGAGGGTGCGCGCTTGCAGACGTTCCCCGACGACTTTGAATTCGAGGGGGCGTATTCACAGATTGCCCGTCAAATAGGCAATGCTGTACCCGTTGCGCTCGCTAGCGCGGTTGCGCAGCATGTCTATTCTGCTTATTTTCGCGCTGCCGATTCGTAAGAATCGCGCAGCGAGCCGATCCGCTGCGCGAAATTGTCAATATCACAGGTCCAGAAGACGAGTGGGGTGATGCCACGCTCGGTTAAGGCGTCATGCACGGCGGCGTCCCTCCGCTGGTTCTTGGCGATTTTCGCGCGCCAGAAATCGACTCTCGTCGCTGAAGGTCTGCCTCGTTTGCACGTGTGCCCGTGCCAAAAGCAGCCATGTACGAACATGGCGAGCTTTAGGCGACCGATATAGGCATCGGGCGTGCCTGGGAAGCCCTCCGCATGTTTACGGAAGCGAATTTTATTTCGGCGGAGCAGATTAAACAGGTAAAGTTCCGGTTCCGTATTGCGGGTCCGCACCCTTGCCATCGCCTCGGACTTGCTTAGGGCGGGGCGCTGGCGAGGCAGACTGCGCTCAAACCCGCTGGTGGACGCCTTCATACTTACTTATTTCCGAGTTCAGCGGAGGCGGGCAATCATCCGCGTGACAAGACTGTTATATTTTGATGCTCACCCAGGTGGCGGATTTGACTGATATATAACAAGATGTTATATTCATTTCGAAATGAACAAACAAACGCAGTTTAGCCTTCGTCTAGCCGATCGGCTGGCGGAGCTCGGATGGACTCAGGCGGACCTAGCCAAGCGGATCGGCGTGAGCCAGCCCGTTGTCTCGGCTTATCTTCGAGGTCTTCGTTCGCCGGGCCAGGAGACGATGGCGGCGATCAGCCGCATAACTGGTCTTGCGCCTGCATATCTGATTGGCGAGCAAGGAGCGACTAGCAGTATGACCACACCGGCAGAATCTCTAAGCTGGTATGAGCGGCCAGCTTCTCTGGATGGATTTCGTTCGTATGGTAACGCCCGGGCCGAGTTGTTCGGATATGATTATGACCCGCTCGTCAGGGAATCGGCTCAAAATTCGAACGATGCCGCCGCCGGCGAGGAAGTACACGTTGAGTACCGGTTGATGTCGTTATCAGGTAGAAGGCTGGAGGATTTTCTCGGCACAATCGGCTGGGCAACCCTTGAACCGCACTATCGCGCAGTCGCGGCCGACGAGGGGCACCGTACAACGCAGCGGTACGCTCAAGCTCTAGAGCAGATCGACAATGGGCAGTTATGGCTCCTACGTATCGATGATTTTGGAACGTCTGGGCTTATTGGGCCCGATTTTGAATCAGGGTGTTTTTCCGCTCTAACCCGCTTCAGTCAGGACTCTCAAAAAGAAGCGAAGGATAACTCCGCGGGAGGGCGATTTGGGCTTGGAAGCGCAGCGCTATCCGCAGCGTCCGGCCTCGACCTGATCCTCTTTTTCTCAGACTTGTCGAAGCCGATTGATGGACGAACAGAGCGAAGACTCCTCGGCAGGGCGGTGTTCCCATTCCATAAAGTTGGAAATCAGGAATTTGACGGGCCGTTTTTTTGGGGCATACCCGAACCGGGTGGCGCGAAACGTCTTTCGGCTTGGATTACGCCCGAAGTGCAAGAGACGCTAGCCCTTCGACGCGATGTTCCAGCGAGTGTACCTAAGACCGGGACTTCGATTTTGATCGTCGGTTTCGGAAAGACCGATGGGCAAGCGTACGATTCCAAGACTGCGCAGGAGGCCCTTAACGAGCTTTTCGCTGCATTCGAAAAATGGTTTTGGCCAGCGGTAGCGGTGGGGCGACTCGCGGGAAAGTTCACGCTGTATGATAATGATCGAATGACCGCGGAACGAACAATCGACGCCAATAACCTGACAAGCGAATACGCGCCATTGCTTACTAACTCGGGGGACTGTATTGAGGCGCGTGTGAGCCTAAACGTTCCGAAATCTTCGGATGGTAGCACTGAGGCGGAGCACAGTGCCCGCCTGATAATTCAGCTACTGCCTGATGGAACTAAAGGAGAAACCGGCAAGGTCGCTTTGATGCGTAGCCCCTTGATGGTGGTGAAATACCGCAATGCAGGTCAACTTGCTCTAGGCGCACAGCCTTACAGAGCTGCGCTATTGGCGGGCAAAGCCGCGCAAGATGCACCTAGTCCCGCGGATGAGGCAGCCGAAGCGTTTCTCGCAAAAGCGGAGCCGCCGGCGCACGACGATTGGATAGGGCGAGGCACGGACTTAGGCCGGAATTACAGAGGTGGATCTACGCGTCTGGACGACTTCTGGGATGCTGTGAAGTCGGTTCTTCGCGAGCATACGGCACCGAAAGACGATGGGGGTAAAGCCGGCCCTGAAGCCTTGCGCCGCTTGTTGACCGTCCCCGGTGGATCGTCAATCCGTAAGCGAATCGAAATAATTAACCCGGTTTGGCACGATAAGACCTTTACGACCATTCGCGCGACAGTAAGGACGCATCTTCGCCGGGATCGTGACCGCTACGTCTTCGAACCGAAGCTGTTCGTGAAAAGCGATACGGGAATGTCCGCGCTAGACTTTGATGTAGAACCAATTTCCGGCTGCGAAAAATTCAGCAATCGTTTCTTGAAATTGGTCGGTAGCGGACGCGATGCTGCCGTGGCGATCAAGCCCAGATGGGATACGTCCGTCGTGCGCCCTAATCTCTCCGCGCTAAGTATTGACGTCGTCCTTGTCGAGCGTCGTGAGGTGCCCAATGCCCAGTGATCTATATCCCTTTGATCGCTTAATAGGCGATATTGTCATCTCCCCGACGGAGTTACGGATCGACGGAATTCTTGCTCCAGAAAGCGCCGTTAATCCGGCGGATGCTGCTGTGGCTATCCACAGCCTTCAGAAGAAAGTATGGGGTGAAGCGACGATGAACGTCGCAGTCCAGTACCCTGAGCAAGAACTACGCGAACGTGGACTTGACACCAAGCGCGTCTCGGTTATGCTGCAATTCGTCTGTAATCCAACAGATACGAGAGCGACCGATTTGCTGGAGATGGACGGCGGGAATGCCCATGGGGAAATCGTTGTAAAGCGTGAATTGGTGTCGGGCGTGGCGCAACTAACGGCCTATCTTTGCCTGCTCGGCGATGACGGAATCCCTCTTATCCTCGCAGAGAGCGAGACATGGAAGCTCTCCTTTCTGGAGCCGAGCCATGAGTCGTTACCTGGCTCTCGTCTCCCGAAAGGCCCAACAGGGTTTGCTGAAATCTTCAGAACCAAATGGGAGCGATTTTCTCAGGAGCAACCTGAAAAATATAAGGATCGGCTCTTTTTGATCGACGTGTCCGGCGATCAGCCAACTATCTTGCTGAATGAAGACATTGAACGGTATAAATCGCTAATGTCTGATCGCCAGGTAGCATCGCGGTATGAGAAGACGCTTCGTGATATGGAGGCCCGAAGGATCGCGCACGCGGCCTGGGTGGCAGCCATTGTAGAAGCACTTGGAAATACGCAAGTGGATGAAGACGGGGCGCTCAAGTTACCAAACGGATGGCGAAAGACGGTTCTTGAGACCGTATTACAGCGTATCCGCCCGGAACAAACGATCGAACAGAGCGCAATGGCAATTTGTGAACAACGCAATAACGGGAACGGTTATGGAATCTGGCTTACGGATATTGATGCGAGCGTAGAGCAAATGGTCGAGGCGACGCAAACTGTTCGGCGAGCGATGGCGAAAGTGGGGAGTGACGGCGATGAGTAATGGGCTGCAAAAAATTGAAGGGATGCCGTTCGATACGGCACTCGGGCAGGAACGGAAGTCTCCGATATTGGATTCGTTCTTGGTCCCTTTCGAGCGCCATGTATCCTTGGATGCACTCGAGCAAGTTGTCGATGAGTGCATGCGCTTATTTAGCGCAAAAGCGACGAATTGGGAGACAGACTCCGATACTTGGCTAGCGCCACGTGTGCATGCATCCCTCAGGCTTTCGAAGCGAGAGGCGGCTATTCATGGAGTCTGGGTCTATTTGGCCGCGTACGCCTTCCCTGATTACGTCGCGTGGCGCTGGGGCGATGCAGTGCAGCTGACGAGATCGGTTGCAACCGACGTGAGCAAGCACGCTTTTCGTCGCCTCTGGTGGGGAGCCGAAATGTTTCGTAACGGAGACGACTATACGTCTGCTACGCAGGCGTTTGCAAAATCTGATATACCAAACACGCTACTGAAGACGCGCATCATGAACAATCGCTCCGTAGCGTTAGCTACGCTACGGTATCTCAAGGATAATAACGTAACGTCGAGGCAAGTGAACGCCGTATCTCGACAATTGAGTACCGCTGCGGTAACAGTCGCTCTTGATTTCGCGTGCCCAAACTACACGGAATCGTTGGAGATCGACCATCAGTGGCTTGAGACAGAACCCTTTGGTGATGATGTTGTCGCCTTCCCGAAAGGGCCAACTTCAGCTGAGGCTACCGATGAGGATGTCAAAAGAGCCTTGGGTATGCTGGACCTCGTCATTGACCTGGACCGCGTGCGGAAATATCGACGCTAGTGGCGCCGACAATTCCGTCGCTCTCCGTGATCCCTCATGTGATACTTTACGCCTATTCTCAAAGGAAACCGACAATACCGAGCGTATTTTCCTTACGAGACGGCGATTTGGATTCTAAGTCGCCCTACTCGGCATCCTAATCCCGGGTGGTATCATGAGCGCAATAGTGGAGCCGGTTCCAACGCCGTCGTGGAGAGAGGGCGACGATCCGCGAGCGCGTTTTGTGGATTACCTCCGTGCGCAATTGCTGGGGCCGATCGATGGCCCCCATGAAGTAATTAACGACCCGCCGCGTGTCCGCTACCTCCTCGGCATTCTCTTTCCCAAACAAGCCTCGCTAGCCGAATCGGAGCTTGAGGACGGCGCAGACCTGGGCTCTGGCGACGAGACTGAGGACGTCCTCGACTCTCCGATAGAGACGGTCAACGACTGGTGCCCGAGTTCCCTGGGACTTAGCTTTTTTCTCGTAGGCGCCGGAAACATTGATTGTGAAGTTTGGGGAGCTCACTACGAAGCATCGGTTGTAAAGCGTCGGCGTCAATGGTGTCGTATTCCGATTTTTAGCAGCGATGCGCCGGAATCGCTGACCATAAATTCCCCCGGGCCAAAAGGCGGTGTTACTCAATCGTCGTGTCTCGACGGGCGCGCCGTGCTATCGTCGCTGTGGCGACCATATAGAAATGGCTTTATTATTACCATATCCCTCGTAAATGCGTCGACAGTTCAAGCCGTCGTCGGAGAACGCAGCGAGGAAGATCGCAAAAAAGAAGATGCCGCCTGCTTACATCAGGCGGGCTTTCGCTGCAAACCAAGCGGTGGGGAAATCGACGCATATCCTGCAATCGGCGATTCAGGTCGAGATGCTGAAGACCTTGAACTGCGACTTCTTTACGACCATGCGAAGACATTTGCAATAGGACACGGTTGCTCGGTTACGTGGAGGAAGGCTGGCGAAACAGCAGAGTACGTTGAGACAGAGCACCTGCCAGAATTTGATGTCAAGCCGCTGATATACGGTCTGAAAGGCCACGAAGAAGTTCTTCGCCTCAGTTGGATAGTGAATACGAAGGTGCCAGAACTTCTCGCCAAGTTAGACGCATTCGTTGCGTCGTACGAGGCGTGGATTGAGGATGAGAAGCGAAAAAAGGTTCCGCCTGAATTTGGGTCCGCACGGGACCGTCTGATCGGCCGTCTTGAGGAAGCTAGCCGACGCATGCGTTCCGGCCTTGACCGGCTCCGCACGGACGATGTGTCACTAGCAGCGTTTCGACTAGCTAACGAAGCGATGCTAATGCAGATGTTTCAGACAACGGACGTGATGGCGGGAGGCCCTAAGGAACCAAACTCGTTTGAGCCGACATCTTCGGACCTCTCAAAGCTCAACCGTGTCTGGCGACCGTTTCAGCTCGCGTTCCAATTACTCACACTCCCGTCCGTTGCCTCGGAGAAAAGCATTGATCGGGAGGTCGTTGACCTAATCTGGTTCCCCACCGGCGGCGGAAAAACTGAGGCGTATCTTGCGATGGCGGCTTTTGCGCTATTTTATCGGCGGTTACTCGATAAGGACGCGGGTGCCGGGACCGCCGTAATTACCCGCTACACCCTGACGCTGCTCACCGCGCAACAATTTCAGCGGGCAGCCACGCTAATCTGTGCGTGCGAGATGATTCGGAGGTCGAGCCCCGATCGCTTCGGCGGCATACCGTTCTCTATTGGGCTCTGGGTCGGCGATGCCCACACGCCTAACCGCTACTCGACGGCCCATGAAAAATTCGAAGAGCTGTTTGTCGAAGGCGAGATCGCAAATCCGTTCCAACTTCAGCAATGCTCGTGGTGCGGAACTCGGGTCCTGCCGGAGATTGGAACTGAAGATGGGAGCGACTATGGCATTCGGTCGACAGCTTCGAGTTTCGAATTTTTCTGTCCGACAACGACGTGCCCCTTTCACGATCGCCTTCCAGTGGCGGTCGTTGACGAGGAACTCTATAAGAACCCGCCGTCGCTGCTTTTAGCTACGGTCGATAAGTTTGCGCAGCTTCCATGGGACGACCGCGCGGGCGTTTTTTTTGGTGCAGGTCGGCACCTGCCCCCGTCGTTGATTATTCAAGACGAGTTGCACCTATTGTCCGGCCCGTTAGGAACAACCGTCGGTCTATATGAATCTGCGATTGACTCGCTTATTCGGCTGCACGGTGGCGTGCCGAAGGTCATTGCATCTACTGCTACGATTCGCGGTGCCGGCGACCAGATAAAGGGGTTGTTCGGAAGGGCCGACACGCAAGTATTTCCGCCGCCCGGCCTGGACTCGCGTAATTCTTACTTCGCCCGAACGGATGAAGCGGCGCCCGGAAGACGCTATGTCGGTGTCATGCCGCAGAGCCATTCGACACAAACGAGTGTCGTTAACACGCTTACAGCAATGTTGCTTGCTCCGCTGGAATGCGCAATGCAGGATCCGACCCTCGACAGCTATTGGACGACCGTCGCCTACAACAACAGCCTGCGTGAACTGGGACGGACCGTGACGTTGGCCCGGGACGACATTCCTGAGAGACTAAAGCTTTGGGCGTCGGCGCCAGAATTCATTAGGCAGCTTGACGACCACGATGTGATGGAACTAAGAAGTAACGTCGGCGGCGATCAACTACCAAAGCTTCTCGCGCGTCTTTTAGAGAAGCGCGATGAGGAAGGGTCGGCTGCAATCGTCGCGTGCACGAATATGTTTTCGGTTGGCGTGGATGTGCAACGGCTCGGATTGATGCTGATGAATGGTCAGCCCAAGTCCACATCGGAGTACATTCAAGCGACAAGCCGCGTTGGGCGTGGTGAAACGCCCGGCCTCGTTGTCGTACTCTACGGGGCAACACGCCCTCGCGACCGGTCGCATTACGAGCAATTCATCTCGTTTCACCAGTCTCTCTATCGAAATGTAGAGCCCACTTCGGTGACCCCATTTTCGCCGCAGTCGAGGGTTCGAGCCCTTCATGCTGCGCTCGTTATCCTCGTGCGGCACTGGGCTGGCCTCGCCCTGGACGAAGACGCGGTGCTGTTCGACATGCGTGATGAGCGAATTCAACATCTCGTGCGGGTGCTATTGGAGCGAGCACGCGAAACGGATCCCGATGAGCACGAAGCAACTGTCCAGCATCTCGAATCGTTGATCCATGAATGGCACAACCGCGCCTCCGGCGCCCGAGGGGCGAGGAAGAAATTCTTCTATCGCCCGGAGAGTGGGCGCGCACATAAGAGCTTGCTAACGCATTTCGGTAAGAAGGGCGAAGGCTGGCCTACTTTGGATTCAATGCGAAACGTAGATGACGAGAGCTTGCTCGCCGTATTCGGAGAGCACTAAATGTCTAAGCGCTCGATTAGAGCTTCGCAAACTATCGTGCCCTTTGGCGTCGGCGCGGTGTACGACATCTTTCGCGAGTCCTTCGTTGGATGTGATACGTCTTGGTGGGGAAGCCGGGGTAGGCGCATCAGATCGGAAGCCTTGAATCGCATTCTCAATGTGAGGGGACTCAGGGCAGCTCCCTCTGAGAGTGATAACGATCGCGGCGTTCCGTATATGCGTTTCCCACAGTGGCTTTTCTGTCAACGATGCCGCAGGCTTCAACGATGGTCCCCGCGGGATGAAGAGCTAGGCGAGCCAGCGAGCTGTAAAGCTTGCGGGGGTAATCCGCGCTTAGTACCGATGCGCTTCGTTGTCGCCTGTTCCAAGGGGCACCTGGCAGACGTACCTTGGGTCATATGGGCGCATTCGCAGCCGAAGATCCCAGGTCAACCGAGATGTGAAAAGCCGGCCTTAAGATTCCTATCGAGGAAAAGCGCTGGCAGCGGTCTCGCTTCGCTCGAAGTAAGATGCATTAAATGCGAAAACGGTCGTTCGCTTTCCGGGATCACCGTAAGGGGCTCACTGCAGCAGCTCCATCTGCATTGCCTCGGCTCCCAGCCATGGGAGCGTTCTGATGGCCAGCGCTCTTGTCCGGAGGAACCGCGCGTTTTGCAACGCGGCGCGAGTAACCTGTATTTTGCCGATGTCGAGTCGGCGCTCGATATCCCCGCGGGGGACGACCTTGATGAATTCGGCGAGGTTCGTCTAAAGATAGAAAGTAGTTCCTATTACGAAACGCTTTCTAAGACTTCAGCGACTGATACCGAGGTATACGAGTATCTGCTGAATGCCTTCTCGAGAGAGATAGACGTTCCAACCGCAACGATAAAAGCGCTGCTCGCGCAAAAAGCCGAAACACGACCTGTTCTAACGAAGGAAGGCCTGGCAAACGCAGAGTGGGCCGCTCTCATCGCTGAGCAGAAGGAAGTGCGTTTTGACAGTCCGTTCATAACCAAGCAGACATCTTTACTTCGGGGTGACCAACCGTCTTCAAAACTCGAAGTGAACCTCGTCGAAGCGATAAAACAGGTCGTTCTAGTAACGCGACTTAAGGAAGTACGTGCGCTTCGGAGTTTCTCCCGCATCGACCCGACGAATCGTGGCTTGCGACCGGATCTAACTGTGGACGATCCAGCTGTGCAACGGAAGATCGACTGGGTGCCCGCGGCCGAAATATATGGTGAGGGCATTTTTATCCGCATTTCGGAAGATGCGATCACAAGTTGGGAGCAAAAAGCTGCGGTTACGAAGCGAACGGAGTTACTTCAGCGGCGGCTATTGCAGAGTTCCTTAGGCGCAAGCATCTTAAAGCAGCGGACGGGGTTAGTCGAAATTTCGGCACGTTTTGTCCTGCTTCATACTTTCGCGCACCTGCTGATAAGAGAACTTTGTTTTGACTCGGGTTATAGCGCCGCTGCCCTCCGCGAACGCATATATTGCGGAACGTCTGATGATGGAACAAAACAGGCCGGGGTTCTGATCTATACGGCCGCCGGGGATTCGGAAGGTACGCTAGGAGGTCTTGTTCGGCAAGGGCAGCCGCCGCGGCTGATCGGTGCAATACAGCGGGCGATCGAAGCTGGCGTGTGGTGTTCTGCGGATCCCGTCTGTAGGGAGAGTCACGGCCAGGGCTACGACAAGACAAATCTCGCCGCATGCCATGCCTGTGCTTTACTGCCGGAGACAAGCTGCATCTGCAATAACATGCTGCTGGATCGTTCGCTGTTCGTCGAGGCGGCAGTGCAGTCGTCTGCGTTTTTCCCGGACCCGGCAACCTTATGAAATTACCGGCATTTAAGCTCCTGTCGAAAGAACAGGATAAAGTAAATAACTTGCCGCTTTCCGGCTCTTATCTGGTGATTGGGCCGCCGGGTTCGGGAAAGACGGTCGTTGCCCTTTATCGGGCGAGAATGATTCAGGATCAGGGTGAGCATACTCAACTGATCACCTATTCGCGAGTTTTGATGGGTTATATTGCAAGCGGTGCAGACGCTGAGAAGATTCAGGCGATTGCTGTAACTTATCATCGGTGGCTGGAACGACAGTACAGGGATCTTTATCGCACCCAGCCGCCCCGTGCCTCTGGTGCGACGAACAGTTTTAAGTACGACTGGCAAAGAATAATCAAGCAAGTTCTTGAGAAGCCGCCTCCTAAAGGTGCCATTCCTTATGGCATAATTGATGAAGGCCAAGACATGCCCGCTCAGTTCTATACCGTCGCCCGCTGGATGACCAAGAATCTGACAATATTCGCTGATGAGAACCAGCGCATTACCGAGGATCAGTGCACCTTCGACGAGATTCGAAGGGCGGCAAATATTGCCGCAGATGAAACCGGAACATTTCGGCTCACGAAAAACTACCGTAACACGCGTGAGATCGCGCTGCTTGCCCAGGAATTCTGCACCGGCCTAGAATCGGACGTTGCCGAACTTCCAACGAGAAGTGGGCCGCCAATCGTATTTAAGCATCACCAGGCGATGGCGCAGTCCATACTTCAGATCAAACGGTTTCATGAATTGAACCCGAGTGCGGAGATCGGTGTCCTCTTGCCGACGAAATACCTTGTGAAGAAGTTTTATCATAAGCTTCTATATGCTATTGGGAACGATGATGTTGTGCACCATTATTATCGTAACCGGGCGAAACCGGTCGGAGAGCCGGTCTTCGATGTACCGGGCATCAACGTCTTGACCTATGCGAGCGCGAAGGGGCTAGAATTCGACGTCGTGTTTCTTCCGGAACTGCAGTCGATGTATTTCAGCGATCCCACAGCCGGCGATTTCCGGATGCAATTCTACGTGCTCATTTCTAGGGCTCGAGAGCGGCTGTTTATGTTCTATACGGGAGAAAAGACCCGTATGCTGGAGCACCTAGAAATAGTGGTCCGTATTGCAGCCGAGAAAGCGAAAGAAAGCGCAGATTTGGTCCCGTTCTGAAGGATCATCCGGCTTTCTGAAAGATTAAATAGCGCATGCCGAGAGCGAAGACGGAAAAGAGCCCCGTGGCTCCCAGGGCGCCGAAAAAGCCTGCGACCGGTGCAGCTACGCGGTCCCGTAAGCGAGCCGAGGGATCGACTGGTCCTGACATTTTTTCTTCGGCCGCTACTTCGAGCGTTTCCACCAAAACCTCAACGCTCTTCCTGACCAATCAATTTAATCTCGTCGCGATTCTATCGTCGGGCTGCATGAAGCCACGCGGCGGGTTCTCAAAGTATTACGCCGACCTGCTCGATCTCGTCCCCGGCACTATTCCGTTGTTTACGCACAAAGTGCCGCGAAATTTGATAGGCGAAGTACTTAGGGAGCAGTTTACTATTCCCGTCGTCGCCGAATTTGATACCATCGGCTTCGCGTTCACGGACGCACCCGAGCCCCGCGACATCGGACTGAATATCTCTTGCAGACCAGTCCCCGTGTCGATGCTTACTCGCATATACTTTCGCAATGAGAAGGACCGAAAGGAGGTCTTAGCGCGAAAGTACGAGGGCGTGGAGTTTGCGCTCTTTGAAACAATTGTCGAAGAGTCAAAATTCGACGGCGCGGATGTGCCGTTGGAACAACTCACGACAAGATTGAGCGCAGCGAAATGCGAGGATCTGCCCGAAGAACTATTTATACTGGCAGATCGCGTGGCAGGCAGTGTTGTCATGGGGTTGTGTGCGGCAGAGCAGCTATCCGTGTCGGCCCTGGACGTTGCAAAGCTGAGCGCCGCGCAGGCTAGTTCCGACGGAGGGTCATCCGATGATCAAGTCCTTCCGCATATAGGTTGGCCGGCCGTCGACGCCGATCCCGGCGCCAGTCTGGACGAAGCTTTGTTTGCTGCGGCCACGCATGTGCTCCGCCGGACCGATCGCCACATCGCCTGGGACCCGCTAAAGGTGCTCCGTGAAGTACATGACGTTTTTATCGAGCGCTGGCCTGAGGCACCCAAAGCCGTAGTCGATATGCTTCGAAAGATGTGGCTTGCGCTCAAAATGGAGATTGGCTATCCCCACTTTGAGGCGTTTGACGGTGCGGCGGCCGGTAACGCGTTGCTATGGACTTTGTCCGACCCAAAAGCGACGGGCATTGGGCCGAAGGGAAAGCTCGATCTTGGTCCCCGCGTCCGGCTGATGACCGCTTTGCTCAGTGGTTCATTAAGCGGATTTGAGCTTCTACCGTCGACGTCGAAGCCAAAGCATTTGTATTTCCTCGGCGGTCGGCTGCAGGCAGCCTTCGTTAACAGCAGCGGAAAAAGGGTTGACGTTGGACTGCGACTCGAAACTAATGACGGGTCCTGGCGGCTGGTCGATGGCGGCCAAATATTGACGAAGGGAGCGCGAGCGAAGGCGGCCGCTTCCGAGCCTGCGCCTCCGGCAGATATCCTTGCCGCATGTCGGAAGCTGGGTTGGCTTGACTGCCTGAAAACGATCGTCCATCCCGTTAAGCATGGTGATGTGATTGTCAGTGCCGACGGCACCGTAACGATTAACGGCGATGCGACGGTCGAGACCGTCGTAGACATGGAGATCTATCGCCGTAGGTTGAGCCAAAAATAGGTGGCTGTCGAAACACTCGCTGTTGAGCGGTTGACCTTTGCCGAGTCCATCGATTTCTCGCTCCGTCTCGCGAGCCTTGAAGCGGGTACGCGGTTGGTAATCGACCTGCGGAGGCTCAGCTTCGTCGAGCCTTTCGCGATGCTTTACTTTGCAGCCGCGGCGAGAAAGTTCGAGCCGGTCGCTCTTATCGACGAACAGTCACCGGCTTACGGCTATGCAGCCCACATGGGATTTTTTCAGGCGCTCGGAGCAGACAAAGGTAACGCTCCGCGACGCCTGCCGGGCAAAGCCCGCTACGCGCCGATCGATCAGATCGACGTCGAAGCTCTTGTTGAGAGGGCCAGATCGGCGCGGCGTAAGCCAGCGGAATTCATTACGAACAGAGCTGAGAACCTAGCTCGAATCCTCTGTCATGACTACGACGGCACGGTCCGCGAGGTACTTGTCTTTGCGATTCGCGAGATGATGCGAAACGTTATCGAGCACAGCGGTGCTGAGTCGATCTGGTGCGCAGCTCAGTTGTGGCCTGAGCTCGGGCGAGCAGAGATTGCGATCCTTGATGAGGGGATAGGAATGCGGGCATCATTGGCTCGCAATCCCCTATACCAATTCGGCAGCGATCAAGGGGCCCTAAACGCGGCTTTACTCCCCGGGGTCTCCGGCGGTACGAGCGGAAAAAACGGCAACAGCTTCTTCTCGAATTCCGGCTACGGGTTGTACGTAACGCGGCGCCTCTGTGCTTTGGGCGGATCGTTTTTTGCTGCTACTTGTACGGCTGGCGTTCTGGATGATGCCCACGGGACAAAATCCGTTGCGACCGCATTTTCGGGGACCGCTGTTCGACTCCAGCTCGACGTTACGGCTCTCTCCGCCCGTGATGCGTTGATCGGCCGAATCGTTGCCGAAGGAGAGGCAGAAGCGGCAACCGCTGGCGCCACGCGGATTCAGAGAGCATCGGGCGCGTCTGCCGGAGTGCATCCTCAGTAGCCAAGTGACGAGGCCAGGTTGAAAAGTTGCAGGCTATGCTCCGCTATGCATACGTGCGCTCGAATCCGCATCGAGCACGGCGCGTTCCGCGTGAGCGGCGCTTTGTAACCTTCGCGCCACCCTAGGCCAAGACGAGTTGTTCGTCGCCGACGCCGGCGCGTAGGACGGCTTCGTGGATCATTTGATCGGCGATCTCGCGCACGGCCCAGCGTGCTTGAGCGTCCGGCGAGAGTTTGTCGATCGGGTCGAAGTATACGAACGCCTTGCCCGGCTTGACGCTGGGGGCTGCGTAGACGGCGATGCCGTTCTCGCGATCGTAATATTCGTACGAGTGCACGTCGCGTTTTCCGCCGCCGCCCGGGGCATCGCACACGAACGTAGGCGTATTGAAGCCGGCGGTGCTGCCGCGGACGAACTTCTCGATGTCGGTCGCGGTTTTGATGGTGGTGCGCAGCTCCTCGACGCCCTTCACCATGTCGTGCATGTAGACGTAATATGCGTGCACGTTGAGGTACTCCAAGCGCTTCACCAAGAGTTGCATGCGCTCTGGCGTATCGTTGACGCCGCGGATAAGCACCGATTGGTTACGCGTGAAGATGCCGCGTTCGAAGAGTTTGGCCATCGCGAGTTGGGTGATCCACGTGATCTCTTCGGGAGCGTTGAAGTGCGTATGCAGCACAACGTCCTTGCCCATGCTGCGGCCGCGTTGCACGACGGCGGTGAGCGCGTCGAGCCACTCGGGATGCGTCAGAATCTTCATCGGCATCACGGCCGGGCCTTTGGTAGCAAAGCGCATGCGGCGCACGTGCGGGATATCCAGCAGCGCGTTGCCGATCAGCTCGATGTTTTTCGGCGGTAGCTGATAGGTGTCGCCGCCGGAGATCACGATGTCTTCGAGTTCGGGCCGCTCGGCGATATACTTGAACGCATCTTCCCACTGCTTGGGCGTTTTTGCGAGCGAGACCTTATCGACGTTCTCGGTGTCGGGGCCGATCGCGTAGCTGCGCGTGCAGAAGCGGCAGTAGACCGGGCACGTGTTGAGCGGCAGAAAGAGCGCTTTATCCACATAGCGATGCACCAAACCCGGCACCGGCGAGTCGTCTTGCTCGTGCAAGGAATCGAGCGTCAGCCGAGGATGGTCGGGGAGCAACGTCGATGCGAGCGGCACGAACTGGCGGCGAATCGGATCGTTGACCGGATCGTTCCAATCGATCAGCGAGATCGCGTACGGCGAAACGCGCACCGCCATCGGCGCGCGCGTAAACCCTTCGGCAACGTCGGCGAAAAATGCGGGCGAGCAGACGTCTTTGATCGTGTTCAGCAGCTCGGCCGGCGTTTTGACGGCATTCTTCTGCTGCCAAAGATGGTCGAGGAACGTCGCTTCATCCACATCGCGATATGCGGGAATATGGCGCCAGAACTCGCCCTGCTTGAGGTTTTGATACTCGAACTGCTCGGCGGTTGCGGGCGGTTTGAGGTGGGAGATCTCGCTCATCGTGGTGTTCCTTGCGGGGATGGCGGTTCGCTGGGGGTGGCGTACCGGTGGTTAAAATAGCGATGGATCTGCGGATGGTTGCGCAGCGTCTGCAGCGCGATCTCCGCGTGGCCTTTGGCGTAGCCGTTGCCCACGATCATCGTGATATCTTTACCGACGCCTTCGGCGCCGAGCGCCGCGGCCGTGAACGACGTTGACATGGAGAAGAAGTAGACGGTCCCTTCGTCCTTCGTGCACAGGATCGAGCCGAGCTCGGTCTGTGGCACGTTGACGCAATTGACGACGACGTCGGCGAGGTGCGGCAGGTGTTCGCGAACGCGCTCGCAGATGCCGAGCGCGTCGCGCGCGTCGGCGACGACGAACGCATCCACGAGCCCCGCATCGCGGAGCAGCCGAGCCGATGCCGTGTCGGCGCTCGGCGCCACGCCGATGACGCGGCCGCTCGGGCCCACCGCGGCTTTCGCCTGCGCGCACGAGAGCAGCCCGCTCTTGCCGTCGGCGCCGATAACGACCACGCTTTGGCCCGGTTTGCAGAGCCGAGCAACCTGTGCGGGCGCGCCTGCGACGTCCAGGACGGCAAGCGCCACGCTCTCGTCGATATCGGTCGGCAGCTTCGCCCACAGCCCGCTCTCGAAGAGGATCGCTTTGCCGCGAATCCAGACGCGTCCGGTCTCGACGTCGACGCGGGTTACCGCTTCGATGTGTAACGGCGTGAGCGTCAACGAAACCAGCGACGCGATGCGGTCGCCGGCCTTCAGATCGATCTTCGCCCGTAGCTCCTTGCCGACTTTGAGCACGTAGCCGATAAACATGCCGCCGCTACCGGTAACGGGGTTGTGCTGTTTGCCGCGTTCGCGTACGTTGGCCACGATGTGCGCCGCGATCGCATCGGGATCGGCGGCGCAAGCATCGCTGATCTGCTTGAACGATGCCGAATCGATGTTGAGGGTCTCGACGTCGCACAGAATTTCGTTGTCGAACGCCACGGGCGTGTTGTCGAGTTTCCAGGCGCACTGCGGCATGCTGCCGCTTGGCTCGAGCACGCGATGCGTGCCGAGCGGGTGGATGGTACGCTCGAAAGCGATGCTCATGGCGTTACGGAAATGCCTCCGCGTTCGAACGGTGTGGAGAGGACGATCGTGGTTTTGGTGCGTGCCATGCCGGGCACGTTTTTGAGCCGTCCGAGCAACTCGTCCAAGTGTTGGGTGGAGCGCGTCATCACTTTGCAGACGAACGACTCTTCACCGGCAACCGAGTGCACTTCGCAGACTTCGGGCATCGCGGCAAGCGCTTGCGTGAATTCGTCGTACTTCGTGTCCGGAGCGGTATAGCAACTGACGAATGCGACGAGAATGAGTCCGAGCCGGAGTGCATCGAGCTGGGCCGCGTAGCCGCGAATGTGGCCGCGCTGCTCGAGCCGTTTCACACGATCGTGTACGGCGGGAGCCTTCAGCCCGACGAGCGCGCCGAGCTCGGCAAACGTCGACCGCGCGTTGCGCTGAAGCGCATCGAGCAATTGGAGATCGAGGTCGTCGAGTTCGTCATTTGCCAAAATCATCGTTGGTTGTCCACCGGTTTTGCCGAAGGATATTCGGCAAGCAAACTATAGCACCAGGCATTTGTTCGGCGCAACCCCCGGGTGAGCGGGTAGCGCCCGGGCGGGCGCGAACGACCCCGGCGTGAAGCGTTGGACCGCCGTGTGTGCCCTCGCCCTGCTGGCTGCATGCAGCCGCCCTGGGCCGTCATCGGCACCGGCGGGCGTGGTGCGCTTCGATATCGCCGCCGATCCCAGCGGCCTGAACCCGCTCTTCCTTCACCCCGACGCCGCCTCGGTCGAGCAGCAGCTCGCTCGGCTGGCATTCGAACCGTTTATCGACCTCGACCAGAACGGCAGGCCGGTGCCGGTGCTGCTCGCTCGGGTTCCCACGCGAGCGAACGGCGGCATCTCGAGCGACGGCCGCACGCTCACCTACGTGCTTCGGCGCAACGTGCGCTGGAGCGACGGGCGCCCCGTCACCAGTGCCGACGTGCTCTTTACCCTGCATGCGATCTTGGACCCGCGCAACCCCGTGCGCTCGCACGAAGGATACGACCTGATCGATCGCGCCACCGCCCCCAACGCTTCTACGGTGGTGCTACACCTGCGTCATCCGTGGGCACCGGCGGTGGTGACCTATTTTTCGAACGGCATCGCGCCGCAGTTCGTGTTGCCAAAGCACATCTTGCAGACGCAGGGTCCGCTCGCAACGGCGGCCTTCAATGCCGATCCGTCGGTCGGCGACGGACCGTTCACCTTCGTCTCGTGGAGCCACGGCGAATCGCTGCGCTACCGCGCCAACCCTCTGTATTGGCGTGGGAAACCGCACGTGCGTGCGCTCGACATCCGCATCATTCCGGACCCGTCGACGAATTTAGTGATGTTGCAATCGGGACAGTTGGATTGGAACCTGATCGCGCCGATGCAGGAGGGGATTCTTCGGGGCAAGCCCGGGATGCGCTTTCGCACGACGGCCACCGCGGTCGTCGCGGGGCTCGCGTTCAATACGACGCATCCGCCGCTTGACGACGTGCGCGTCCGCCGCGCGATTGCGATGTCGATCGATCGCGACGCCTTCAGCGCGAAGATTACGCTCGGCGCCTACCCCGTGACCAATGCAATCCAACCGCAATTTTCGTGGGCGTACGATCCGGCGATTCGTCAGCCGGGGTACGACCCGGCTCGCGCCGACGCGCTCCTGCGCGCTGCCGGGTGGATTCGCGGAGCCGGCGGCATGCGTCGTAAAGGCGGCGAACCGTTACACCTTACCTACGTGCAGTTTCCCGAATCGGTCACCGGTGTCGCCGTCGCGACGGCGGTGCAAGCGGAGCTACGCTCGCGCGGCATCCACGTCACGATCAAGAGCGTGAGCAACGCGCAACTCTTTCTGCCGGTGCACGGAACGCTCGCGACCGGTGCCTTCGATATGGCCTATATTCCATGGACGCTCGGCGCCGATCCGGATGACTCCGCGGTACTCGCGTGCGGGGGTGCGGCAAACTACATGCGGTGGTGCAACCCACAGGTCGATCGGCTCGAGCGCCGCGCTCTTACGTCGGCATCGCAGAGCGAGCGCAAGCGCCTCTATGCCAGCATCGCGCGGATCGTGGCCGATCGCGTCCCCGTGCTCTACCTCTTCAACGCGCGATACATCTATGCGTATCGGACGCGGCTTCACGGTTTCCGCCCCAACCCGTTTCTGCCGACCTGGAATACCTGGCAATGGCGGGTATAGGACCTATCGATGCACGTCGCCGTGGTATAAGAGAGCGAGGACTCTATGATTGCCGCCGTCATTAAAACCGTCCTGAGCAACGTGTTCTTGCTCTTGCCGCTCGTCGCGGTCGTGACGACATCGGTGAAATCGCGGCGTCTGCGTATCGGGCACCGGCCGCATAACGTCGCCTATATCCTCTGGGGCGAGATGCTGTTCTACTCGGTCGGCATCGGGTTTATCTGGAGTGGGATCTTTCACGCCTACTTCCAACAGATTGCGGCGCCGAGTATCGGTTGGAAGCCGAGTCCGTTCGAATACGAACTCGGCTGGCTTGAAATCGGCATCGCGATCGCGACGCTCGGTGCGTTGTGGCGCGGCTACGCGTACCGCGCTGCCGTGACGATCCCCGTGGTCGTGTTCGGCTTTGCCGCCGCCGCGCAGCACCTCGCGCAGATCGCGTGTTGCCGGAATTATGCGCCGGGGAATGCGGGGCTGATTCTATGGGTCGGCGATGTTGCGATCCCGGCCGCTTTTCTCATCCTGATGTGGCTGTCGCGTCTTGAGGCCGATCGGCGCTAGGCGATGGCGTTTCTCCCTGCGAGCCGCGCTGTAGCGCTTCGGTAAGAGAATTGAGGCTATCGACCAACAGATCGGTTTCGGCCAAGATGATATCTGCGTCCGGATCGTGGGTTTCGCGGGCCACGCGTTCCAAAGCGCGATAGCCGTCTCGCAGCGAACGCGTCGGCGCGGGTGTTGTGCCGGTCCGCACCGCTGCGATATCGGCGTCGAGCGCTTCCGCTAAACGACGCGCGAGCGAGCGTAATGCGGGGCGCTCGATCGTCGCGGTGTTGTCGGTTTGCGCGTTGAGCGTAAGCAATGCCAGCGCGAAGCGCTGGGAATGCGCGAGAACGCTCACCGCTACGTCTTGCGGAATGCCGCCCGCGCGCGCCGGCTCGGTGGCCATGCGGTCGACCGATGCTTCGGCCGCGACGCGCGCCTGCCAGGCCGTGCTCTGCGCGGCTCGTCGCGCTTGCTCGTCCCGCGCCGCGGGGGAAATATAGCCGGCAAAGATCACGTCGGCATACACGCGATCGGCTTGGAGTAAATCGGCGAGCCGTTCGCGCGTGAGGCCGCTCTCCCAGGTGGGAAAGGCCAGATACGCGATTGCCGCGAGCGCGCCTCCGATGAACGTGTCCATTACGCGATCGACGACGGCTTGGTGCTCGGGCGTTCCGAGCACCGCGAGCAGCATGATCACGAACGACGTCACGGTGAGGGTATAGAGCGCGTAATTGACCGAAAACGCAACGTACCCGAGCGCCGCGAAAACGATCGCTAATTCGATCGAAACGTCGGGATTCGGGTGCGCGTACACGACCAGCGCCGTCACGAATACCGCGCCGATTAGCGTTCCGATGATTCTGGCGAAACCGCGCTCGAAGGTAGCGGTAAAATCGGGCTTGAGGATCAGCACGACGGTGAGCGGTATCCAGTATCCGCGAGCCGCCGGAAGGCGCTGCGCGAAGAGCATCGCCAGCCCCAGAGCGAGTGCGAGGCGAACGGCGTGGCGCCCCACCGGCGAGCGCAGATTGAGATTCGAGCGTATCGCGAGCCACCCGTCGCTCCACCGGTTGACGTGTGGGCGCAGCCGCGGCGGCGTTTCGGGCGCGGGAGCCTCGGCCGGAAAACCCGCGCTTCGCCACGCGGCGCGCAGTTGCCCGAGAAGCGCTTGCGCTTGCGCGAATGCGTGGCGCGCGCCCGGCCGCGCGTTGACGGTATCGACGGCGTGCCGCGCATCCTCCCACAAACCGTCTTGCGCTTCGGGCTCGCTCGCTCGATCGAGCGCGGTTGCGATCGCTTCGAGTACGAGCGCGCACGTGGAGCCGACGTGCTCGATGGCCGCGCACATCGCGCGTTCCCCTTGCTGCTCCCAATAATAGTGATCCGCGGTAAGCGCTGCGAGCGCGGAGCGAATGCGTTCCGCTTCGTCTTGAAGCACCGAAAAGGCGACGAGGTCGCGCCGGCGGGCGAAGGGCTGAGGGTCGGCGAGCGCCGCGCGCACGTTCTGAAAAAGGCCCGCATCCGGCAATGCGTGCGTTCCGCCCGCCATCGCTCGCGCATAGACGGCGAGCCCCGCATAGGCATCGCGAAGTACGCTGCGTTCGATGCCGTATCGTCGCATCGGCCAGATGGCAACGAGCAGCAGCGTCTGCAAGAGTCCCCCGGCAAGCACGAGCCCCGACTGCACGAGAATCTGCTGCCCATCGAACGAATACGCGCTGGCGAGCGCTAACGCGACGCACGAGTTGAGGCCGACCACCGTAGCCGCCGGGCCGAGCGCGACCAGCGCCCCATATGCGAAGCCCCAAGCAACGGCCACCAAGACCATCGCGATAGGATGCGGCGCGGCGAGCGACCCGGCGGCGGTCGAGACCGCCATGCCGAGGGCGGTCCACAGCATCGCCGCGGCGCGCGTGCGATAGACGCCCTGCTGCGATGCAAATCCCACGCTCAAGGCGCCGATCGCGGCGGCTAAACCGAACGCCGGATATCCGAGCACCAGCGCGACGAGCAACGGAACGGCAACGCCGACCGTGCAGCGCGCGACGTAACCGAGCTCGATTTTTGAGGTGTCGAAGATGAATGCGCTATGCGCCGCGTGGCCGAAGCTCCGCCGTTGTTTGGTCGCCACGAACGCTACCTCAGGTACGCGTCGACTTCGATTTCGACCAGCATCTCCGGTGCGATCAGCCGCGACACCTCGACCATCGTCGTGGCCGGACGGATGTCCGCGAAGGCTTCGCGGTGCGCCTTGCCGATCGGCGCCCAGTCGGCAATATTTGTCGTAAAAATGCGCGTGCGCACGACGTCGTCGAGCGAGGACCCCGCTTCAACCAAGGCGACTTCGATGCGAGCGATCGCAGCTTTCGTCTGCTCGTATGCATCCGCTCCGTCTCCGGTCGTGCCGGAAACGAAAACAAAATCGCCGACGCGCACGGCACGCGAGTAACCCACGCGCGTTTCCCACACGCTGCCGCTCTCGATGTGCCGGCGCGTCGCGCTCACAGCGCCTTGACGGCCGCCGTCAGGGCGTCGACCGACGCTTTCGCATCGCCGAAGAGCATCGAAGTGTTCGGCATCTCGTAGAGCGGGTTTTCAATGCCGGCAAATCCCGAGCGCATCGACCGCTTGAGTACGACGACGTTCGCCGCTTTATCGACGTCGAGAATCGGCATACCGTAGATCGGGGAGCTCGTCACGTTGCGCGCGGCCGGATTGGTAACGTCGTTCGCGCCGATCACCAGCGCGACGTCGGTGGTTGGAAATTCGGGATTCACGTCTTCCATATCGAGCAGTTGCGGATACGGTACGTTCGCTTCGGCGAGAAGCACGTTCATATGTCCGGGCATGCGTCCGGCTACCGGATGAATCGCGTAGGCAACCTTGACGCCGCGCTTTTCAAGCTGATCCGCCAGCGCTTTGACGCTGTGTTGCGCCTGCGCGACCGCCATGCCGTAACCGGGAACGAAGATCACCTTCTGCGCGTACGCAAGCATCACCGCCACGTCGTCGGCGCTGGCGCTGCGAACGTTCTGCGGGCCGCCGCCGGCGCCGCCCGCCGGCTCGCTGCCGCCGGCCGCACCGAATGCGCCGAACAGCACGTTGGTAAGCGGACGATTCATCGCCTTGCCCATCAGCACGGTGAGCAGCGTACCGCTCGCCCCGACGAGAGCTCCGCAGATGATGAGCAGCGTTGAATTGATTTCGAATCCGGTGATCGCGACTGCGACGCCGGTGAACGAATTGAGCAGCGAGATAACGACCGGCATATCTGCGCCGCCGATCGGCAGCACGAAGAGTACGCCCAACGCGAGCGCCACTACGAGCAGTACCGGATACGCCCACACCGGTAGCGTTCCGGCGGTGGCGACGAACCAGATCGCGATTGTGGCGGCGCTCAGCGCCAGGATGCCGTTGACGAATTGCTGCCCCGGATACGTGATGGGCCGGCCGGTCATCAGTTCTTGAAGTTTGAGAAACGCGATGATCGAGCCGGCAAAACTCAAGGCGCCGATGATTGCCGAAAGGATGAGCGAAACCGAGATTACCGGGTCGATCGGGTTCGAACCCGAGGCATAGACGTAGTATTCGACCGTAGAGATGAGCGCTGCCGCGCCGCCGCCCGCACCGTTGTAGAGCGCGACCATCTGCGGCATCGCGGTCATCTTTACTTTGACGGCTGCAACGACGCCGATCGTCCCGCCGACGATCACGCCTATGGCGATGGCCCACCAGCCGATGCCGAGCGTCGTTACCAACACGCCGATGATGGCGATCAACATGCCGACGGCTGCTAATCGATTCCCCAGTCGCGCCGTCGGCGGCGCGTTGAGATAATGCAGGCCTAGAATGAAGAGCGCGATCGCGACCAAATCCGCGAGGGAAATCGCGACGCTCATTTGCTCTCCTTCCGCCGGAACATCTGCAACATGCGCTCGGTAACGGCGAATCCGCCGAAGACGTTAATCGCGCCGAGCGTAACCATGATAATTGCGAGCGTTGTAAGCAGCGGGTTATTCCCTTGCACGCCAAATAGATTCGCTACCACGACGATCGCGCCGACGATCACGACCCCGTGAATCGCATTGGTTGCGGACATCAGCGGCGTATGCAGCGTCGTGGGCACCTTCGAGATCACCTCGAATCCAACGAACACCGCCAACACCAGCACAGTGAGCAGGGTCATTAAGTGCGTAACGTCGGTCACGATTTGGTTCCTCCTACGAGTGCTTTACCGTCGCGGGCGATGCACGCACCGCGCACCACCTCGTCGTTCATGTCCACGACAAACGCGCCGTCGACGACCATCGGAGTTAAGAGCGCAAATACGTTGCGCGAATAGAGCATGCTGGCGTGGTACGGCATGCTCCCCGCTAAGTTGGTGGTGCCGATGATCTGCACGCCGTTGGGCGAGGTTACGATTTCGTCGGCCTTGGTGAGCGCGCTGTTGCCGCCGGCCTCCGCCGCCAAATCGACGATAACGCTACCGGGCTTCATCGCCGCGATCGCCGCTTCGCTCACCAGAACGGGCGCGCGGCGCCCCGGCACCAGCGCCGTCGTAATGACGACGTCGTTTGCGCCGATCTGCTCGACCATCCAGGTGCGTTGCCGCTCTTGCTGTTCGGGCGTGAGCTCCTTTGCATATCCGCCGCTGCCTTCGGCATCGGCGCCGAGATCGAATTCGAGGAAGTGCGCGCCGAGCGACTGCACTTGTTCGCGCACGGCGGCCCGCACGTCGTATCCGCTAACGACGGCGCCGAGCCTGCGCGCGGTGGCGATCGCTTGCAATCCCGCGACGCCCGCCCCAAGCACCAGAACCTTTGCGGGTGGTATCGTGCCGGCCGCCGTCGTGAGCATCGGGAAGAACTTCGGCAAGGCAGATGCTGCAAGGAGCACCGATTTGTATCCCGCGATGTTGCTCTGCGACGAAAGCGCATCCATCGACTGCGCGCGCGTTATGCGTGGGATCATCTCCATCGCGAGGGCGGTGAGCCCGCGTTGGGCCAGCACCTCAACGTACGCGGGGTCGCCGAGCGGGTTAAAAAACCCGACGACCGCGGCGCCGGGTTTCATTGCTGCGAGCACCGCTTCGCTCGGGCGCCCAACGGTGACGACTACATCGGCGTCGCCTGCAAGCTGCGCCGTGCTCTCGGCCATCTGCGCCCCGGCGGCGCCATAGAGCTCGTCCGGATAGGCGGCCGCGGCTCCGGCGCCGCGTTCGATGCGTACGGTATTTCCGGCTTTGACGAATCGGGCGACGGTCTCCGGCACGAGCGCGACGCGGCGTTCGTTGGAGGCGGCCTCACGTGGAACGGCTACGATCATGCTCGCGAGTTCCGCGCCATACGGGCTAACCCTCCGGTCGCTATGCTACCTTCACACGTGGAGTTGGCGGGCGAGGAGGGCGATGAGGACGGCGAAGGCGACGGCGCCGCCGATGTGCGCCGCATACTCGCTGCGCATCGTTCGCCCATTCGAAAAGAACGCGATCGTGAAATCTGCGGCGGAAAGCAGCACGCCGATCGCGCAGAGAATCAGTAATTGCAGCGCGTCTTGGAAGTACACGCCGGTGGCGAAGATCAGCCCGATCAGCAAATCGCGTGCTCCGGTCGCGCGCACGAATGCGAGCCCGGCCGGGTCTTGCACCGGAATGCCGTAGCTGCGCGAAAGCCGCTCCGGAGAGACGAGCGCGAGCGTGCCGATGGAGAGCAAGCCGATTGCGGCGAGCCCGCAGAGCGCGAGCGCGAGGTTGGGCACGTTAGCGAATTTCGACCTTGTTGCGCAGCGTGCCGATGCGTTCGATCTCCACTTCCATCATATCGCCGTCGGCGAGAAACTCGGGTGGGGTGCGCGCGAAGCCGACGCCTTCGGGCGTTCCGGTCGCGATCACGTCGCCCGGTTCGAGCGTCATGCCTTTGGAGAGTTCGGCAATCAAGCGCGGTATGCGAAAGATCATGCTTCCGGTCGAGCTGAGTTGCTTCTGCTCGCCGTTCAGGCGGAAGCCGATGGAGAGCGCGTGCGGGTCGCGCACTTCGTCGGCGGTGACGATCCACGGCCCGAGCGGGCACGTATCGTCCAAACTCTTACCCTTGAACCATTGTAGATGCGCGCGTTGCAGATCGCGGGCGGTGACGTCGTTCAGGCACGTGTAACCAAACACGACGTCCATCGCTTGCGCTTCGGTGACGTCTTTGCATCGGGTGCCGATGACGACCGCCAATTCGGCTTCGAAATCGTACTGCGGCGAGACGCGGGCCTGAAGGTGCAGGGTCGCGTCCGGCGCTGCGAGCGCGGTTGGGGCTTTGGTGAAGAACGTCGGAACGTCGGGCAGCTTGAGATCGAGGCCCAGTGCCTTCGAGCCTTCCTTGGCGTGCTCGAGATAGTTGCGGCCGACGCAGAAAATATTGCGCAGCGGCCGCACCGGAACGTCCAGGCGAACGTCGCGCAGCGCAACCGTCTCGCTGCCCAGGGCGGCGCTGCGCCGGTCGGGCGAAAGCGCGATGTACGAGCGCAAATCGGGTGCGTTGATGACGCGTACCGTCTCGCCCTCCAAGATGCCGGGGCGAACGCGGCCTTGCGCGTCGATAAAGCTAACCAATCGCATTAGTCGATGTACTCCTCGCGACGTCGGGTGAGATGCCAGAACTCGCAGTATCGGCAGCGGTAGACGTTCAACGCATCAGCCATACCATTCATCGCGGCGGTGGCGCGCGCATGCTGCTCGCTGGGATATGCATCCTTCGATCCGCAGCTACGCGCGCGATCTGCCGCTTCGTCGAAGAAAAGCGCCCGAGGGATCGGCGGGCGTTCCTTCGGGCGCTTGCGCTTGGCCATAAACGGGCCTAGCCGTGCGGGTGCGGGGTTGGTGTGGCTTTCAGGATGCTGTTGAGCCCCGGAAGGGACAGAGACTTCTGCTGGTCTTCTTGGTGCGCTTCATCGACCATCTGGTTGGCCGCTCCGCGCATCGAACCCCAATTGCCGCCGGCCCGCAGGAGCGAAACGTGGCGCGTCACCTTGGCGCCGTGCGGATCGTAGTCGTACGTCACTTTGTAGAGGCCGACTTCGGCGGTTCCGTCGGGATGGCGAATCCAGGTCTGCAGCACGTTGCCGTAGGTCTGCGCGTTGAAGGTGAGATTCGGGCACGATTTGCCGGATTTCACGCGCACAACCTGGCCGAGCTTGTTCACCTCGACCACGAATTCCGTATGGAGTTTGACTTTCGAGAGGTGCGGCGTTGGCAGCGGGACCGGCTTTTTGGCCGCCGCGTGGGCCGGCTGGGTGGCGGCAAATGCCGGTACGCCGGGCAGGAGGAGGAGCAAAGCGAGCGCGCTTGCCCGCTGGAGGGTCGTCATGATCGGTTCTCGCGTTCGTTAAAGATCCAAGTATTAGTTGCGTGAGAGCGCAACGAAGGCGTGCCCGCACGATGCGCAGGCCACGACCACCGCATAGTGGTCCTTTTCGCGCAATTCTTCGAGTTGATTCGTTTGCTCGTCACATCCGCAGAAACGGCATCGCGTGGAGGTAGAGTTCCCTCCGGTTCCTTGCTCGTCCACTATCAGCCGCCTTTACTCGCGCGCGGGGCATCAACCTTCCCCCGCCGAAGGCCGTCGGGCCGATGTTCGTCTTTCGCACGTTTCTCGCGATGCTGCTCGCTCTTGCGCTCGCCAGCACCCCGGTCTTTGCCGCTCGTCCTATTGTCGATTTGCATAGCTTAGATGCCTACTTTGCCCTTTTCGCGCAAGATTCTAACGTGCCGTGGAAGACGACGACGGTGCGGCTCGATACCTATTCCGGTACGCCGGTCGATTTTGCGATCTACCAGGTAGACCCGGGCGACGTGCTCACGGCGGGCTCGAACGCGCGCCCTCGGGCCATCGACACGCGCGGGCGTAAACCGGTTGCGACATTTCGCTACTCGCCCCCGGGCGGCTATCAGTTCGGCTCTAACGAGGTGGCGCTGCCGCTCGGGAACCGCCAGGGTTTCTTCGTGGTCGAAGCGCGACGCGGCAAGGTTGGCGAGCAAGTCTGGATCAACCGCACGCGTGTCGGCCTTCTTACGAAAGAGACGCCGGGGCAGATCTTGCTCTACGGGGCCGATCTCGGTTCCGGCCGCTCGCTCGCTCGCATGCGCGTGCAGTTCGTCGTCGGCTCGAAGTTCGTAACGCGACTGACGGACTCGCACGGCATCGTCACCTGGGATCGGTCTCCGCGCCCCGTCTTTGCGCTCGCGCAGTGGGGCAAGAGTTACGCGTTCGTCAGCCTGCTGCCGCAAGCGCCGTTGCCCGCTACGATTGTCGGCGTGCGCACACAGACCGCCGTCATCCATGCGGGAGATAGCGTGAACGTGGTTGGTTTCGCGCGGACGCGTTCCGGTGCGGTGCTGCGCGTTGCGAAGGGTGAGGCGGCGATATCGTTGCGCAAGGGCGGGACGTTGGTTGCGCAAGAAAGCGTGCCGATCGATGCAGCGGGCGCGTTTGTCGCAACGTTGCCCGTGCCGGCGAGCGCCGCGGCCGGAGATTACGCGCTGCTCGCGCAGGTAGACGGTGCGGTGGGAAGCGCGAGCGTGCACGTGGATGCCGATGCAAACGGTCTATCGTTGCAACTGAGCTCGTGCGAATCCGCCTGCGACCCCAAGGCGAACGTGCCGGTAACCATCACCGCATCGCGCGGCGACGTTCCGGTTCACATCGAAGTGGTGCGTTCGCCGCACGTCTTCGTCGATTACACTCCCTCGGGCAGGCCTTGGGCCACTTCGCGTTGGCTCGACGTGACGGTACGCACCGATGCGAGCGGGCACGCGACCGTGATGATTCCCAGACCCACCGACGGCCTCGCCTCGACGTACGGCGTACGAGCCTCTTCGGGCGGTGCGACCGCCGACACGCGAATCGTGGTGCCGACCGGGCGCGCGGCGATTCGTCTCCATATAGATCGCGATCGGCAGACGCTTGGGACGCCGGCTGCGTTCGACGTCTATCTCAACGACGTCGGAACCGGAAAGCCGGTCGGCGATGCGTTGGTAACGTTGCGGTTGCAGCACGGGACGTCGGTCGAGGAGCAGAAGCTCCGCGTGGACGCGCAAGGGCACGCGCGCGGTGCGTTCTCATCGGCGCAGCTGGGAACCAATTTTATCTTCGCTTCGGCCACCGTCGACGGCGCCGTGGTTATGGATGCCAATCAAATCGAGATGGTGCCGCAAGCGACGGCCGAAGCCGGCGGCACCGGCAGCGGTAACGTGCACATCGTGCTCGATCGGTCGATGTATCGCGATGGAGAGGAGATTCGAGCCCGCGGCGAACTCGCCGGCGCGCGCGGCGAAGCGCTCTTTACGCTCGAGAGCGCGCTCGGCGCGCAGATCGCGGTCGTACCGAGCGATGGGGGGGCTGCGAATGCGGCCCTCAAGGCCATCGACGCTCCGGGTGACATGCGCGTGGGTGCGGCGTTCGTTCGCGATGGAGCGCTGGACTGGACCGCCGTGCCGCTCGCGCTCGACGCGCCGGGCCGCCCTGCGGTGGTACCTCTCGATCTGCAGCGCGCGGGCGCTGTCGCAAAGATTCCGTTAGATCAAGCGTTGAGCGGCCCGGGGACGATCGCCGTGCGCGTTAGTCGCGGCGAGCCGTCCGGTAGCGCGCGTTTCGAATCGGCACCGGCATTGTTGGCCGTGGGGCTCGCGGCAACGCAGAATAGCGCACCTGCCGGAACCACGTGGCACCCGTGGGTCGATTCCAGCGGCGAACACGCGCAGGTCCTGGGCTTCGTGCGGCGTTCGCTGCCGCCGCCGGACTTGACGATCGCTCAGGCCGATTCGCAGACGATGTCGTGGAGCGTCGAACGCAGCACGGGTGCGAGCGTGTCGGTTCCGCTACCGGCTCAGCCGGGACGATACACCATTTCGATCCTCAAGATGGCCGACGATGGACGCGTTACCGCCGCGACATCGACCATCGTTATATGACGGGTATATGAGCATGGCGCAAGACCGATCGCGAACCTTGATGTTGCTAGATACGTACGGCTTGGTGTATCGGGCGTTCTTCGCCCTGCCGCCGACCTTAACCACCAGCAGCGGTGCGCCGATCAACGCGGTACTCGGCTTTACGAACATGCTCAACAAGCTCATCGCCGACGAGCGACCGACGCACGTGATCGCCGCGTTCGATAAAGGATTGCCCGCCGACCGGGTGGCGCTCTACGGCGCGTACAAGGCGCAACGCGACCGGATGCCGGACGATTTGCGCAGCCAATTCGCCTTGGTGCGCGCGTTGCTGGCGGCGTACGATATTCCCGTGATGGAGATCGAAGGCCAGG